>Ga0123356_10000159_pt1 | contig 76638 bp, 57 predicted proteins | sample TergutEmb28metaG_2_FD_92546 | JGI IMG/M metagenome (GOLD analysis project Ga0123356, IMG submission 92546) | Embiratermes neotenicus P3 segment gut microbial communities from Petit-Saut dam, French Guiana - Emb289 P3 | ecosystem: Host-associated > Arthropoda: Insects > Digestive system > Gut ...
AAACCCTCCCCCGCCCCAACGGCCCCGCCCGCCGCCACCACTGAAAAGCAGCAACCAGAACAGAACCTTGCGCAGAGGAGTTGCCAGCACCACGACGAGAACCATAATCCCGACAAAGATCCAGAACGGAGAAATCCGCACAGAAGGCGGCGCCCTTTCTCCGCCGCCCGCAGTCACGCCGGTAAGCTCTACCCCCGCGTCTTTTGCGATCACCGAGGCGACGCTTTCGGTCGTCTGCCTTATTGCCGAGTCATAGTCACCCTGCCTGAGCAGCGGCAGGACCTGGCGCCAGAAGCCGCCCACTCTTCCGTCGGGAAGAATCGGCTCGAGACCATAGCCGACCTCGGTGCGATAGCGGCGGTCCTGGACCGCGATCAGGATCAGCACCCCGCGATTGGTCGATTTATTTCCGATTCCCCATTTCTGATACAGTTCGACGGCGTAGCTTTCAATGTCCCGTCCGTCCAGCGAGTGGATGGTAACCACGGCGATCTGCGCGTGGGCTTTCTCGTCAACCTGCCGGCATAACTCGTTCAGCCCGGACTCGGTCTCGGGATGGAGCACGTGCGCAAAGTCGTTCACGTAATTCGAGGGATGAAGCTGGTCAATCGGCTCTGCGCGCAGAAGAGCCGGCAGAGCCAGCGCAAACACAATTCGAAGTACAATCGCTCGAACCCGCCCCATGGCGCTGATTGTACAAGAACGAAACGCTCTACCCGGGCCGTTGGGCTTCTCTCGACAGACCTGTCCAGGTAAGCCTGCAGCCAAAGGCGGAGAGAGGCCTCACCGCGTCATCTCCGGCTCGCTTTGTGAGATGCGCCCGGGCAATACGCGCGTGAGCTCCGCCATGCGCTCTTCGAAGAAGTCCATCACCGTTTGTTCGGCAAAAAGACCGTCCCCGCCCTTGCGCTCGCCGAGAAACGCGCAGTGGCCGCCGTCGGCAGCCTCGACCAACGAGAGATTGGGGTTGCCGACAATTTTCCGCCGGGTTTCGGGAGTAATTCGTATGAAGGGATCGTTCGCCGCGCAGAGAATGAATGCCGGAACCGCAATCCGGTCCAGGACGTTCGCAGCCGAGGACCGCGCATAGTAGTCCCGGGCGCCATCAAATCCGCAGTAAAAAGCGGTCACCCGATCGTCGAAATCGCGCAGGCTTTTCAAACCCTCAAGCCGCGCGAGGTCGTATCGGCCGGGAAAAAACCGCGCCTTGGCCCGCATGCGGGCCTCGAGTTTTCGCAGGAAGTATGTTTCGTAGAGACGATTGGCCGGGAGATGCAGCGCGTCGGCCGACGCCGCCAGATCGATGGCGGGACAGACTGCCGCCACCGCGGAAAATTCACGCGGTCCGCGGGTTCCCCATTCGCCGGCGGCCTTCAACACCAGATTGCCGCCCATGGAGTACCCGCACAGGGCAAGCCCGGATATGCGGTCGCGCTCGATGAGATGCCGGGCGACGGCCATCACGTCGCTGGAGCGGCCGGAGTGATAGAGCGTGGGCGCGAGGTGGTTGGTACCGCCGCAGGTGCGCTGATTCATGAGAATCACATTCATGCCGCGCGAGGCGCCTTTTTCTGCCAGTCCCAGCATGTATTTGGATTCGGCGGAGCCTTCCAGCCCGTGAACAACCAGGACCGTCAGAGGAGAAACCCGGTCAGGTTGCCAATAGCAATGGCAGAGGACGCGAATTCCCGGCTCGACATCAATCCAGCGCGCTTCCCCTGTACCCAGTGAAAATCTCCGCGGGATCAGAAAACTGGCGATCGTCTGCAAATGCCCGCCGGAGAGAAAACGTCGCGGACGAAATTGAGTTCGCGGAACGAATCGGCGGGAAGCGGCGGTCTCCACCAGGCAATTTTACCGGCTCAGGGTTCTACAGGTCCGCCCGCACGCTCTTTAAGAGCAACCCGGAAGAGCAATCCGGGGCTCTCTCCTGCCCGTCGAAAACGGCAGAATCCCACCCCGGGAGGCTGGAGGGGGTGAATCCCATCGCAGCGCAGGGCCGCGCTGGCGCTCGGCAACAACCTTTAAGCATTCGCTGTGCGCAGGGACCAGTCTGCGGCTCAAGCGTCAAGCCTGAACAAGCTTGGAGATATCCGCCAAAGCGAGAGTATCTGCGGTGCAAGCATACCGGTTTTCATAGATTGATCTCTCTTGTCAACTCGCTTTCCTCGACAATTCCATGCTCTTATAACCAGATGAGCACCAGTACAGCCCAGGACTTTTTTCGTCTCTACGAACAAGCCCATAGCGATTTCGATATCCAATCGCTCTCGAAGCTCTACGCCGACACGTTCCTGTTTGCAGATCCACAAGGTGTTCGTGCGGTGAAAAAAGAGGATTTCGTCAAGGTCTTGCCCCGGCGAAAGGACTTCATGCAGGCGGCAGGCCTGTTGTCTTCGCGTGTCGATTCCGTAACAGCGACAAAGCTTGATTCAAAGTACGTGTTGGCGAAGACGGTCTGGAGCATGCGTGTTCGGGCCAACAATGGAAACGAGGTGGCCGGCAAGACTTCAGCGACTTACATTCTCTCCCTCGTCGGGGACTCGTTCGAGATCGTCTTTCAGATAGATCATCAGGACCTGACGAAAACCGTCGAAGATCTTCGCGCGCAGTCCTGATCCATCCATAAGTCGGTCGCCTAATTGAACGGAATATCGCTTAGGAACGGGTTCTCCGGCCATGCACAGGAATTAACAGGAACGAATAAACAGGAACGAATAATCTCAGGATGAGGAGAGGAGATGCGGAATGCCCATTCTTGCGTCGCGCCCGTCCGGCGTCCGATTCCTGAAGCGCCGCGGGATCGCCAGGCGGGACGATGCGGAAGCCGGTTCTGCTACGCTTTTGGTCAACATCCGCATCCCCCGGAGAATTCGCCGATGCCTCCAAAATCATCAGCCTTGATCAAACACGCTCTTGCTCCGTGGATTTCTGTTCCCATGGGCGCTATCGATTTCTACAAATCCGCTTTCGACGCAACCGAGGTATATCGCCACGACGATCCCGGCGGGGGCGTGGTCGTGCGCCTTTCCGCAAACGGCGCGGAGTTCTGGCTGAGCCAAGAATCTCCTGATAGCGCCAGCGACACCGCCGAACCCGCAGGCGGAGGAATGGTTCGACTCATTCTCACCGTTTCCAATCCCGATAAGGTGTTTGCCCGTGCTGTGAAAGCCGGAGCGAAAGAAGTTTATCCCGTCAGCGAGGGTCACGGCTGGCGCATCGGTCGCATCTGTGATCCCTATGGACTGCATTGGGAAATTGGGCACCCGCTCGACTAAGTCTGCGGGGGATCAACCCTATCCGCGAACCCCGGCGCAGGCAAGAGGTGACGAGGCCAAAGACGCCGGTCGGGCAAAAAAAGAAGACGGGGCGGCGCCGGCCGGGCTGTTACACAAGCTCCGAACTCCTCCCCATCGACGCAACCGGTCAGGACAATCGGGCTTCATACAACCCAGGTGCGCGCCGCCTGTCAGCCATTCCAAGCCCTATTTCGCACCTCCCCGGGTGTCCATCCGCTCGCGCGCAGCTTGCGGATGGTGAAGGAATCGTGACGTTTCGCGAGGCGGCGGCCGGCTTCATCCCTCACCAGATCACAGTGGTAAAAATTCGGGGCCGGCCAGTCGAAGGCCTCATAAATCAGCTGCTGCCGCGCAGTCGACTTCAGGAGGTCACAACCGCGCACGACTTCGGAGATCCGCATGGCGTGGTCATCGACGACCACGGCCAGTTGGTAGGCGGGCACATCGTCCCGGCGCCAGACCACAAAGTCTCCGAAGTCGCGGCCTGCCAGAAAGCGCTCGCTCCCCAGATGCCCATCCACGAAGGCAATCTCCTTGCCATCGGGAACACGGAACCGCCAGTTCACTCCCGCGGGCTGGTCAAAGCGCCGGGCATCGGTGCGGGTCCGGCATTTGCCCGGATAGACCGGCTCGTCATCTTCGTGGGGCGCGCCGGCGGAAGCGGCCAGTTCTTTCCGCGAACAGGTGCACGGATAAAGGAAACCTGCATCGCGCAGCTTCCGCCAAGCGGCCAGGTAGTCGATGCGCCGTTCGCTCTGAGAATAGGGACCGTAGGGACCCGGGCGATCCGGGCCTTCGTCCCAGTCCATCCCGAGCCAGCGCAAATCTTCGACCATTGCGGAGACAAATTCCTTCCGGCACCGGTCGGAATCGAGGTCCTCGTTGCGAAAGACGAGTTGGCCGTTATATTTCCGGGCCCGTTCTTGCGCGATCAGAAATGTGCGCGCGTGCCCCAGGTGCAGGTATCCGGTTGGCGAAGGCGCGATGCGGCCGCGATAGGGGGCTTCGGAATTGGACAATCGCTTTTCAGGATAAGGCCTTGCGTCACGCGACGTCTTCAGACGCGCCCCGGGGGGACCCCGGAGAAGAGTCGGCGGCCGGGACACAGGCCCCTCGAGTTTCCGGGGCTAAGCCGCCGCGACTCTCTGAATCAAGTCTTCTTGTTCGGCCCGGCTTTCGGCGCCGATCGTGAACGCGTCGAGGACGCCGAGCGATAACGCATAGCGGAGCGCTTCGTCCTGCCGATTGCGCAAGTCGCCCTGGCCGAGGATCTTCATGCCGACTACGGCCTTGCCGGAGGCTTTCATCTGCTTCAGAACCGAAACCACGGTCGCAGGCTCTGCGTCCATGTGCGAGCCGACGGGATTTATGCGGGCAAGGTCCACTTCCACCCATGGGGAGGCCGCCGCCGCTCGAAGCGCCTCGATCGAATGGCACGAGCACCCATGCGCTCGAATGATTCCCTTCTGCTTGGCGTCGGAGAGCACATCCATGACGCCTTTGTAGCGCTCGGTCCAGTCACCCTCGGTCAGGCAATGCATCAGGACCACGTCGAGGTGGTCCGTCCCGAGTTCGCGGCGGAAGCGGTCGAGATCGGCGCGCATTCCCGCGGGATCGCGAGCCCATGACTTGGTGAGCACCGTCACTTTGTCGCGGGGCACGTGCTTGAGGGCCTCGGCTACGTGCGGATGACTTCCATAGGAATCTGCGGCATCGAAGAAGCGCAGCCCGTGGTCGTATCCGTTCAGCAGGAGATCGGAGAGCCCCTTGACGCCGAGGGCGGTCTGGTGCGAATGATGCCCGCTGCCTACCGTTCCCGTGCCCATCGCCAGCCGGGTGGTGCGAATTCCCGTGCTGCCGAGCGTAACCGTATCCGATGCGCTGAATTTCTCGCTCAGGCGCGGGACGGGGAAAGCGCGGGCGGCAGTCCGCGAAACCAGCCATGCAGCGCCCGCGCCGCAAGCTGTCGTAGTAATGAACTCTCTGCGTTTCATGAGCGCCTCCTGTCGAACTCCTGATACTGGACTGGGTTCTTCGATAAACTGAAAAACCTTAGGGTGCAGCTCCTGCGAGGTCCTGCGAAAAAAGTATACCCCCGCCCGGGCCGGACGGAAGCGGTTCGGACTGTTAAACTTTCTCTAACTCAGGGGCGAGCAACCGTTGCCTCGAATTTGAATATGCATTCTCCTCAACTTGAACTCAACCCGGCCGAGGTTCGCGTACTCGGCTCCCTGATCGAAAAAGACATCACCACCCCGGATTACTACCCGCTGTCGCTGAACGCGCTGGTGAATGCGTGCAACCAGAAAAACAATCGCGATCCGGTCATGACGCTCGACGAGAATTCGGTTCGCGACGCGCTCAGTTCGCTTCAGGAGAGGCGCCTGGCCGGTCCGGCCAGCGGGGCCGACAGCCGCGTCACCAAATACGAACATCGGCTGCAGGAGGTGTTCAACTTCGACCGCCGCGAAATTGCGCTCGTCTGCGTGCTTCTGCTGCGCGGCCCGCAAACGCCGGGGGAGCTTCGCGGCCGCGCCGAACGCATGTACCGCTTCGAAGCCCTCGACGACGTCGAGTCCGCGTTGCAGAAGTTGATGGATCGCCAGCCGCCCCTGGCGGCGGTCCTCGCCCGCCAGCCCGGGACCAAGGAATCCCGCTATACGCATTTATTTTCCGGGGACTACACGAGCTCCGTTCAAACGCCCCGGGAAAGTTCCCCATCCGAGTTCCCCGAGACCTCTCACGAGCTCCGGATTCGCAACCTCGAGGCCGAGGTTTCCACCCTCAAATCCGAGATCGAAACTCTCCGGCGCCAGTTTGCGGATTTTGCCGGGCAATTTCAATAACCCCAGACTCCGCGCACGCCGCGCTAGCCCCCTCTTAACCGTAATCCCAACACCTTAAGACACTTACGGGCCGTGCTCGGCCGGGAAAGACAGGTCGAGAAAGGAAGCCTGTCCGGAACAAGTTTTCAGGAGCCGGGTTTAAACGGGTGAGGCAAGCTATGCCGCGGCCATTCAAATCCGTCCGGTGTCTGGGTCTCATGGCAGCCGCTCTGGTGCCGCTATTTGCGTCGCTGCCTGCCATGTCTCAGGCGACATTGTTGCTGGAAGAGCCCTACAGCTACGACGGCGACTTTGCCGGTACGGGGCATGCGGCCGTCTACCTGTCCCGGGTTTGCGCTGAATCGCCCACCCGATTACGCCGCTGCCGGCCGGGGGAAAAAGGCGTGGTCATCAGCCGGTATCACCACGTGGGGGGCCGCGACTGGTTCGCCGTACCGCTCCTTCCTTATCTCTATGCGGTTGAAAATCCGCAAGACATTCCGCTCTACGCGGATGCGAAGCTGGTCGCGTTGCTGCGCAAGCAGTACCTGGATAGAACCGGCATCACCGACAAGGACGCAAGTCAGCTTGCGGGCTCAGCTTACGACCGCACGAGCTATGGTTTTCGCGTGGAGACCACTCCGCAGCAGGATGATGCGCTCATTCGCTGGTTTAACGCGCAAACCAATGAGGACTCCTACCAGCTGCTGAAACGCAACTGCGCAGATTTCGCCAAGCAGATCCTCAACTTCTACTATCCGCACGCCATCCACCGCAGCATCGTCGCGGATCTCGGGGTGATGACGCCCAAGCAGGCGGCAAAAACCCTGGCGCAGGCGGCGAAGCGTCATCCGGAGATGCAACTGACCGCATTTATTATTCCCCAGGTGCCCGGGCTCAAACGCAGCAAGCCGGTTCACGGGGTGCTTGAATCCGTAGTTTTGGCAAAAAAATATGTAACTCCGCTCCTCATGTTCCATCCTTTTGTCGTCGGCGGAGTCGAGGCCGCATATTGGGCCGGATGGCGCTTCGATCCATCTAAGCACGCTTTGATATTTGATCCCGTCAACGGACTCGAACCCCCGCTTACCAGCGCTCAGCGCGGCTGGTACGAAAAGTCGCTCAAGGCGATCAGGAAGGAAAGCCTGGAAAGCGGGCCGCTCGCCGACTGGCGCAGATTCGCGCCGCACACCCGGCCGCAACTGGACGCCAAAGGCTCACCTTTCCTGGAGGTCAGCGCAAGCGGTGAAACCACGCGCATTGGAGTCTCGCGCACGAACACCCTGCGAATGCTGGCTCGGCCGGAACTGGTCGAGGACCTGCTATTTGCCCGGATCGACGAGGAGCTCAAACCTCACCATCCGGCCCACGCTTCGGAACGGCAAGTCGACCGTGACTGGAAGCTCCTCGAACAGGCCGCCAAAGCCAGCGAAGCTTCACTCGACTCCGGCATCTCCGCATCCAACTGACACTGTCGAACCCTTCTGACGAATTGGGGTGCGCGGGGTGCGTTCCTGCTCTGCTCAAAACAGTCGCCCAAGGCCCACTCCGAGTACCCCGGCCGTTGCGGGGTCCGGTAAATCAGTTTATGCGGCTCCCCTCAACCCGGGCGGGAGCGCCAGTCTAGGGCTGCGTCGAAGTAAGCCGGGAAACCGCCGGTTGGTCCCTACCGCGGACCCGAGCGGAATGCTGCGCGTACCACGCCAGCAGCCTGCTTTTGAATTCCTGCGGAGCACGCGAGATCGCCCCGCAGTGGCCCGCGCCCGGGACCTCCCACAACACGACCCGAGCGTCTCGCAACCGGATTCGGCGGGAGTGGCGAATTGGAATGTTCGCGTCGGCCTGCCCGTGGATCAGCATGACCGGAACCTGGCTGCGGGCGACCGCGTCTTCAGGTGATGCGCTCATTAGATCCAGGTGATACCTGAAACGCGTGTAGGCCAGGGCGATTTCGACCACCGGTCGAAGCACGGTCCTCCCAACCCAGGGTCCTCGATGGAATGGCTGACCCAAGCGGTCATAGGCGATTTCACGAAAATTCGAAAAAGAAGACTCGGCTACTACGGCACAGAAGCGCGGTTCGACGGCGAGCGAGTCGAGAAGCTGAGCTCCGCCCATGGACTCCCCGAAGCCATAGATGCAGGGCGGGTGATTGCGGGCTTCGAGCCACTCAAACCACTTTCGGATGTCCTCCCGCTCGAGCACGCCGTAGGTGGCGATCCGGCCTCCGCTCGCTCCGTGCGCCCGCGCGTCCGGCATCAGGACGTCGTACCCGTGCTCGACGAGGATCTGCGCATAGCCCGTCGTGCCGGTGCGGTTGTCTCCCACGCCGTGCAGAAGGATAACGGCATTCCGGCTGCCATGTTCATGTCGAATGTGCCAGGCGCGGAGCGGCGTTCCATCCGGCGCAGTGATTTCGATGTCGTCCAGGCGGGCCCCGAGCGCTGAGGCAGCCGCTCGCATTTGCGCTTCGCGATCAGCGAGGACCGGCCTGCGGGGCGGATGGAAGGTGACGTGAACCAGGAAGAGCGCGATGAGCGCAGAGACCCCCACGGTTCCGAGAAGCCCCAGCGGCAGACAGAGTCGTTTGAACACTCGCTGGTTGATACGCAGAGGCGCGGGCAGGGGTTCGAACGTTGGGAACTTCAGGGGAAAGAGAAAAGACTCCCGGGGATCAGACGGCTTCTTTCATCCAGGCGTCAAGCGAGGAAGGAGAAAAAGCGCCGCCAAGTGAAAAGCCTCCCTCGAAGGGAGGCTTTTTTGCCGGACAAGCGAGCGAGTCCGGTTCGCCTGCGTTTACTGTTGTGCCGAACCGCCGCCCGACGCCAGCTGCTCGACGTCGTTCTTGAGCAAGCTGACTTCAACCCGGCCTCCGCTCATGCGCTTCGGCGTCTCCCCCCCGGTGGCGGTGGCCTCACCTGTCGTCTGCACGGGGGCATTACCCATGCCGAGTACATAGATCCGGTAAACCGGAATCTCGTGGTTCTCGACCAGGTAGCGCACTACGGCGTCGGCCATCTTGCGCGAGTTCGCGATCGCAGTCTGTCCCTTGCCCGAAGAGAAGCCCTGCACTTCGATGACGTATCCGCGCTGGTTCTTGACGGGCTCGGCCATCTGATCGAGGGCCTGCTTTGCGGCCTGGCTCAGCACGGTCTGACCCGGGCGGAAGCGGATTTCCGTCTGGTTGGTGGGCTTGTACTGGTCGATATTGCCGACGACGTTCTCGACCGTGCTCAGGCGGGTATTGGCCTGCTGCGCCGTGGTCTGCGCCTGGTTCGCCCGGTTTCCGGCGTCAACCGCATGCTGATCGGCTTCGTTGGCCTTGTTCGAGGCCATCTGAATGCCCTGCTGGGCACGGGAATCGACATCCTTAATGTTTTTCGTGTTCGTGGCGGTGAGTTCATCGAGCTCGTTCACGCGGTCACGAATCGGCTGGGTCTGCCGCTGGACATATTTCTTGCGGGCAAACGGGTTCAACTTGCCCCAAAAGCCCTGTCGGCTCTCATACTGCAGCGGCGCCTTGCCGGTTGCGGTATCGCCAGCCGCGGCCGGCTGGGCGGCGGCCGACTGCGACGCTGCCTGCGGTTGGTCGGTTGTGGTCGTGCTTGTTTGTTGGGCAAGCGCCGGCAGTGAGAGTAAAAATGCGACGAACAATGCTACCACTGCGCGATTTTTCATTTGGAATATCCTCCTGAGTTTCCGGGGGGAGCTCCTGAACCGCCCCGCGCTTGGTTTGGTTCAGAATGTCTCCACGCCGCACGCCATTCGCGGGCGTGATCGCGAATTTGTTGCGTCCTGGAAAACGGGAGCAGGGTTCGTGCGGGTCGGACACCCCCGTCCGACTGAAATCTTCAAACCTGCTGGCCCAACGCTGACGCTACGCTCGGCCGAAACTCGGTGTTGCTTAACCCCGGTACGATTTCCGCGTACTGAAGCTTCAAACCCCGGCGTCACGTGCCTAAATCCTAGGATGCAAACGCCAGCGCTCAAGGTACATCAACTCCGATGCCAAACCAGGGCAAACGTAAGTTGTTGATTCTCAGGTCTATTTTACCGCTTTCGGCGCAGCCGAAGATCGGCGCAAGCGGTAATTTTGGGTGGTTTGTATAAAAAGTGCAATGAGAAGTGCAGTGAGAATCGAGAGGGAACAAGGAGCTCGAATGAAACTTAGCGCTTCCACATCGGTGGCGCAAGGGCACGAGAGGTCTGATAAAATCCACAGAAATCCGCATTTCACGATTCACAGGATTCGAGCGGACCCACCGTCTGCGATGGTCGAGCCGGGACGTATTTGAAACGCGACTGCCCTTCAGGGACCATCCAAAGCGCCCGGCCAAGCCCGGCGCAAAATTAGAAGGGCGTCCGAGCGAACGTACACAAGCTCCGGGGAGTTCGGTTCCAAAGACCTGCGGGAAAAATCGATTCGTCAGGACCTCTCGGCACCCGGGGCCTGTCGAATGACGGCTTGTCGAAAAGACTCGGATGGTCTGGAACTGCCGCAAACCGCGAGTTCAATGCGACGGCGCAAAAACCAGTCCGACCCGCTCGATTTCTGGTGATTCGAGTTCCGTCGGAAGCCAGTCGGGTCCTCGACAGCCCTTCAGTCTACGTGCATTATTTACATTTCCTTACCGCCGTTAAGCGTCCCGTACCGTCCGGGCACGGTAGAATAGGATAGAAAGCACCCACCCTGGGCGGTTCAGCATCCAATCGCTTTGGCTTTGGGAGTTCAAAGGTACTCATGAAAAGTCTCTACGCTCCTCTTTTATTAAGCGCTTGCCTGTGTTTCGGCCAGCAAACCCCAGCAAACTCCGACAGCTCAAAGCCCGCCACCCGCCCGGAGGGCTCGGCTGCGGCTCCCGCCAACGCTGCCGACACTCCGCATAAGGAAGATAAGGCTGCCGCCTACTACCACTTCACCATGGCGCACATGTATGAGGAGGAGATGGCAGTCTACGGGCGTGGCGACCTGCTGACCAAAGCGATTCAAGAGTACCGACTGGCGATTGAGGCCGATCCTTCGTCGCAGTATCTTACCTCCGGACTGGCGGAGCTCTACGCCCGCAGCGGGCGAATCCGCGACGCGGTGGCCGAAGCGCAGGACATTCTGCAGCGCGATCCCAAAAACCTCGAAGCTCACCGCCTCCTCGGCCACATCTATCTGCGCTCTCTCGGCGACATGCAGGGCGGCACCGGCTCGGACAACGTGCTGAAACTGGCCATCGGGCAGTATGAGGAGATCGTCAAGCTCGACCCCTCAAGCGCCGACGACCACATCATGCTCGGCAGGCTTTATCACGCCGACAATGAGATGAAGAAGGCGGAAGAGGAGGAGAAAACGGCGGTCAAGCTGGCGCCGGACTCCGAAGAAGCCGTGACCTCCCTAGCCATGCTCTACAACGAGGAGGGTGACAGCGCGAAGGCCGCCGCGACCCTGGCCTCGGTTCCCGAGTCGAGTCGGTCCACCAAGCTGTATGCGGCGCTCGGCACCACCTACGAGCAGCAAAAGGACTACAAGAAGGCGATTGAAGCCTTTCAGCGCGCGGCCGAGATTGACCGCGACAACCTCGAAGCCGTTCGCGGGCTCGCCGAGAGCTACGAAAAGGACGGCCAGACCGACAAGGCCCTGGAGCAGTACAAAGTCATTGTGGATGCGAACCCAGAGGATGCCAGCACCTATATCAGCATGGGGGAAATCTACCGCCGCGAGGGCAAGCTGGACCTTGCGCTCGAGAACCTCAAGAAAGCCCAGTCGATGGTGCAGGACTCCGAGCAGGTTTCCTACGACCTGGCGGCCATTTATCAGATTCAGGGCCGTTACGAGGACGCGATTTCAACTCTCGAGGAGCTGCTGAAGAAGACCGACAAACCCGACGGGAAGTACTCGGAACAAGAGCAGGAGAACCGGGGAATTTTCCTCGAACGGCTGGGCTCGGCCTATGAGGACAACAACAACGAGCCGGCGGCGATTCAGACCTACCAGCAGATGCTCACGCTCGGAGACGACAACGCGGAGCGCGGTTACGGCGCCATCATCGACACCTATCGCGAGAACAAGGAATGGCAGAAGGCCACCGATGTTGCGCGCGAGGCTACGCAGAAGTTGCCGCGCAGCCGCCGCCTGAAGATGGTCTATGCCAGCCAGATTGCCGACACGGGCCACGTCGACGAAGGGCTGCAGATGGTCCAGTCGCTGCTCAACGGCACGGGCGATGACCGCGAAGTCTACGTCGCCCTCGCCAACATGTACAGCCGTCTCAAGCGCTGGCCGGACGCCGACCGGGCGCTCGACAAAGCTGCACCCCTGGCTACCAAGCCCGAAGACCGGGACAACATCGAATTCCTCCGCGCGGCCGACCTGGAGCGACAGAAAAAATACGATGAAGCGGAAGCCGCCTTCCGCAGAATTCTGACCCAAAACCCCGATAACGCGGCGGTGCTCAACTACCTGGGGTACATGCTTGCCGACCACAACATGAAACTCGATGACGCCCTGGCCATGGTCAAGAAGGCCGTGAACTTGGAGCCTGCCAATGGAGCCTTTCTGGATTCACTCGGCTGGGCTTATTTCAAGATCGGCAAATATGATCTCGCCGAAGACAATCTCACCAAGGCGTCGCAGCACATGGGCGCCGACCCGACGGTCCAGGAACACCTTGGCGATCTTTACCTGAAGACCGGCCGGCTGAAGCTTGCCGCCACCCATTGGCAGCGCGCGCTCGAAGAGTGGAACAAGACGGTGGCTCCGGAAGTGGACCAGGAGGAGCAGGCGCGGGTCGTGAAAAAGCTGGAAACCGCCAAGGTGAGACTGGCTAAAGAACAGGAAAGCAAGTAAGCCGGATGATGCAGAAGTAAGAAGTGAGAATCGGGCGAAACAAGCGTCTTTCGCCGGCGTTTCTTCCTTCTAGACTTCTGCATTCCTTTTTATGCCGTGTACCCCAGTGCCGGAGCCGGCGTGGTTGGAAATCCCGTGTCTTGAAATCCGACGATTGACACATCATCGGGCACGCGTAAGCCGGCTTGCTGGAGCGCATTCATCGCGATCCCGATGTTTTGCGCGTCCAGGATGACCAGAGCGCCGCGGGTCCGGGGATCGAATGAATCCAGGCTCTCGGCGATGAGGTTTCCGGAGCGCAGAGCGCGTGCTACCGGGTTGGGTTGATAGTTCAATTCGCGAGCGGCCGCCACAATCCGGTCTTTCGTCCCTTGGGGTATCCGCAATGCGCCCGAGGTGTTGTTGAGAACCGCGGAAATCGTCCCCGGCGTCAGTCCGAGTTGGTCGGCCACGGTTTTGAGCGTAACTTTCTTGGGCCTGCTGCTGCTGATTGCATCGTCCATGGAAATATCTCCTCTCAAGTTTTGAGTCAGATCAATCGTGCCAATTCACGCCAGGACGACAGGGTCAGAACTGGGCGACGGGGCGAAGGAGTTTTTGCCTTGCTGCAACCAGGCAGCAACCGTTTATGAACTTACTCTTGCAAAAACGATGTGGGCTGTCCAATACAAAAAATCTATGCCGTCTATTGCCCCGTTGTCCGCCTCGCGATCCTCGGTAAGGTTGGGTACAATGGGGATGCCCCTCACCTGGTCGCTCTGCCAGCTGAGCTTGATGGATTATGGGCTTCGCGGTCATTAGCCCGCTCGCCCGCCACCGCAGGCCTCTATCCGGTTCTTGTTCATCGACTCGCGCCTTTGCTCGACGCTTCTTTCCGGCCCCGCCTCGCGGCGAGTGTGATTTCACCGTTGCGCTTCGCTATCACTTCACGTCCATCCCGTTGTGAAGAGGGCTTGCGCCTCCAGGCTGTCGAACATGCTCGGCACACCAAAAAAAAAGCACCCGAATCCGGGTGCTTGTCCGAAAAACTCTCAGACCACTAACGCCTTCCGCCGAACCCGCCGGCAAACCCGCCGTGGAAACCGCCGGCGTGGAATCCACCAAACCCGTTGGCTGCACGCGCAGGTGGGGTAAAGCCCCCCACCCGGCCGCTGAATCCAATTGGCGCGCTCCCGAACGAACGCACCGCTCCTCCGCGGAATCCCGGACCATAAGCAGGTCCGGGTCTCACGCCCGCGACGGCGTGACCGTGAGAGAAGGGCCCGGGTCTGAAGGTCGGGAAGGTGTGATGGTAAGCGCCGAAGTCATACCATGGCGCTGCAGATACCCACAGCGGCGAATAGAAGCCCCATCCAAATGGGTTGTAGAAATAACCCTCTGCGGGAACGAACGTGAATGCGCCGAACCAAGGAGACCAGTACCAGCCAGCCCCGAACCAGCCCCCGCCGTCCCACCGGTCAACGCCGTAAGCCTGTGCCGCATTGACGTTGGCCTCTGACAGGTAATCAGACCGCAAGCTGCTCCAGCGGTACAGATCATCGTCCTCGGCATACCGGTTCTTGTCGAAGCCCTTCGATTTCAACTTCCCGGCGGTGTTCAGGTCGAGTTCGTGACCGCCCTTGACTGCGATGTTCTTGTCGCCCGCGATGACGCTCGCCTGCCCGTTAAATACCCGCACCTCGCCATGATCGGCGTCAAAGTCGTACAAGCCGGTCTTCAGGAGACGCGTATCGACGTCATTGGAGCGGATGCGAATGTCGTTTTGCGGATGTATCTGGTCGACTTCGACCATCGCCTCGCCTTTGTCGAGCTGCAACTCGGTATTGGTCAGGTCCGGCGCAATCATTTCGGCGGAGCTGTCGTTTCCCAGCCGGAGGTAGACACCAGGGGTCAACAATATCTCTGTCTTGCCGTTACCGGTCGAGACGGTCTCGCCCGCACCCAACTCAGTCGTGCCGACCGACGTCGGCCCGAGCGTCTGGGTCCCAATCGAAGCCTGTCCTTCAACATAGTTCACCGTGCCCGGCAGAGCCGTATGCGCATCAGCGCTCGCGCCCCAGGCCGTCGTGATGAAGGCCGCCGCGAGGGCGAAGCTCGCTAAAACGCTCTTGCCAAACCACTTCATGTTTCCCATACTTCTTCCTTCTCTCTGTTCTCTCTCTCTTCTCTTTGTTCTCTGTTCTCTTTCTTTCCTTCTTCCTTCCTCTTCTATCTATAGATATAGATGACGCGAATTCAGGGAGTGACTCTGGATATCGGCCAACGCAATGGCCGGCGACTGCTGCCGCTTCAGCTCGGCTGCGAAGCATCGTTCAGTGGAGTGGTCGATCTCAGTTGCGCCATCACTCCGGTCATTACCCCGGTGCCAACCTGCAGCCTGTCGAGTTCCCAGATCAATCTGAGCGGCGGAGCTCAACACGGTGACCGTCTCGGTGGCAACTATAGGCTCCAGCAATGCAGGAACCATGTCTCACTTCAATTTCCCTCCTCGAGCAATGCCGCTGATATGGTCGCTGGCGCTGCTCGCTTCTGTGTGGCTCTGGGGAGGCAGTCGCAGGCGATTTCCGGCTCTGGCGCCAATCCTGGTGCTGGCCTTGGGCTGGTGCGTAGGATGCGGCAGCTCCGACTTCCTCTTCCCCGCACAATTCCTCGGGCACATCGCCCGGAACCTACAGCGCACCCCGTGACGGCAACCTCAGGCAGCCTGAGCCACACAGCGTGGCTCTCGAGATCAGCGTTCGTTAGAGTTGGATCCAGGGCCTTCTGATCCTGCAGGCATTCGGAGAAGGTGAATTGTACGGCGGCGGTCGCTTGTCGGGTTGAGCGCATCGGCCGAATCGCGATTTCCGGCGGTTCCGCACCGAGGAATCCTTTCCGGGGGCTTTTTCATCTTTTCATCAACGGATCTGGCTCGGAGGCAAGGGTCGGATATGTATCCTGATCGCCAACTCCATAGACTGTGCTGTTACTCCCGTGCCGATACTCTTACACCGACGTGTTTCGCGCACGATTTGTTGATGGGCAAAGGACGGCGACTGGCCCTTGCGCTGCGCACCAGGGAATGATTGCAGTTGCTCGTCCATACTTTGATGCCCGTGCAAGTCTCTCCAATCGATCTCTAGTTTTGCAGCCTCGCATACTCCGTTTTTGCTTGTTTCAAGATAGGAATGTCCGGATCAGCGTCTTTCCAGAGCGTGAGGAAATCCTGGTACGCGGTACGGGCCTTGGTGGACTCACCCTGTATGACGTATGCGCGCGCCAACCCAAGTCGGGCCAGAGCTCCCCATGGAAAGTTTGCCACCACTCCCCGGTGGTCGATAAACTTTTGAAATTCTGCAGCCGCGGCGTTGCCGTCCTCGAGCACGAGGTAGGCTTCTCCTCGCACATAGACGGGGCATAGCGCCATGGCTGCGCGCAATGTCGGTGTACTCAGTTCGATCATGCTCGATGCCCGCAGTAGCTCGATTGCCTGGCGCGTGTCTTTGCGGTCTAAGGCGACCCCGGCTCGGATTGTTGGCAGCCAATACCTCTGGACCAGCGTGTCCAAGGGGAATGCCTTATCGAGTTCGGCAGCCAATTTCTCCGCCGCTGCCGTGTCGCCTGCTCGGGCCAAAACCAGTGCCGCGATGGCCCGAACGTCGCGGTTCGATGCCAGCTTTAGCGCCACGCCGACGTTGGCCCGGGCCTGCGCACGATTGCCCGACTCCACCTCGCGCAGCCCGGCAACTGCCTGATACATCGCAGCACTCTCCTTGGCGTCATTGTGCTGGGCTGAATCCATTGCCCGCCGGGTCAGCTCGCGTGCCCTTTCTAACTTTCCGTACCAGGCCTCCGTGTCGGCTTGCATGAATAACAACAAGTCTTCCGCACCCGGCTTGCCCAGGGCACTAGCCGCCAAGCTTGTCATCTGTGCTGTGTCGGCCTTCAAAAAAGCCAACACATAGCGGTCAAATAGCATGTATTGTTTTTCAAGCTTGCGCTCCTCTGCCTGCTTGAACACTGCCTCCGCCTCATCCAGACGGTTGAGGTTCATGTACTCGCCCGCAAGGTTGACATAGTCGTAGCCATCGTCCGGATCCAGGCGAATCGCCTCCTTGGCTTCCTCCAACGCTTTTTCAAAATTCCCTAGAAAGTCGGACACAAGTCCCAGGTATGAAACCGGCGCATCTTCCCCCGGGTAGTTTTGGAGCCAGAGTTCGTAGACCTGTGCCGCCTTTTCGAGTTCTCCCGTCGTGAAGAAGTAGTAGTTCGCCTCGATGAGGAATCGCTCGCGTTCGCTCACCTTCCCCCGCAGCTCGAAAGCTTTGCGTCCATTGTCCGCTGCTCGGCCAACTTCGTTGAGGTTGATGTAGGCAATCGACATGGCCCGGTAAGCCATGGCGAAATTTGGGTCGAGCTCCACCGCCCCTTTGAAGAAGGGCAGGGCGGCCGCAGTGCCCTTCGCATAGGCCATCTTACGTCCCAAACTATAGGCTTTTAGCGCCTCGAGCGACGGCGTGGTGGCTTCCGCCAGTGGGGTTCCGTATCTCTGGACCGAGCTCAGCGACTCGCCGAGCCGGCCGCGCATACTCGCGGCCGCGGTGTCCAGCGCCTTGAGCACCGTTTCCTTGCTCGGCGCCTGCTGCTGCGCTTCGGCCAGCGTGTCCCCGGTCTGGCAGTCCACGGCCTTCAGGCCAATTACGTACTGGCTGCCGAGCGCCGCGATGGAACCCGTCAACATCGCCTTACTGGCTGTGCGCTGGCAGATCTCGCGTGCAAGGGCCGGCGTCACGCTGCTACCGGCAGGACGCCCCATCAGCTTCAAAGTGTTGTTCACCTTGCTCTCGGAGACCAGCTTGAGAAACGGCGATTGCTCAAGCTGAACCGAGAGTCCTTGCTTCAGGGTGTCGTCGAAGATCCGGTCGCCCGTAGTGTTGGTGAGGTCGGCAACGATAATAGTGTCCTTATCGCTAAGCTTCGAAGGACGGCGCGAAACGAAATAGCCCGCGAGCAGGGCTAGTGCGGGGACGATTGCCGCGGTAGCGATCCACCATGGCCGTCCCCTCGTACCGGCACTCGCTCGCTGTCGCGCCGAGACCGAAGGCTGCACGTACAGGTCTGAAGCCTGCAGGAGCTGCTGCAGATCGGAACGCAATTTCGCCGCGTGCTGATAACGCAGGCTCGGATCTTTCTGCAGCGCCCGTTTAATGATCTCCTCGAGCTTTACCGGGAGCTCGGGATGCACTTGGCGCACGGCCGTTGGCTCTCGGCGAAGAACAGCGTCCTGCACCATCGCCGCGGTTTCGCCGCTGAAAGCCCGCTGGCCGGTAGCCATTTCGTAGAGCACCAGTCCGAAGGAGAAGATGTCAGTGCGCGCATCCAGCGGCTCGCAGCGAATCTGCTCGGGCGACATATAGCCGGCGGTGCCGGGCTTTATGCCGGTGCGGGTCAGGTCGGGTGCAGCCTGTCTCGAGGAACTTCCCTCTTCACCCGGAGCCAGGGTGAGTTGCTGAACCTCGTCGATCTCGAGCACTTTGGCGACGCCGAAGTCAAGAATCTTCGCGACATGCTTGTCCGTGATGAAGATATTCGCGGGTTTGATGTCACGATGAATGATGCCCTTCTCATGCGCTGCTTCGAGTCCGCTGGCGACCTGGATGGCGATGTCGAGTCCCGCAGGATCATTCAGTTGGAAGGCGAGGTCGCCAAGGTGCTCCCGCAGCGTCTTGCCGTGGAGCAGTTCCATGACAATGCAAGGTTGGCCCTCGTACTCGACGATGTCATAGATGGTACAAATGTTGGGATTATTCAGAGCCGACGCGGCTTGCGCTTCGCGTTCAAAACGCATCACCCGCTGCGGGTCGCGCGCAAACCGCTCAGGCAGAAACTTCAGTGCCACAAAGCGATGCAGGCGCGTGTCCTCGGCCTCATAGACCACGCCCATTCCTCCGCCGCCGAGCTTCTGGAGCACACGATAGTGAGAAACTGTAGCCCCGATTAGGCTGGCTTCGGCGGTCCTGACCTGCTCGGCCACCAACTTGCCCGCAGCTTGCAGGGCCGGGGAATCGAGGAATTGGTTGGCTCTGTTCTCCTGCGCCAGCAGCGATTCTACTTCACGGCGCAGCGCTTCATCTCCCCGGCAGGAGCTTTCCAGGAATTCCGCGCGGCGGCTCCCGTCGAGATCTAACGCGCGCTGAACCACCTCCTCCACTCGCAGCCAAAGCCCAGGCTCCATTTCAGTTCGCCTCGCCTAACTCTCGCAAGAGCCATAGCCTGGCGAACCTCCAGTCCCGCTTGACTGTATCGACGGAGATGCGCAACACTTCCGCGATCTCTTCCAGACTCAGGCCGCCAAAGAATTTCAGCTCAACAACTCTGCTTTTCCTTTCATCGAGCGCAGCCAGCGCTTTCAACGCGTCGTCCAACGAAACGAGGTCTGGATCGGGTTCCCTGCACACCCAGGGCGCGTCCTCTAACGAAATATGCGCCGCAGCGCCGCCCCGTTTCAGATAGCCACGGGACCGAGCAAAATCAATCAGAATACGCCTCATCAACTGCGCCGAGACGGCAAAAAAGTGCGCCCGATCCTGCCAGTTCACTCGGCCGCAGTCCACCAGCCGCAGATACACCTCGTTGACCAGGGCGGTCGTTTGTAGGGTATGACCGGAGCGCTCGCCAGCCATGTAGCGGTCCGCGAGTTGGTGCAACTGCTCGTACACCAGGGGAGTGATTTTGTCGAGAGCCTCTTCGTCCCCGGCAGTCCAGGCTTTGAGGAGTTGCGTTACTTCATGGGCGGCGGGCAAGGAGATCTTAAACCCCGTGGCCGCAACAAATTACAACGAAAACGTGAAATTGTCCAGCCTACGGCCAACAGCCTACGGCCTAGTCCCGAGCGGCCCGGCCCCGAGCCTCCTCGAACTTGCTTCGGCGTTGTTGAACGGAGTTTTTCATTGCCCATGCACCTTTTTGCTGTTGATTTCCCGCCTTAGATAGGTAGATCGCAAGGTCGTCTGGGGTCTTAGCGAGAGCACCGACAGGATATCAAAATGCTGTACTTCGTTTGTTTCCGGGTAAGTCTCGGGTACTCGCCTCTAGTTGGTTCTTGGACTATCTATGTGCAAACCAACACGAGGCCCTAAAAGCACTCGCGAGGGGCCCGACAAGAACCGTCCCCTGAGGAAAAGATACATGCGTGATCAAACCAGCAAGACTTTGCTCCAGATATTTCCTCGGCAACTTCCGAGTTGGCTGAAGGGTAAGCTTCGCCGCCGAGTCGCCGCCTGTGCCGTCGCCCTCCTGGTGCTTACCACAGGAACCGCGATTGCAGACATCTATCTTCCCAACCTGTTCCTATTTCTTGACCTCACCGGTTTCTCCGCGACTAACAGTACCGCAGGTTCGGTTGATATAAGCGGCCCTTTCTTTCAGAGCCTCGGGACCAATGGCCGTACCTGCGGAACCTGTCACGCACCTAGTGACGGATTTGGCCTGAGCGCGGCCGACGCAAGACTCCGCTATTTCAGCAGCCAGGGGAAAGATCCTCTTTTTGCCCAGGTGGATGGCGCAACTTGCCCGATCGGTCCTGTCAACAATAGCCTGACCGTCAACAACGGGCTGATTCGCATCGGCATACAGGCGCCTCCCAACATAACGGATCCCAACACGCCGCAATTCACGATTGTTGCTGTGAAGGACCCCTATGGTTGCGCCCTGACAACGAACTCGCAGGGACAGCAGAGTGTCTCGATGTACCGTCGACCTTTGCCGACCACGAACCTGGGTTTTCTTAGCACGGTTATGTTCGACGGTCGAGAATCGTTCGCCCAACCTTTAAACAACGAGCAGACCTTTCGAGCGAATCTGGAGGCCGATCTGACGCAACAAGCGATCGATGCCACCATGGGTCATGCCCAGGCGACGCAGCCTCCGTCCCCGGCACAGCTTGGCCAGATCGTCAACTTCGAACTGGCGCTCAACTCCGCGCAGTTCTACGACTTTGTGGCTAAAAAACTCTATGGGCAAAAAGGCTCGCTGGGCGGGCCAGAATACCTGAGGTCTCAGCCGTATTATCCCGGCATGAACGATTCTTTGGGTGGCGATCCAAACGGAAGGAAATTCAATCCAAACGCGTTCACTCTCTACAACTCATGGCAGAATTCGCCCAACCCGCGCCGGGCATCGATTGCGCGTGGCGAACAGATCTTCAACACTCAGCCGCTCACCATCAGCGATGTGCCGGGCTTGACGACCGGCGGGCAACAGATCACTGGCACCTGTACTACCTGTCACGACGTTCCGAACGTTGGCGATCACTCTTTTCCGCTGCCCGTTGACATCGGTACAGGTCACTCGCTCGAATACGAAACCGACCCCAACATCATTGCAGGCCTCGAACAACTGCAGCCGCCTACGCTGCCGGTTTTCGAACTAGTTTGTACCGAAGGCGCAGAAGCCGGACAGACGTTCTATACGACTGATCCCGGCAAAGCGCTGATCTCTGGACAATGCAGCGATATCAGCCGTATCAAAGGCCCCATCCTGCGTGGACTGGCTGCGCGCGCGCCGTATTTCCACAACGGGGCGGCTGCGAATCTTCCCCAAGTTGTGGATTTCTACAACCAGCGCTTCCAGATCGGACTGACGCCATTGCAGAGGGAAGATCTGATCCATTTCCTCGAAACGTTGTAAGGACTACGCCCGCCGCATTCTGGATTGGAGGGCATAGGTCAGAGAGTATTGCAGGAACCATCAACCGAATCGACGTACAGGACGTAGGCTCATGAGAAGTCGGCCGCTTCTACATTCCGTATATGTGGCTGACTCCTTGCGCGCGAGACCGATAGAAGCCGCTACGCTAGAACCGATGACAGCGGTCACCCATCACCACTATCGATTCCAAGCCAGCTGTAAAGCTCGCTAGAAAGGAACACATGTTCTACAAGAGATTCGTCTGCTATGTGGCCGCTCTGGTAGCGGCCTCATGTACCATCGCCTTAGCCCAGGCCCAGGGGAATTCTGCCGAAGGGGGAGGAAGCAATTGCGGAAATCTGCCCAACAAGGCTGCGCTCCATAGGGCATTGGTTTCAGCTTTGTCCGCCGAAAACAGCGGACTCAATAATCAAATGTGGGCAACCATTGTCGACCGCGATGGCAATGTATGCGCGGTGGCGTTCTCCGGCATGAATCGGGGCGCGGAGTGGCCTGGCAGCCGCGTCATTTCGGCACAGAAGGCCAATACAGCTAATGCATTCAGCCTCGATTCTTCGTCGAGCAGCAGCGGTAAGGGGCAGGCTGCCGGTTTGGCTCTCTCCACTGCAAATCTGTTTACCGCCGTGCAGCCGGGAGGCAGTCTGTTTGGTCTTCAAGAAAGCAATCCCGTGGATACAAGCGTCGCCTATAAGGGACCGTCCCCCGATTACGGCACCGCGAACGATCCCATGGTGGGCAGCAAAATTGGGGGTGTCAACGTGTTCGGTGGCGGACTCGCGCTGTACGCAACCAATAGAGTAATTGTCGGCGGAGTGGGGGTAAGCGGCGACACCTCGTGCACGGATCACGACGTTGCCTGGCGTGTCCGCCACAATTTGGGTCTCGACCACCTATTGGGGGTTGGGGGAGTTTCGGGCGACGCCAACCATCCCGACAACATCATTTACGACATCGTCGCCAACCCCGACGGCACTGGCGATACAGGCGAAAGCCCCGCAGGGTCTGGAGGCGTGGGGACTAGTCCATCTGGTTTCGGTCACCCGAAGTGCCTGAATACCGGGAACCCGGCTGCGCTCCCGGTCGTACAGCCCTGAGCAGGAGCAAGGTCGCCCCAATTTTAGAGTGGGGGGCCGCGCTGCAGCTAATTACGAGACTGGCCAGCTTTGCTGGATGAGCTTGAAGACTGCGCTCTCGAGAACGCTGCGCTTAATCGGCAGACCTGGAGGCGTCTGCTGTACCTCGGTTTGTTTTTGGTGAGCTCTTGGATGTCTGGATGGTTTCTCGGCGCCGTCCGGACTATCTTCTTTTGTGTCTTGCTTGATGGCGTTCAGACTTGCCTGGAGTTCGAACTATGAAAAAGCTGGTAGTGGCAATGCTTGTCTTTATCATGCCCCAAGGATTGTGGGCCGGGAGTGACCTGACAGATTGGCACGAGATCGGTCAATTACGGCCAGGCGAAGGGATCCGCCTCGTTGACGCGAACCACAAAAAGCATTTTGGCGCCTTCTCTTCGTTCTCCAACGAGTCCGTTGTTCTGCGCGCGGAAACCGGCACAGAAATGATTGCTCGAGAGAATATCCTCGAAATCAGCCGCTCCAAACGGTCGCACCGCGTGCGCAATGTAGTCGTCTCGGGGTTGGTGGGAGCTGGAGTAGGAGCGGCCATTACCGGGGGCGCCTCCCGCTGCCAGAACTTTTGTGTGGGCCCTGGGAGAGGCTTAGTAGTCGGCATCGGCGCGGCCCTGGGCCTTCTCGGCGGCGTGGCGGTAGGCAGCTTCATTCCCAGCCACCAAACGATATATCGTGCGCCGCGCTGACAAACGTGTATCTTGTTGGCGGTGATGAAAGCCCTGGTTAAATTTGCTGCCGGAAACGGAAATGTTCAGGTGCGCGATGTTCCAGAACCTCTCTGTGGCGACAACGAAGTCAAGCTGCAGATTGGCTTCTGCGGAGTGTGCGGAACCGATATTCACGTTTTACACGACACATTTCGAAACTATCCTCCCGTCATTTTGGGGCATGAATTTGCCGGGACCGTGGTCGAGATTGGCAGCCGCGTCCAAGGCATTGCCGAGGGCGATCGAGGCGCCGGCCTGGGGGCCACTGCCGTCACCTGCGGCCGATGTTCATTTTGTCTTTCCGGCCATTTCGTTTTCTGCTCGCAGCGAAGAGGCATGGGACATGGAGTAAACGGAGCGTTTGCCCGTTATGCAGTCCTTCGCTCCGACCAGTTCTATCGCGTACCCGAACATCTCCCCATGGAGGAAGCCTCGCTGAGCGAGCCCTTTGCCGCCGCAGTCCAGGCGGTCGAGGAACTGACCGAGGTCCGGTCGGGCGACACCGCGATCGTCTCTGGACCCGGTCCCATGGGGTTGCTCTGTCTTAAATTACTGGTGGCGAAAGGAATAAGAACAATCGTGGCGGGCACCGCAGGAGACGATTTTCGCTTGCAGGCGGCCCTCGAAGTCGGCGCGTGTGCAACCATCGACGTGTCGAAACAGAACTTGCCCGAGGCGGTGCGCGAACTCACGAAAGGGCTTGGCGTCGATGTCGCTTTCGAATGTGCCGGCGAAGAGCAATCGGTGCGCGCGTGTTTGCAGGCCCTTCGTCCGATGGGCCGGTACACGCAGGTAGGTATCTGCGGCCGCGAAATTCAATTCCCCATGGATCAAATTTTCTTTAAGCAACTCCAGGTCAGAGGCTCTGTTTGTTACACCGCCGCCACGTGGGAACGCGTGATGAACATATTTGCCCAGGGAAAAATCAGGCTAAGCGATCTGGTTTCCGCGAGACTGCCGATCTCCGAATGGCAGAAGGCGTTTTCCCTCTGTACGGACCGCACGGGGCTGAAGGTCCTGATCTATCCGGAGAATTAGGATAGTCTGGCTGGGGGAAATGAAGGAATTGCCCGTCGGCTCCTGCTGGCTTTCCCTCCCAGCCACACCAAGACATCACAGGCGGCCGGCTCCCGCGCCGCATCCGCCCCCGCTTTTCGCCGGCAACGCCGGGTGAGCGGTCGGCGCCGAACTTCCGCCATGATATGGTGCAAGGATGGCGTGACGGGACAACATCCCGGCCTCGACCAGGTCGGCCGGCGGGTCCTGTGCGTGGTTTCGGCCCGGATTCGGGTACGATGCGAAAGCGTTCCGCCCGCTCGTAACAGGACCGCTTCCGGGGTTGGGAACACAGCTGACCCATGAGGAACGGTAGACGCTCGAGTCGAAGCGTAACTCCTTAAATACACGTGGACCGCTTTTCAACCATTGCAAGTGCCGCTTCTTTACGCGCGGCAGATCGCGTACACCGGGCCGCGGGTGCTCGACCGTTGTCGACCGCTTCGAGCCCGGTAACCTGGCGTCAACCTGTTTGTATCGTCGCCTTCTGGCTCGGGATGACGGGTGTCTGGGCGGGCTCATTGGCGGCTCAGGATAGCGCGCCTTCGACCGAAGTAGCCCAAGCGGAGGAGTTGCTTTCCCGCGGCATGACCGAACAAGCGACGAGTATTCTCGCGGCGCACCTTCGCAGTCAGCCGTCGGATGTCCGTGCGCGTCTGCTATTGGCGGAAGTGTTTCTCAAACTGGGGCGGACCGATTCAGCGGAAGAACAGTACCAGGCCGCTCTGACGCGCGCACCGGACAACTACATTGCGCTCGCGCAACTTGGGAGCCTGTACGAAAGCGAGGGAAAGCTCGACAAGGCCGAGCCGGTGCTGGCACGCGCGGTGAAGCACAGCAGCGGCGAACCACAATTGCGCGTGGAATGGGCGGCGGTGCTGGCCCGACTTCATCGTTTCCACGAAGCGTCGCGGGCGTTGTCAGGAGTTCTGGCGCCTGTATCGGTTGAAGACCGGATGACGTTCTTTCGGCTGAAGGCTGCGGTCGCGTCCGGCGAGGGAAATGCTTCCGCTGCAGCGTCCGACATGGAGAGTGCGTTAGCGATTGGCCCCCGAGATGCCCGACTTGAGATGGCCACCGCAGCAGCCGAGGCGAGCGCGCACAACTGGAAACGGGCGGCCGGGCTGGCCTCTCCGCTTTTCGCCGCGGCGAACGATCCGGCCGCCGGGTTGCTTCTCGTCGAAGCGCAACTGGAAATGAACGAGGACGTGCGTTCGACGCTGGCGTCGCTGCACGATTGCAAGCTGTCTTCCGAGCGTGCGGGTGAATTTCACGAGCGACTGGCTAAACTGCTGATTTCGCATGCCCATTTTGCCGACGCAACCGAAGACCTGGAGCAGGCGCTCGAACTCGATCCGCAGAATGCAGACCTGATGTTCGATCTGGCCCTGGCGGAGTTCAAGGCGGGGCAGGCGAAAGAGGCCCTGGATACGGCGCAGAAGTGCCGGTCCCTGCGTGACGGCGCCGAAGTCGAAGACCTGCTCGGAGATATCGCCGAATCCGCCGGCGACAATTTGTCCGCGGTTCGAAGCTACCAGGCTGCGGTCACCCTGGCGCCCGAGGACGAGAACTATCGCATTTCGCTCGCGGTGGAGCTTCTTCGGCACGAGAACTTCGAGCCCGCCAAGGTCGTTCTCACGCAGGCCGAAAGCTTGTTTCCGAAGTCCTGGCGAATCGTTGCGGCGCTCGGCATGGTGCAATATTTCGCAGGCACCAAAGAAAGCTCGAGCCGGATCCTGCTGCGCGCCTCCGAACTCGCACCGCAATCGCAAACGGTCTTCGAGTATCTGGGCGAGGTGGAAATGGACGAGTCTTCTCCACCGGATGGGGCGGCCATCGCGCGGCTGTGCGGATTCGCCGATGCCCATCCCGATGCCGCCCGGGAAGAGTTCTATTGTGGGGCCCTGCAGCTGCACCGCGATTACGTCGCTCGCGACACAACCCATGCCGCGGAGATCGTCCGGCGATTGACCCTCTCCGCCAAGGCGCTTGCCAGGGAAGCGGGCCCCCATTGCGAACTGGGCCGGGCCGAAGCGTGGCTTGAAAGATGGCAGCCGGCGTTGCACGAATCCGAAGTGTGCGCCCAGCTGGACCCGGATTCTGCCAAAGCCCATTACCGTTTGGCGCAGCTCTATCACCGGATGGGCCAGACCGACCACTGGCGCGAGCAGCTTGAACTGCACCGAGTGGCGGCGCTGCGGCTGGCTGACGAAAACGAACAGCGGCAGAAGACGCGGAACACCTTCATCTACAAGATCCGAACCCAGGCGCCGGAAGGGCCTTGAGGGGCTTCCCGTGTCCGGTTCCGAAACCCTCGACCTGTCGGGTTGAGGTCTCCGGGCAAGACCTCTTTCCGACTGGATCGCCGGGCCTGGTTGCGCCGCCGGCGCATGGGTAATCCACTAACCGCTTATTTCAACGGGGATTCCTGCCATAACCCCCATTTTATCTTGACAGTCAGCTGCCCTAAGGTGTACAAACCTCGTCGGCCGTGAGCACGGTCGTCTTGGCCGACCCAAATCGTTTAGGGTGCCTGTTTCGGAGAAGCGCCGCCGCCCGGAGCGGGCTCCAAGAGCCGACGGCTGGATTCGATCTACGCTGGGCGGGGTGGTTGACATTCAGCAACGCAGGAGGCTCCATGCAGCGACAGATGGCGTGTCGGCGATTGGTTGTTCTCACCGCTGTGCAATTGATGTTGGCCGTGCTGATTGCTTCTTATGCCGCCGGGCAGATTGATCGCGGCTCGATCGTCGGCAAGGTCGTCGACGCCTCCGGCGCCGTGATTCCGAACGCCGCTGTGGTGGTCACGAACAAGGACACGGGTGTCGCGGTGAACACCACGTCCAATACGACCGGCGAGTATCAGGTGCTGGCATTGATCCCCGGCACCTATTCGCTCAAAGTCGCCGCTCAAGGTTTCGGCACGTTCGAACGCGACAACATCATCCTGCATGTGCAGGACCGGCTGTCGGTTCCGGCCACGATGAAGCCCGGCTCGGTCAACCAGGAGATTGTCGTCTCCGGCGGCGAACCGCTGCTCGAGACCGAGAAGGCCGACATCGGCAACGTGGTCAATTCCCAGCAGATCAACGATCTTCCTCTGAACGGAAGGCGCTATGCGGACCTCGCGTTGCTCGAACCCGGGGTGCAGAAGTTTTACAGCGCCGCCAATCCCGCCCCCGATCGCTTCAGCGCGAACGGCAACTCCGAATTACAGAATAATTTCCTTCTGAACGGAATCGACAATAACTCCTGGTCGGAGAACCTGCAGGAGTTCTCGGTGCAGGTGGTGCAGCCTCCGCCCGACGCGGTGGAAGAATTTCGCGTTCAGACCCGGACCTATTCCGCTGAATTCGGCAATTCGGCCGGCGCGGTGGTGAACGCGACCATCAAGTCCGGCACCAACGGCTACCATGGCGATTTGTACGAATTCCTCCGCAACAGCGTTTTCGACGCGAACTCCTGGGTGAACGACAACACTGCCCAGCCGAAAGGACACTTTACCCAGAACCAGTTCGGGGGAACGCTCGGCGGTCCCATCATCAAAAACAAGACCTTTTTCTTCGGTGATTTCGAGCGATTCAGCAGCCGCCGCTCGACCACGATTCAGAGCACGGTTCCCACCCCGCTGATGAAGGCAGGCAATTTCACCGAGCTTCCGCAGACCTTGACGGACTCGCCGGTGGCCGGTCAGACCGGTTGCATCGCGGGCAATGTCATTCAGCCCACGAGCTCTACGGGCCAGACCTGCATGGATCCCGTGGGCGCAAAGTTGGCGGCGTTGTTCCCTGATCCCAATATCCCATCGCAAGTCGCGCTTGCCGGAGTACCGGGCAGCTTCACCGGTGCGCCCAACTACGTCTTTGCAACATCGGTGCCGGACGACGTTTACTCGCTCGACGGCCGCATCGATCACACACTCAACGAGAAGAACCATTTGTTCGGCAGCTACAGCTACTACCACGTCGGCCGGCAAGACCCGCCGTGGACGGGCAATACTGCCGTAGGAAACGGGGACTTTGCGACCGAGTACCGCACCCACACGCAGCAGGCGTCACTCGGCTGGACCTGGAACCTGACCAACAGTCTGCTGAATGAGGCGCGCTTTGGTTTCAGCCGTGATTTCGCGCACAGCGATCCCATCGGCGTGCAACTGGGAACTTCCCTGGCGTCTCAGTACGGGTTGAATGGCATTCCAGTTACGCCGAATACGGCAGGGCTGCCGCCGATCGAGATCAACGGCCTCACCCGAATGGGCACTTCGCCCTGGCGGCCGCAGTTCCAGATTTCGCAGTCGTGGAACTTCCTTGACAACCTGAGCTGGTTGAAGGGGAACCACAGCTTCAAGTTCGGGTACCAGTATCTGCGACGGAGCGACAACTTCCTGGATATCCAGGCGCCGCAGGGCGACTATCAGATCAATGGCATCTACACCGCCGGCGGCAGCTTCGGATTGCCTGACTTCCTGCTGGGCGATGTGGACGCAATGCACTATACGACGCCGCTTGTGGTTCACTACTTCCAGCCGGGACATTCGTTCTATGCGATGGACAGTTTCCGGGCCACTTCCAAGCTGAACGTCACGTACGGTTTGCGCTACGAGTTGTTCGCGCCGGTTCTGGACCGCGACAACCGCGCCTCGAACTTTATTCCCGCCAATGGGGGAGGGCTGGTCTCGGTAGCCCAGGGCGCGTCGGGCTGGTCGGGACGCGGGCTCATCAACCCGGACCTCAACAACTTCGCTCCGCGCCTGGGAATTGCCTATCAACTCAATAACCGGGTTGTGATTCGCACCGGATACGGCGTCTTCTTCCAGCACTGGAATCGCATCGGAAGCGAGAGCATGCTGGAGTTGAATCCACCGTACCTGCACGACATTCAATTGAACCAGGGCACGGGGAGTTCAACCCCGCTCTTCCAGTTACAGAACGGAGTGCCGATCGCCTCCCTCACCAGCGGACCGGTGGACCTTACGACCCTGCAGCTTCGGGCGCAAGACCCCAATCAGCGAACCAGCTATGTGGAGCAGACCAGCTTTGGTCCGGAGTTCCAGTTGACTCAAGATATGGTCTTGTCTGCCACCTATGTGGGCAACTGGGGCCGGAAGATGAATCGACTCCGGAATGCCAATCAGGGGCTGATCACCGGGACGGACACGGGCTGTCCGATTGTTTCCTTCCCCTACGCGAACTTGAACACCATCAGTACGGTCGACACCTATGCGGCGGGCGGGTGCAGCCTGACCGGCCAGCATGGGTTCCTGGAGTTGGCTACCAACGACGGCAACAGCAACTACAACGGACTGGAGCTGTCGCTCCGCCGCCGCATGTCCAAGAGCGTGGCCTTTGCCATCAACTACACCTGGAGCCACGGCCTGGCCAACTATGGCGACAACCTGACCGCCGCTCCGCTTCCCGAAAACGCCTACGACTATGCGGCGGAGATGAGCAATTCCGTGCTGGATATCCGGCAGCGCTTCGTCAGCAACTTCACCTGGGAACTGCCCTTCGGCCGAGGCAAACCCTTCCTGTCGTCCGGCGCCGTCAGCAAGGTGTTGGGCGACTGGCAGTTCAACGGCATCGTGACTTTGCAGACCGGCATGCCGTTCAGCGTGAATTCGCCGGATGAGAGCTTCACCGGCTCCTCCCATTCCTCTTATGCCGATTGCATAGGAAATCCCTACCAGGGCACTCCCGGCAATCCCACGGCAGGTCCCTATCTCAACCTCAAGGCTTTCGCCGCTCCAGCTCCGGGAACCTTCGGAACGTGCAAGCCCTTCGGGTTCTATGGTCCCGACTTGCGGGACGCCGACCTGAGCTTGTTCAAGGGAATCCCGATCAGCGAAAGAGTTCGGATGCAATTCCGCGCTGAGTTCTTCAACGCGTTCAACCACGCGAACTTCGCCAACCCCGGCTTTCCCTACGTAGTTCCCGGCGTTGGCGCAATGCCGGGAACTTTCCTGATCACCAACACCATATCGCCCATTCTCGGCACCGGCTCAGGAGGTCCGGGTGACCCGCGCGAAATCCAATTCGGCTTGAAGTTGTTCTTCTAAATCTTGGGCTCGGGGTGGAAGGGCCGGTCCGAGGGACTATCGCGCAAGAGACGGGGACAGATATATCTGACCTGGCCGTTGAGAGTAGACCGACTGCAGAGAGTGTCCGCGAAGAAAAGGCCATGCAGACTGCTACCGAATACAGAAGCCCGTTGCATCGGATGACGGGAACGACTGCAACCTGCCTGTGGAATGACTCCGCCTCGGTGGAAGAACTGACCTACGCTCTCGACCACGGCGCGGTAGGAGCTACCTGCAATCCTGTCATTGTCCTCGATGTGCTCAAGCTGGAAATGGGCAGCTGGAAAGACCGCATCCGGCAGCTTGTCCGGGAGATGCCGGGCGGGACCGAAAGCCAGATTGGCTGGCGCCTGGTGGAGGAGATTTCCATCCGGGCCGCGGAGTTGCTGAAGCCCGCGTTCGCGCGGGACAAAGGCCGGAACGGAAGGCTGTCGATCCAGACCGATCCGAGGCTTTATCGGAATACGGAAGCGCTCGTCGCGCAGGCTGTACATTTTTCGGGACTGGCGCCGAACATGATCGTGAAACTGCCGGCGACAGCGGGCGGCATTCCAGCCATTGAAGAAGCAACCTATCGCGGGGTGTGCGTCAACGCCACCGTGTCGTTCTCACTGCCGCAGGCGATCGCCGTCGCCGAAGCCGTAGAGCGCGGTCTGGAACGGCGGGAGCGGGAAGCGAAACCGGTCGGCCCGACCGGAGCCGTGTGCACGATCATGGTGGGCCGGCTCGACGACTGGCTGAAAATCGTGGCCGAGAGAAACGGGATCACGGTCGATCCGGGAACGCTCGACTGGGCAGGGGTGGCTGTGTTCAAGCGGGCCTACGCGCTCTTCAAGCAGCGCGGTTATCGCGTGCGGCTGCTCTCGGCGGCGTTCCGCAACCACTATCATTGGAGCGAATTGATCGGAGGCGACGTGGTGATATCGCCTCCCCACAAGTGGCAGGTGCAGTTCAACCAGAGCGAGGTTGCGGTGGCGCCGCGGATCGATCATCCGGTGGAGAGCAGGATCCTCTCGCAACTCGGAAAGTTCGATGATTTCTGCCGGGCCTACGAACCGGACGGCTTGACGGTCGGGGAGTTCGACAGTTTTCCGCCCACGATTCGAACCCTCCGCCAGTTCATCGCCGCCTGCCAGGATCTCGAAAAGCTCATCCGGGATTTCATGTTGCCCGAACCCTAGGCCGGCGCGTTCCGACAGGCTCGCGGTGGTTTCGCGCCCGGCCGCTGACAACATCTGCGGAGGCAAATGAAAAGACTGAAGGTGGGAATCATCGGTGCGGGCCGCATTGGCAAGGTCCACGCTCGAACCCTTGCCCTTCATCCAAACGCGGCGACGACCGTAGCCATCGCCGACCCGAATCGGGCGGCCGCAGACGAGGTGGCTCGTCAATATGGGATTTCCAGGGTCGCCGAAGATGCGGGCGAGATCTTTCGCAGCCCGGAAATCGATGCGGTGCTCGTCTGTTCCTCAACCGATACGCATTCGGAGTTCATCGTCCAGGCCGCGCAGGCCGGCAAGCACATTTTCTGCGAGAAACCGATCGACTACGATTTGTCGCGGATTGATCCCGCCCTCGAGGCAGTGAAGCACGCGGGCGTCAAGCTGCAGATCGGGTTCAACCGTCGCTTCGACGCGAATTTTGCGCGCGTGCGCAGGGCGATCGAAACCGGAGAAATCGGCCGGCCGCGGCTGCTGCACATCGTCAGCCGCGATCCGGCGCCGCCGCCGATTTCCTACATCAAGAGCTCGGGCGGAATGTTCCTCGACATGACGATTCATGATTTCGACATGGCTCGCTTCCTGATCCAGGACGAGGTCGAAGAGGTCTATGCAGCCGCGGGGGTCATGGTGGATCCGGAGATCGGCCAAGCGGGAGATGTGGACACCGCGGTGATGACCCTGCGCTTTCGAAACGGGCTGATCGGGACCATCGACAACAGTCGTGAGGCGGTTTACGGCTACGATCAGCGGGTCGAGGTGCTCGGGAGCAAGGGAGCAATCGCGACCGGCAACAACTATCCCAATCAGGCCATCCTCAGCACGGCAAAGGAAATCCGGAGAGACCTGCCCCTCAACTTCTTCATGGAACGGTATGCGGAGAGTTTCGCGGAAGAGTTGCGGTGCTTCATCCGATCGGTGACAGAAGACACGCCCACACTCGTGAGCGGCGAAGACGCGCGGTATGCGGTTCTGATGGGCATGGCTGCCCTCAAGTCGCACGAGCAGGGGAAGCCGGTGAAGGTGGAAGAAGTGGTTGCCGTGGGGGCCAGATAGAACCTCGAGCCGAACGATCTATGAGCAAGACAAGGCGAGTTACAACAGCACAAGCCATCGTCTCGTTTCTGAAGAACCAGCATGTCGAACGGGACGGCAAACAGACACAGTTCTTCGCCGGCGTGCTCGGAATCTTCGGGCACGGCAACGTCGCGGGGATCGGCCAGGCGCTCGAGCAGAATCCCGAATTTCCCTACATCCTGGTGCGCAACGAGCAGGCGGCGGTTCACATGGCTGCAGGCCATGCCAAGACCAGCAACCGGTTACGCACATTCGCGTGTACGAGTTCGATTGGACCCGGCGCGACCAACATGATAACCGGCGCGGCGGCGGCTACCATCAACCGTATTCCGGTTCTGCTTTTGCCCGGCGACATCTTCGCGCGCCGGAACGTCGCGCCCGTGCTGCAACAGCTTGAGTCGCCAGCCAGCCAGGACGTGAGCGTCAACGACTGCTTCCGGCCGGTATCGCGCTACTGGGATCGAATTTACCGCCCGGAACAGGTCATCACCTCCCTGCCGGAAGCCATGCGCGTGTTGACTTCGCCCGCCGACACGGGAGCCGTCACGCTCGCTCTGCCGCAGGATGTACAGGCGGAGGCCTACGAGTTTCCGGAAGAGCTGTTTGAAAAACGGGTGTGGACCCTGCGCCGTCCGAATGCCGATCCGGTCTCGCTGAAGCGGGCGAGCGAGGCGATCCGCCAAAGCCGCCGGCCGATGATAATCGCAGGCGGCGGCGCACTGTACAGCGAGGCATCGGAGGCGCTCGCCAAGTTTGCCCTCAAGACCGGGATTCCGGTGGCCGAGACGCAAGCGGGCAAGGGCGCGCTCCCGTACGATCATCCGCAATCGGTCGGGGCGGTGGGCGCCACCGGGACGTTTGCCGCCAACCGGATCGCGCGCGCCGCCGACTGCGTGATCGGCATAGGGACGCGGTTCTCCGATTTCACCACGGCATCGATGACGGCCTTCGAGAACCCTGACGCGCGGTTTGTGAATATCAACGTAGCGGAATTCGACGCCTACAAAATGGCGGCCATTCCCGTGGTGGCGGATGCACGCTCGGCACTCGAGGACCTGCTCGTTGCCCTCCACGACTACCGCGTGGCCGACGAGTATGGCCAGCAAATACGCACCTGGAAGACACAGTGGGAGCAAGAGGTGGACCGGCTGTTCCATCTCGGAGGCAAACCGCTGCCGGCGCAGTCGGAGGTGATCGGAGCGATCTGGGAGGCATCCGGGCCGCGAGACATTCTGGTTTCGGCGGCAGGAAGCCATCCGGGCGACCTGCACAAGCTGTGGCGCACGCGCACTCCCAATGGCTACCACATGGAGTACGGGTACTCCTGCATGGGATACGAGATCCCGGCGGCGATGGGGGCGAAGATGGCCGATCCATCCCGCACGGTGTACGCCTTCGTGGGCGACGGAACCTACCTCATGGCGCCCAGCGAGATTGTCACCTCCGTGCAAGAGAATGTGAAGATTGTGATCGTGGTGGTCAACAATTTCGGTTTCGCCAGTATTGGCGGGCTCAGCCGCGCGCTCGGATCGAACGGTTTGGGAACCGCGTACCGGCGGCGAACTGAATCCGGCGCGCTCGATGGGGAGCGGTTATGCGTCGATTTTGCGGCGAACGCGCGCAGCCTGGGCGCCCATGCAGCCCGGGCGGCGGACCTCAAAGAGTTCAAAGCGGCGCTCGAACAGGCGAAGACCACGGACAGGACCACGGTCATTGTGGTGGAGACGAATCCGGATCTGCGGGTTCCCAGTTACGAATCGTGGTGGGACGTCGCGGTCGCCGAAGCGTCGGAGAGTGAACGCGTTCAGAAGGCCCGGCGGGAGTACGAAGAGGCGCGCAGGCAGGAGCGGTATTTCCTTTAGCGGGATGGAAGCCTCCGGAGGATCCACGATGAAGCCGTTTCGCGTGGGCAACGCCCCGTGTTCATGGGGCACGCTGGAATTCGAGGAAGCCAGGGGCAAACAGATCGGGTTTGCCCGGATGCTCGATGAGCTGGTCGAGGCGGGTTACACCGGGTCGGAGCTGGGCGACTGGGGCTACATGCCGACAGATCCGGAGGTGTTGCGCGCGGAACTGAAACGGCGGAAGGTCGCCATGCTCGGCGGCTTTGTACCGGTGGCCTTAGCCGAGGAAGCGGCCCATCGAGCGGGCATTGAGACCGCGGTCCGCACGGCGCGGCTGCTTGCCTCGGTTGCCACCGACCCGGCCCCGTTTCTGGTGCTTGCCGATAACAATGGAACCGTACCGGAGCGAACGAAAAATGCGGGACGCATCACGCCCGGCATGGAACTCACCGCGGCCGGGTGGAAAACGTTTGCGGCGGGAGCCGAAAGCGTGGCGCGAGCGGTTCGCGAGGAGAGCGGATTGCGAACCGCGTTCCATCACCATTGCGCGGGTTATGTTGAAACACCGGAGGAAATATCGCGGCTGCTGGAGTTGACTTCCCCGGAGCTACTGGGCCTGGTCTTCGACACAGGACACTATTGCTTCGGCTCCGGCGACACAGACGCGGTTGCGGGTCTCAACCGGTTCCAGGAGCGCGTGTGGTACATCCATTGCAAGGACTGCGATCCGGCGGTTCAGGCGCTTTCCGTCAGAAATCAGTGGGACTACTTCACCAGTTTGCGTCACGGTGTCTTCTGCGAGCTGGGAAAAGGCTGCGTAGATTTCAAGCAAATTCTCTTCTGGGCTGACCAGCGCGGCTACGGGCATTATCTGCTGGTCGAGCAGGACGTCCTTCCCGGCATGGGGGAGCCAAGAGAGAGCGCGAAGAGAAACCGCGAGTATCTGCGTGGCCTCGAGCGGCAGCTTCAGCAAGAGGCGTGCGCGGCCGGCTGAATGCTGGCTGTTTTCGACAGTCTACCGGACATTCCGTCCCCTGGCGACCTGGTTTAAGGCAGGACTCTCCCGCCCCGGCTGGCCAAAACACCTAACCGGTTAGATTGGTCCATCCGACAGCCCGCCGTTTCGTGAACAAGCGGAGAAATACTGAGAATGTCGCCTTGGGAAATTTTGGCGTCGAAAGCCTCCGGACAGTACGATAGGATAAGCGCGTATGGCCAGGCAGAAGAACAGCGGCAACGCCGGCAAGACCAGCCGGCGGGCGAAGGTGCCCAACATCTACGATGTCGCGCGCGAAGCCAAGGTCTCGGTTTTCACCGTCTCGGCGGTGATCAACCAGAACGGGCAGGTCTCGGCGGGTTCGCAGCGGCGCGTGCAGGCGGCCGTTGAGAAGCTGAACTATCGCCCCAACCTGCTGGCGCGCAGTCTGGCCAAACGGCAAACGTTCACGATTGGAATTGTTGTGACCGATGTTTCGAATCCCTTCTTTCCGCAACTGGTGCGCGGAGCGGAAGATGTGCTGCAGAAGGCGGGTTACAGCGCGATTCTGTGCAACAGCGACGATCAGGCGGAGAAGGAAGAGCACTACCTGGAGTTCCTGATGTCGCGCCGGGTGGATGGCATTCTGCTGACCAAGACTCCGGCGAGGATGAATCCCGTGGTTCGTCAACGGCTGCTGGATTCGAAGATCCCCCTGGTTTTGCTGATGCGCACCAGCGCCGACCTGAACACCGATGCCATCCTCACCGACGATGCGGGCGGAGCCTTCGAGGCTGTGTCGCACCTGGCCGGCCTGGGTTACAAGAACATCGCTTTCGTCAGCGGTCCGCTCGAGGTGAGCAACGCCATCGACCGGCGCGACGGTTATCTCAAGGCGCTCGACACGCACCACCTTGAGCTCCATCCTAAGCTCATCTACGAAGGCGATTACCGCATGGACTCCGGGTACCGCGCCGGTTTGACGCTTTTGCCGCGCCGTCCGGAGGCCGTATTTGTTGCCAACTACATGATGATGATCGGCTTCGTGAAGGCTGCGGACGAGCTCGGGTTGCACTGTCCGGAGGATTTCGGCATTGTCAGCTTCGATGATTACCCATGGCTGGGGCTATTCCGTCCGCGCATGACCACCGTCGAGCTGCCGAAATACGAGCTCGGCGCGAACGCTGCCCAGTGCCTGCTCGAGCGCTTGGACGGAAAGGCGCAGAAACCGACCGTGGTCAAGCTGCCGACCCAGCTGAGGGTCCGGGAGTCCTGCGGGTTCCAGCTTCGGAGGCGACGCTCGGCTCACGGGAAACCGACAGGCGCTGCCGCCTTTTCGCCGCCCGAGCGTTTGGATGCCTCCAAAAGCTGTTGACAGCCCGGTCATCCAGCCCCTATAGTCCTAAGCGGTTAGGATGCAAGGCGGTCCCGTGCGTCCTCAACCAGGACACTTGTCTTGAGGGCTTTCATGTCGACGAACGAGGTGCTGTTCCATTCCGAGGAAACCTGCCGTTCAGGTGTGCTGCTTGATCTTCCGCGCGAGCGTGCCCAGTGGGAGTGGATGAGCTTTTCGGTGCGGCGTCTTGCGCCGGACGACCAATACGAGGCGCACAGTAACAGCGAAGAAATCGGCTTAGTGCTGCTCGGCGGCACCTGTTCCGCCGACTGGGGCGAAGGCCGGCAGGAAATTGGCAAGCGGGCCAACGTTTTCGATGGTCTGCCGTACGCGCTGTACATTCCCCCGGGGCACGCCGCCCAAGTGAGGGCGACCTCAAAGTGCGAAATCGCGGAATGCAGAGTGCCTTCGGCGGCGAAGCTCGCGCCGAAGCTGGTCGCTCCACACGATGTCATGACGTCGATGCGCGGCGGAGGCAATGCCACCAGGCGGATCGTGGATGTCATGCCGCCATGTTTTCGTGCCGACCGGCTGATTGCGATCGAAGTGTATACGCCGAGCGGAAATTGGTCGAGCTATCCCCCCCACAAGCACGAGGTTCACAATCCCCCCACGGAAGTTGATTTAGACGAAATCTATTACTATCGATTCCAGCAGCCCGCCGCCTACGCACTGCAACGGCTGTACTCGTCCGACGGTTCGCGGGACACGGTGGTGGTCGCGCGCGACGGCGACGCCGTGCTGGTTCGCGACGGCTATCACCCGGTTGTGGCAGGGCATGGATATGACACCTACTACCTGAATTTTCTTGCCGGGAGTGAGCGTTCGCTGGCCAACACGGTCGACCCAGCTCATTCGTGGGTCACGTCGAGCTGGTAATCAGGCTTGCCGCATGCGCACCCCGGGTGCCCGAGTTTCCGCGCGCGCGAGAAAGAAGTTTTGGGCCTCCGATAAGGAGTGGGGGAAGATTGCGACCGCTGATCGCCGCAGGTGAGTTCTTCTTCGATCTCATTTTCTACAAACTGGATCGTTTGCCCGGCATGGGGGAGGAGTTGGTAACGCGCGACTTCGCCTTGGCGCTTGGAGGCGGGGCTCCCACGACGGCGATCACCGCGGCCCGACTGGGGCGCACCGTTCAGCTGGCGGCGGTGCTCGGGGACAGCTCTCTGGACGAATTCGCGATCCATGAGCTGAACCGCCAGGGAGTGGGTACAAACCCCGTGCGACGCCGTCGCGGAACCATGGCGGCGCTCACGGTCGCGGTGTCGCTCGCTAAGGACCGGTTCTTCCTGACCTATCCCGGATCGAATGCTTACCTGGAGGAGTACTTGTTATCGCCCGCGGGCTCGAAGTTGTTGGCCTCAGCCGGGCACGTGCACTTCGGCCTGTCTCCGCGGGACTGGAAGCCCTATGCGAAGCTGGTGCGGCGGCTGAAGAATCAGGGTGTCACCACTTCCTGGGACCTTGGCTGGCATCCGGAGGCCGTAGCGCTTGCGGGATTTCGCGAGTTGTATGCCGCGCTGGATGTTGTCTTCCTGAACAGGATTGAGGCTTTGCGTTACGCGGACGAGAAGAGTCCGGAGAGGGCAATGCGGAAGCTTGCCAGTCCGGGGCAGGTGATGGTGGTGAAACTTGGCGCGGACGGGGCGATGGCATGGTCTCCCGATGGGGCGGCTAAGGCCGCGCCCCTGCCAGTTACCGCGGTAGATACGACCGGCGCCGGAGACGCCTTTAACGGCGGCTTTCTTCACAAGTGGTTGGGCGGCGCGACGCTCGAAGACTGCCTTCGGGCGGGAAACGTTTGCGGCGCTCTCTCGACAACCAAACCCGGCGGCAGCGCCGGCGCGCCGACCTTGTCCCAGCTGCAACGCGCCCTTCGAGGATTGAAATGAAACTGGCCATTCTCGGCGGCGCAGGCACCCGCGTTCCCCTGGTGTTGGTGGGGCTGCTGCGCTTCCATGGCGATCTCGGCACCGACGAGGTCGCCCTCTGGGACATCAACCGGGACCGGCAGGCGCTCATCGATCGTATTTGCGCGGCGATGATCGGACGTTATGGCGTGCCCATCAAGGTCCGCACCGGCAAGAGCGCCGAAGACGCGCTCGACGGCGCAGACTTCATTCTCGTCAGCGTTCGCGTGGGTGGGACGTCCACCCGCGTCGCGGATGAGCAGATTGCGCTCTCGCACGGCGTACTCGGACAGGAAACAGTGGGTCCGGGCGGTTGGGCGATGGCGCTGCGGACCATTCCCATCGTGCTCGAATACGCGCGGCTGGCTGAAAAGCTCGCCCCGAGCGCCTGGCTGCTGAACTTCTCGAATCCGGTTGGAATCGTCTTGCAGGCGTTGCTGGCGGCGGGAGTGGGGCGAACCATCGGCGTGTGCGACACGCCGCGCGAACTCTTTGAATCCATCGCGGCTTTGTTGCATGTTCGGAGCGAACAGGCGTTCTTCGATTACCTCGGACTCAATCATCTGGGATGGGTAAGGTCCGTCCAGGTTAACGGCAGAGAGCGGCTGCCGGAACTGTTCGCCGAGCGCGAGCGCCTCGCGCACGCATACCACGTGCCGCTGTTCACGGGCGAATATCTCAGAGAACTCGAGCTGCTGCCCACCGAGTATGTCTATTTTTATCTGAATGCGGCGCAAGCGGTGGAGACGCTGAAGCAGGCCGCGCACACCCGGGGCCAGATCGTAGCACGGCAGGAACAGCAGCTCTTCCGCGCGGTCCGGGCGGGAGCCGACGACCCTGGCCAGCTCGTCTCCGCGTATGACCATTTCCTCGCCAGCCGTAACGCAACCTACTTTCAACTGGAAACCGGAACCAGGGTCAATCAGGAGAAAGTCGACAGGGCGCGCCAAGAGCTGTATGAGAAAACCGCGGGCTACGAGCGCATTGCCGTAGATGTCATGCGCGCGATGGCCCGCAATCGCCCGGCGGTTTTTCCAGTGGACGTGGCCAACAACGGCTCGATGGATGAACTCGATCGACTGGATGCCGTCGAGGTTCCATGCGTGATTGACTCCAATGGCGCCAAGCCGCTCGCCGTGGGAGCGATCCCGAAACAAGTCCGCTCGCTGCTGCTCGAAGTCAAAGAATACGAGCGGCTGACCGCCAAAGCGGCGCTCGAAGGCTCAGCGCGAATTGCGGCCACAGCGCTCGCGGCAAACCCTCTGGTTCGAGACCGCAAGCTGGCCGATGAGCTCACTGCGGAGTACCTGCGGGCCCATCGCCCTCATCTCGGCTATCTGAAGTGATCCCGCAAACAAGAACCGGCTGCGCGCCGAACCCGTAAGCCGGCGAATCTAGTTTCCCGTCGACGATGCCGGCTTTGCCTGCTTCGTTCCATTCTGGGCTACCGCGCTGCCGGAGCGACCGGCTTGCAGGTCCTTGCCCAGACTGACCAGGTTCGCGAAGATGCGGAAGGCCCCAGGGACGCCCTCCGGCATCTCGCGATAGAAGGCATAGGCGCAGTAGACGTAAACCCCCTTGCCATATTTCGCGTACAGCAGTCCGCCCTTCTGTTCAGCCTGGCCGGGATCGTGGGTTTCGAGCAGCGGCTCGTAGTGCGGGTCCCAGGAGCTGAGGAACTTCGATCCCCGCTCCTCAACCCAGCCCTGGAAGTCCTTGGCGGTGATCTTGTTGGGCGAAGTAAAGACCGGGTTGGAGGGAGTCAGGATCTGCACCACCGAGGCTTCGTCGGTGACCTCCTCGGGGTTGTTGCCCATCTTGTACGGGTAGGGACCGTAATCGTGATCGTACTCCGGAGTGTTGTACTGTACGATGACGACGCCCCCGCCCTTGACGTAATCGAGAATGCGGCCATTGTAGGTCTTCAGGTCTTCGCGAGTAGCGTAGGCGCGCACGCCCGTGAGCAGCGCGTCGTACCTGGAAAGGTCGCCCGAGGCGAGGTCCTGCGGCGAGAGGAAATCCACACTGATCCCCAACTGCACGAGCGACTGCGGCACGTCGTCGCCCGCGCCAATGATATAGCCGACATGAACGCCTTTGCCGACTTTCACATCCGTGCCCGTCGTCTTATAAGTCGAGGCCCGATACAGGTTGTAAGGCTGCAATCCCGCGTAACCGATCGTTTGATAGCCCTGCCGGTAGTCATGGCTGTCGTAGGTGGCGACGGCGGTGATGGTGTAGGGCCTCTGTTCGATCTTGCCCGGGACGACCCTGAAAGAAAGACTCTGGTCCTCGCCGTCCTTGGCCGTCGAAAAGTCCTGTTGCGGCGCGCGCCAGCCTTCGGGTAGATCGAGTTTGACGATACCCTTCGCAGGGCCCTTCACGTTGCTATGCACGGTTACGGCAACGTCGAAGGACTTCGAATCCAGCGGAACAACGCCCGCCTGCGGATTGACCGAGAGTGCAATCGCCGGAGCCACGGCGAGCGGATGAAACACCGTTCCCGGGCCGGTGACGCGGGCGACGGTCTGGACCACCTGAGCGACCTCGAAGGGAACTCCGTCGACCGAAAGGCGAACCCTGGCAACCAGAGGATACGGCGAGAGCGGCAGGTTCAGGTCGTGCTGCCGGTTGACGTTGTAGAACGCCTGCTCTATGTCCGGCCGCGTGAAGTAGGGCTCGGTGTATTGGGCATCTTGCGGCACCCCGATCGTGAAACGGACATCGGCAGGTTCATCCTCCTTGAGGACGGACGCCGCTTTTGCTTCCGGCCCGATCTTCCAGTTTTCGTCGCGCGGTCCTTCAAGTTCGATGCCTTCAACCTGTGCAGGAACACCGCTCGGGTTGTTCACGTGGACCTTCACGTGGAACTGCTGTCCGGGAATGGCAACCTGGAACGTTTCCGGATTCCTGAAGAAGCGCGCAAAGGGCCCGGCAGGTTCCTTTTCGGGCGCAAGCGTCGCCAGGACGGAAACCCCGAGCGATTCCGCGATTGCATTCTGGAACTGCGCCTGCTTGACCTTCAGCTCATGCGTGACGTCGTACTTGGAGTCGGCGCTCAAGGAGCTGGAGGCAACCTTATCGATCAGCTGATTGGTCGCCTTGAGTCCGGCGGCCAGGTCGGGCGCAATGCGCTCCGGGTGTTCCGCCGAGAAGCCATTCGTGGCCTTCTCCACCAGGCCATTGATCTGCGACAGACCATCCTTGAGGAATGCGGTGTCGCCCTCTTTTGCAAGTGTGGCAATGCCCATCAGCGAAACGTCCATGCTGTCGAAGAACGACGACTCCTTGTCGGGCACGGAAACCACGGAAGCGAAGCGGTGGTAAGGGGACATATCCTGTTCGGCAGGGGGGAGTCCCGTTCCGCCATTCTGAGATTTCTGGTTGCCCAGTCCCAGCCGCGATATTTGAGCGTAGGTGAGACCGAGCAGGGGGTTGTAAGAGCCTTCCGGAACCTCAACCGCCGTCGGCAACTGCCCCTTTTCGATGGTCCCGTTCGTGTAGTTCTGAAATTCGGCCGGGTAGTACTTTCCGTCCGCGTAATCGTAAACGCCCTTGTCATTGATGATGGCAAACGGCACATGAGCGTAGTCTTTCAGGGGCTTCCACGGACGCAAACCTTCCTTCAACTGCTCGGGGAACATATTGGGATCGCCGGCCGCCTTGAACGCTTCCTGCGCCATCTGGCCCGCAACCTGATGGTTCCCGTGGCCGTCGGTGCGCCCGCCTACGAACACCGAGGTCACCACCAGGGGGCGCGTCATGCGGATCACGCGAACCACTTCGCCTAGAACCCGGTCGTGGCCCCACTTGTCGAGTGCTTCCTGCTTCGTCTTCGAAAAGCCGTAATCCACAACCGTGGTCCAGAACTGCTGCGCGCCGTAGTAGCGGTCGGCAGCCAGCAGCTCCTCGGTGCGCACGAGCGCCAGCGCGTCAAAGTAATCGGAAGACATGACATTGGCGCCGCCTTCTCCGCGGTTGAGCGTAAGCAGGGTGACGCGAGCGCCCTGTCCGCGCGACTCATACGTCAGCATGCCGCCATCCTCGTCATCGGGATGCGCGGTAACCATGATGAGGCTCGCGCGCGTGTGCAGTTTCTCGAGGCTCTGCCAAAGCGCCGCGGCTCCACGATCGAACGGCAGGGGCGAAGCGGCCGCCTGCGGTTCGTTGGTCACCGCGGTTGGAGACTGTGCTTGAAGGCGGAACGAAGGGAACAGAATCGGAAGAGCGCACAGAGTCCCGGCGATCAACGCGCCGATCGTCTTCTTGTTGTTGAGCTTGAGCGTCATCAGGCCTCCTTCTACCGCCCGCGAAACCGGTCAGGGCAGATGGGCCATACCGATCCGCCCGGCTTCCTGGGCGTCCGGCGCGCACGCGGTTCTACGAGTGCGGTGCCGGAACGAGAGCCCACATCCGCTGCTGACGCGTTCTGCGGTATTGTGCCGCTTGTACGGTTTAGCAAAGCGCTTAGGCAAAGTCAAATCAATTGTGGTCTGCGGCGCCTTTCGCTTGACAGCAGGCGCGAGGAAGACGTATCTATGCGGAACGTCCAACAGGAGGATGCGTGGCCACGGAACAGGCAACACCGGCGGCGTCAGAGATCGTTTCGCAGCAGACGGGACTGGTTCGGGGCCTCGGACTCAAGGAAGCAACCGCCGCCAATGTCGTAGAAATGGTGGGTATTGGTCCGTTTATCACCATTCCATTCCTCCTGTCGGCCATGCATGGCCCGCAGGCGCTGCTGGGGTGGCTGGTCGGGGCGGTGCTCGCGGTCTCGGACGGACTGGTCTGGGCCGAACTCGGAGCCGCCATGCCGGGCGCCGGGGGATCCTACGTTTACCTGCGTGAGGCGTACGACCCTAAGCGCATGGGGCAATTGATGGGATTTCTGTTCGTCTGGATGATCCTGTTCACCGCGCCGCTCTCGGCCGCAACCGGAGGCGTCGGGTTCGCGGAGTATCTTCGCTACTTTGTACCCTCCCTGGGACACTGGGGCACGGTGGCCGTCGCCATCGTGGTCGTCGCCCTGGTCACGGCCATGGTCTACCGCGACATCCAAACCCTGGGACGGCTTTCGTTCTGGTTGATGCTGATCGTGCTGGCGAGCATTGTCTGGATCATCATCTCGGGCGTTTTCAAGCTGAAGATCTCGATGGTCACGGCTTTCCCGCCGCACGCCTTCGCCTTGTCGCATCAGTTCTTCCTCGGCCTCGGCTCGGCCAGCCTGATTGCCATCTACGGATACGGCGGCTACAACAATGTCTGCTACCTCGGCGCCGAAGTTAAGAACCCGACCAGGAACATCCCGCGGGCGGTGATTCTCTCGATCCTCCTGGTGGCCGTCCTCTATTTTTTTATGACGGTCTCGATTATCGGCGTAGTTCCCTGGCAGCAAGCCGTCGCATCGCAGCACGTCGTCTCCGACTTCATGCAGTTGATCTATGGCCACTGGGCGGCGCAGGTGATGACGGCGTTGATCCTCGGCGCCGCCTTTGCCTCGCTGTTCGCGCTGATGCTGGGCATGAGCCGCATCCCCTATGCAGCCGCCGTGGAAGGCCAGTTCTTCAAACCGTTCGCCAAGCTTCACCCGAAGGGGCATTTCCCGTCGGTATCGATTCTGACCCTCGGCGCTCTCTCGGGGTTCTTCTGCTTCTTCCAACTGGCAAACATCATCCAGATCCTGATGGTGATCCAGGTCATCCTCCTGTTTCTTGCGCAGATCCTTGCGGTGACCCTGATCCGCCGCTACCGCAAGGACATCGAGCGTCCGTTCAAGATGTGGCTGTATCCGCTGCCGAGCATCGCAGCGGCGACCCTCTGGCTGCTGGTGCTGGTCTCGACGGGTTGGAAATTGGTGGCAATCGGCCTGGGGGTTCTCGCGGTGGGAGTGAGCCTCTACGTCCTGCGCGCCCGAACTCTGCGGCAGTGGCCTTTCGCAGCATGATTGGCCAGCTCGGTTTCGCGCCGCATCCCGTCTTGGCGCCTGGTTTTCCCGGTAACCCGGGGGGCCGGCTGACGAGTACACACCGTCTGCCAGCGGCGCCGGGGTTGGGCGCGCCCTCGACGGCGCGCGGCCGGCGGTCCTCTCCCCCTCTCCCCTGTTTGACTCCCGGGCTATCGGATGGTTCCGCACTACATTTGAGGCGCCTGGCCGGATGTTGCTCCACTTGACCCGCGGAGAATGACAGGCAGAGTAATGGAGGACGGGTGGTCGTGATCGTGCAAGATGGTCTGTCTGGCAATCTGCCATTTTGCGCTGACGCCAAAAGGCTCGCCAGTATTGGGATTCGGGGCGAATTGGGGAAAGTCGCTCGATGAAATTTCAACTCGAATCCGATGGCCGGCGAGGAACAAATTGCTCGTGGGCCACACATGAATTGTGTATGGGTAAACCTCTCCCGGTTGAATGAGCGAAGGAGCGGAAAGCGAGTTACGGAACCGGGCGTCCTGAATGCCATTGGCCAGATTGACGGCGGTGCCATCGGGGAAGACGTCAACCAGCTTGACCGTAAAATCTGTATCCGGCGCGGACGACTTGGCGTAGAGCGTCATGGTGATTGGGCCGGTGACCTCGAGCGGCTCCTTTAACGGCTGGCTGGAATACACGAGAATGTCGCTGCGCTGTTCGACAGCGGACTGATCGAATTGTCCCTGCGGACCGGAAGTCCAGGAGCAGCAGGAGTGACCCCCTACGCTGGGAACGGGATCGGACGGGTCGTAAGTAAATTCATCCGCTGCGGCCGTCAACGGCTCAGCCGCCGCTCCACCAGCCTCCGTCGTGTGACCGGCAGCCCCACCTGAGGCGCCCGATCCGGGGAAAGTCAGCGTGAGCGCTCCATCGCCCATGACAGAAGCAGCATGGCCGGCGCTGGCGAGATACCACGACTGCAACTGCGTCGCGCGCAGTGGCCAGGCATCGGAGGCATGCCACTTGTTCTCTCCCATCTCGAAGTAGTCGACGCGAGGACCGGTATTCACCTGGTTGTCCTCTCCTTTCAGGAAGTGATCGAACCATGCCAGCATCAGCTCATCGACGGAACTGTCGGCTACCGGACCGATTGCTTTGAGGCGAGGACTGACAGGACTTGCGGGACGGCCCCAGCCAACATGCTCCCAAGGTCCGATGACGATGCGCTGAGCGTTTCGCGCCAACTCCGTACCGCCGTTCGTGCGCATGCCATTGAAGTTTTCGAGCGCCCCGTTCACGAAGGCGTCGTACCAGCCTTCAAACGCCAGCACTGGCACCTCGACTTTGTCGTAGCGCGATTTGATACTGAAGGCCTTCCAGTATGCGTCGTAAGCCGGGTGCCGGATGGCGTCAAAGAAGTAGGGGGCGAAGGCGGGGTCCTCGGGATGCAGGGGAGGAAATTTCTCGTAGGGCGTGAATCTCAACCACTTCGCAAGATCCTTCCGCTGTTCATGGAGAATCGCCGCTCGCTGCGTATCGCCACGGTTGATTGCCGCCGAATGGGCAATCGTGTCCATCATCCAGCCTTCGATGAAGGCCAGCCGGAAGGCTCCGTCCTCATAGGTCCAACCGTCATAGTAGTCGGAGGCTGTGTTCGAGGGCACAATCGTCTTCAGCGATGGAGGAGTCGCTGTTGCAGCCAGCCATTGCGTGGCGCCGACGTAAGAGGAGCCGTACATGCCGACTTTCCCGTTGGAGCCGGGCAGATGTGCGGCCCACTCGACCGAGTCGTACCCATCATTACGATCATTGGCGTATTCGTAGAAGGTTCCTTTCGACCTGTACTGACCGCGAATGTCCTGGATCACCACGAGATAGCAGTGAGAGGCAAACCAGTTAGGCGCCTGGAACCGCGATGGTTGTACTTGCGCGGCGCTCTTGTCGTACTGAGTGCGCATCAAAATTACCGGTACGAGGTCTTTGGTGACTGGCCGGTAGACATCGGCATAGAGAAGGACGCCATCTCTCATGCTCGCCGGCACATTGGTTTGCTCGGTGACCACACAAGAGCCTTTTCCGCTTGAAGGGGGCCAGGCTTGGCCCAGCGCGCCGCAGACCGAGATCGAAGCCAGTGAAAGGCAGAGAAGAAGTTTATTCTTCAATCGCATGCCAGGAAACTCTCTCCTCCTTGAGTCATTATTTCCAGACGGCAACAGATCCCCTCGTCGCGCTTACTCTGCCAGGTCGTTGCTCATGCTTGACGCTCCCACACTCTCCGGTCTCCTTTTGCATCCTTGGGACGGCTCCGATTCCCGTGGCTTTCCCTGAAACTGGAGACCGTCCAGCCTCGAAGGCAGGCCCACGCGGACATGGCTTCAGCCAGGGTCGAGGAGTTCATCCACGCCATCAAGAACCTACGAAACGATCTCTGCTCTGGTCAAGCGAAATAGCTGACGGGAACGTGATCGTGGGCTAGTTTCGGGGCTGCCTGCGTTTCCCTCGAGAGGATGGCTGCGATTCGCCAGCACGCCAACGGAACTTGGGGCGCACGCTCCTTTCCGACAACGCCCGAAGGATTTCGAGGTTTTCAGGCTGATTGCAGCATTTCCAGAATCTTCCCAATCTTCGGCACATCTCTTCCTTCCTTGGCTCGGCAACCCTATAATCGGGGCGCCGGGCTTGATCGCCATTTCCGATTCGGGAGAGGACTTCTATGCGAACTGTTGAGCGTCTGTGTATCGTGGCCGCTGTAGCGCTGTTTGCGACGAATCTTCTATGCGGGCAGACATCAGAGGATGCGAACCGCAAGGTAGTGGGTGGGGGAATTACGGTTCCGGGCTGGCAAGGGAAAGTCGATCCCGAGGCGGAGAATGCGGGGCAGACGGTAAACGATGCGAAGCTCTCGCTTGAGGGCAACGCGCTGCATGTGACGACGGGACCTGCGATCACATACTGGAATCCGAAGAATGCGGCGAAGGGGGACTATACGGTCTCGGCCACGTTTACGGAGCCCAAGTTTATGAACCTGAATACCCATCCCCATCCCTATGGGATTGTGATTGCCGGGAATGATCTAGGGACAGGGCAGCAGAGCTATGTCTACTGCGCGGCCTATGGCAGCGGAAACTTCATCGTGCGCGGGTTTGGGCCAAATGCGTTTCAGTTGAACGGGCGGCGCGAAGCGAGCGACGCGGTACACAAGGCCCCTGGAGCGGGGCAGCCGGTGACGCAGGAGATCGCGATGCGGGTGAAGGGGGATAAGGTTTCTTGCATCATCAACGGCTCGGCAGTGAAGACGTTCGATAAGTCAGAGCTTTTGGTACCGGGGAAACTGAAGTCGACCGATGGCGTGTATGGGCTTCGATTTGCGCACAATACTGACGCGACAGTGACCGATTTGAAGGTGAGCAAGCCGTAAAAATGGTGTACCGGAGCACTCATGGACGTTCAACGACCCGTGCGCGGGGGCATCTGAAATGATCGTCACGCAGCCTATCAGCAAAGTGACCAACAAGGGGGCAACAGAGCGCGTTTCACAAAGTCAGCCTCCGCCTCTTGCCTCATCTTGCGCCTGGCCATTCCCATAGGCAAGGGCAAGAGAGCCGATGAGGGAATCATGTCGGATGGTCAGGGAACAGTATGGATGTTAAGGGTCTTCATCCAGCACTCCCGCAGGCAAGTTTGGAAGCGATTTGGGCTCCAAGCGGTGAATCGCCCCCAGGAGACTCCATGAACGCAGGATTGTTTGGCCCGGCCGGACCTGATCTGTGGATTCGAATTCGGGGGAGAACGGTGGGTGCCATTGTGTGCGCTGGCTTCGGCGCGTATTCAGCGTACTGGATTGTGGGCACCCGGGCAGCAAGAGAAGCCTGGCTTTGTATAATCGTTGCCGTTACCGCTGCTCTAGTGGCATGGTCGGTCGTTCAACTCAGGGCGATGCGCGGCGCGCCCAGGCCCATTCTGAGCCGGCGATTGGTAATCTCTTACAATGTCTGGTTTTTCGCCCTTGTTGCCGCGGAAGTTGCGGGAATCGTTCTCGGGCGGCCGATCCTGAACTACTTCCACAGGAGCGACCTCTACGCGAATTGGGTTGACGGGGTGGTGGGAATCCACTTTCTTCCTCTGGGGAGGCTCTTCAAGCTGCCTATTTACTATGCCACCGGCGGGGCAATCTCGTTCGCCGCTCTTGGCTCTCTTTTGATTTCTGAAAGTTCGTGGCGTCTGGGCGTGTGTGCGGGAGGAACAGGTCTCGCCTTGTGGCTGACCGGGGCTCTGATCCTTTACGGGAATCGATCTACTCTGCCGGCAACAAGCTCGCCGAGAGAAACATGAATCTCGCTTACGGCGCCCTGACTTCTCAGGTCGGGTCAGGCCGTTGCCAAACTACGGCCTCCCTCTGCCTTAACACATAGCCACAAGCCACCCTGCGGTAGTGGTGAATCAGAGTAAAACGATATTCTGCCGTTGGGGTCCAGCAGCAGGACCTAATTCCGTATGGCCGCATCACCCTGTTAATGCTTCCCTGGCCCGGCCATTTGCTCCCAACATTCCGCATTGCCGCGAAATTCAAAATTCGTTTTCCTGAGTTTCACAAGGATATTGCGGGGCTCGGCTTCGATTTCAGCACAATCACGAATGAGCTTTCTAAGACCGGTTTCGGCTCTGGGTCTATGTTCGAAACGCAGCGGGCCGGTTCCTCCATTTACCGTTCTCTGATTGCGACCTTAGCTCCTCAAAAGAGTCGGCAACCTTCTTCCAGAGATCCCGGCGCGGCGATTTATTTCCGATTCAAGCCTGCAAGAGCTGCGTGTACACCAAACAGCCACGGTCCTCAAGAGCAATCCACCACGCCGGTGCCTGGGCTGGGCAGCCTGACAACCCGCAGAGGTGCGCCAGCCTGCCCAGTTCCACGTTGTCGCATTGAACTGGCTAAGGAAGAACGACATCCTCGAATCACCCGCGGCCAGAATCCACAGTCTCGGTCACGTCGCGGTGTGAAAAGGCTTCGGGCAAGTGTTCAGGCCGATCTCCTCTGACCTCAGTGCGACTTGCAAGATGCATGAAGCTGAGAACCAAGATCAGTACACAGGCCAGTATGGACCCGTGAAAGCCGTATTCGAGATAGATGAGCCGGTGCATATCAAGACCGACGTGCATGTGCAAGTTATCGTGGAACCACCAATTTCCCAAAACCCAGGTGAGAGTGACAAACAGCATTCTGTTAAGCCATCGCGGCCCAAGACGCAAGTCGCGGACCGCCGGCCACGCGAATGCGGCGAACGCCACGGCAAAACCGAAGGCCAGCGCTTCAACGGCCGAAAATGCGATGTAGGCAGGCAAGAGATTCGCCGGCGGCGCGGGAACCCCGGCCCCCATCGGCCAAATCTTTGGTCCGGTGATGAATGCCGCGCCGCCAATCACAACCGCCAAAAGGAACATCTGCCACAATTTACTCACGGTGGTTATCTCCTTTCCGTAAATCGAAGAGCGTCCGATATGCCGGAGACCCTTCGGCTCCGGGCCATCAGTGTAACGGCCGCCGCAAGCCACCAGAGTGCCTGAACTCCGGCGAAAGCCGTGACCGCGCCCGGCAGGGTCAGGCGCAACAGAAAAATGACTCCGAGCGCCGCAAACACGCTTGCCAAGGCAAGCGCCAAGTATCCAAAGATTCTCGGCAGAAGTCCAGACCTGACGAGAATGACGCCCAGCGGCAAGAACAGAGCCGGTGCGGCCACCATGAAGTACAAGTGCTGCACGGCGGAAATCAGGTTCAGGCCGACGAAAGGCATGATCGCAGGATCGCGATAGAGAGCGCCAATATAGAAGGTGATCTCAATGAGACTGACCGTCATCAGGATCGTGGCTCCGAAAAATGTCATCCAACCGGCGAGTTGCTGGGTTGCACCGGCCAGATGAACCAGCACGAAAGCAAAAAGCACAATGAGAACCGGCCCCACCGCCTGCATCCAGGCTCCCCACAGGATCTTGGCGTAGTTCTGCTGGGCGAAATTCGCCAGTTCCGTGCTGGTGGCTCCCGGCGGCGGGCCGTTGTTGATGGCGAAGGAAAGCCCGAGCAGAACAACGCCGCAGACGCCGCTCAAGCCGCCAAGGATGCAGAACGATCGTTTGCGCCCGACAAGATCGTGCATTTCGCACCGCCTATAGATACCTATAGATAGATGATGGTGATCTTCAGATCTTTGACCCCGCCTGAGTAGGGAAACGCCGCCGCAGAAAATCTCGGGGGTCCAAAATGGCCCTTCGCATTGTTCGAGGCCCCCACGCCCTCGCGGGGAATCCCCATGAACTTGGTATCCAGTTTGCCGTTGGAATTCTCGTCATGAAAGACCGAGACAGCGTAGGTCCCGGGTGAAACGCCCTGGAACTCGCACGTCGCATGCCTGCCCGAAATCTCGGATTTCACATGCGCAACCGCTCGATCCGCCCTCTTGGGAAAATCAGCGGCAGAGGAAAACAAGGCGCACAGGACCTGGCCCTGGTCGCTGTGCAATCCATCAATCTCGACACGGATCACACTCTTCGGCGGTTCCTGCAACTGCGCCCAAATCCGGGCGCTGCCGACCATGGCAAGGATCAAGAACACAACGGACGTTTTGCGAATGGACATTCTCCTCACGATAAGCCTCCTCACATTGCGTTAGACGAAGCAGCGGACAGTTCATCAACCACAACCGGGGCAGCACCGCGGCGAACTCCTTTCACCGCGCCAGGCCCCCTCGCAATTGAGCAAGAGCTCATGTAGAATGAGCACATGCTCATCCTACGACCACCCTGCCCCCATGGCAAGCGCTATTTTGTAGAGTTTTCTCGAAGCGCTCTCGTTATGCGTCGGCCATGGTAAATTTATTTTGTGAGCAGATGCTCATCGGAAGTGTGATGCGAGCAGAGGCAAGCCACCTTTCATCTCATGCCAGGAGGCCATAAACCCATGCCGGCTGCCAGGGCCGAAACCCGGCAATTGATTTTGGACGGGGCAAAGAAGGTTGTGCGGGAGAAGGGGCTCGCGGGTGCAACGACTCGCGAGATTACCCGCGAGGTCGGCTGCGCCGAGGGCACTCTATACGTACACTTTGCCGACCGGGTAGAGCTCTTTCTCGCCCTGTTGAGGCAAAGTCTCCCCCCGATGACCGAACCATTGCGCGAACTCGAATATCTGGCGGGGCGGGGCACGGTGCGCGGCAACCTGGAAAAGGTGGCCGGGGGGGCGCTTGCCTTCATGCGCGAAGTCGTTCCACTTGTTGCTTCCTTGTTTGCCGAGCCGGAATTGCTGCGCGCGCATCGTGAGGAATTGCGCCGGCGCAATGAAGGCCCTCACCTATCGATGTTGGCCCTGGAGAACTACATTCGAGGAGAGCAGCGACTCGATCGCATCGACAAGCGGGCGAACCCCAAAGCCGTATACGCCTTGCTCTATGGCGCCTGCTTGCATCGCGTATTCATCTCTCACTTTCTCGGAGAGCCGATCGGACCTTCCGATGAGGTCTTCATTAAACAAACCGTCGCCACCCTGGTCAGCGGCTTAAGGCCGGTTGACGACAGGAAACCTAAGGGCGCCGCGAAATAGGCGAGGGCTCCGCATTTGCAGGAAATCGCGTTTTCCTTTGGGTCGAGAGTGCTCCCACCCGTTCGGTACAGACGGCCGCCGGATGCGGCGGTGGCGCAGGGGAAACGGGAATCCACAGTCCCTGACACACCATTGGGTGCGATTTCTAAGGCCGCGTTGTGTGCTTGTTGTCGGACACGCCGAGATTCCTGCAACGATGGTCTGCGCTGTTTTCTTCCTGAGCTGGTCATCTAGTGGCTCGTGAATCTGGAGCACTGCAATGCCAGGGGTAACTTTAGTAAGCTGTAAGATTGGGCAAGAGCTGCGAGGCGGCGCAATCTGCTGATCTGCAACGCAGTTTGGGCCTCAAATTGAGGAGACAATTGTGGACGTGGTGGCAGGAGTCGATCTCGGTGGAACCGCAATCAATTACACCTTGCTGGACCAGCAGGAAAACTTCCTGATTGAGGGTTTGGTTGAATACCCCTCTCTTTCGAGAGAGGGGCCGGAGAAGTGCCTCCAACAGATTGCCGACGGCCTGAAGATCGCGACCGAGCAAGCCGGCATTATGCTTGACGACGTGACCGCGGTCGGGCTGGATACGCCTGGCCCCGCGAGTGCCGCGGGGCAACTCAGCGCGCGTGGATCTACAAACTTTGTGCATCCGCAGTGGGCTGGATTCGATATCCGAGCAGGTTTGGCGCACAAGCTTGGCAAACCGGTGTCCTATCTGAACGACGCCAATGCGGCAGCCTTGTGGGGGCACTACGCCATCTTCGGCGCGCACGGTGGCGAAACGTCGATTTCCATCGTGATTGGCACCGGCAATGGCGGCGGCATCATCATCGAAGGAAACGTCTTGAAAGGCAAGAATGGATTCGGCGGGGAACTAGGCCACGTGCTGATTCCTTACCAAAGCATCGCCGGAATCAACGGAATCAAAGCGCAATGCAATTGCGGACGCATTGGCGATCTGGAGTCGCTCTGTTCGCTGACCGCCATCGAGAGGAACATACTGCCCTATTTCCTGCCTCGCTACCCCGGCCATGACCTGACGAAAGTAGATTTGCACCAGGCAGCGAAACTTGTTCGCGGCCTGGCGGACCAAGGCGACACGCTTTGCAGGGAAATCTTTCGTGTACAGGCGCACGCCCTGGGGCTATTTTTCGACGAAATGGTGAACACGTTTGATCCCGACGCGTTCATTGTTGGAGGCGGCGCGCTCGAGACGAGCAAGGAGTTTCAGCACTGGTTCATCGAAGAGATTCGTGCAGCCATGCCGAATCAGCGCGAGGAGCAGGCCTCCATTCCGATTCATATCATGCCGAATGGTGACACTGCCGGGGCACGCGGCGCGGCGATCGAGGCTCTCAAGCTTTCGCGAGACAGCGGTCTCTCGTAGCCGCATTCAGTTCCGGGTCTGAAAAGTGCCGGGCGCGAGAGTCTCGTAGTCGGTTTGGGTGCGCGCCAAAGTGGCACATACAATTTATCGCAAAATGGAACTTGTGATTGATCCATTGCCGCTCTATCGTCTGCATTGTGAAGCACCAATGGTAACGGCGCTCGGAGCGGACCGCTTGAAACGCCCCTGGCATGGCGCGAAAGAGGCTTAAACCCTGCGAGCCCCGGGGAGAGATCGCGCACAAACCGAAATGTCTCAAGTGCCGGCGCTCGGCGGGCGCATCCCTTTGGTTGGCGCTCGATGCTTTCCGCCAGGAGAAATCCCATTGGGTGAACGAACTAGATGGCGGCACGGCCATTGGATGAATCCGGGTTGGCATACGCGAGGCTATCCTGCGGCCTGTCGATTTGAACAGGAATTTAAAACCAGGAGAGATGCGTATGGTTCTGGGCGCAAAAGAGGCTGTGATGTCCTACATCAAGGCGATGGGCGACAGGGATTATGCTCTGGCTCGAAATTACTTAGGCGACAACGTGCGCGTGAAGGGACCGGCTGGAGAAGCCTTTCGCAGCCCCGATGAGTTCCTGAAAATGATGGAGCAGCAGCGCGGACACTACGACATCAAGAAGGTTTTTGTAGATGGCAGCGACGTTTGCCTGCTCTACGACTTCATTGCCCCCAACGCGACCACTTTCTTCTGCTCATGGTATCAGGTGCAGAACGGGAAGATCAGCTCCATCCAGACCGTCTTTGATCCCCGCGCATTGGCTGCAGGACGATAAAGAACTTGGGGATCACGCGGCGGTGGCGGCAGGCTCGATGTGTCGCGTGTTTCCGTTCGGAGCCATGAAGAAAGCGCAGACACCGGCCCGATCGAAAAAACGTTCATGCGCAGCGATTCGAATGGCCCGTGCGTCCGCGACCGGCCCAGTGTTTTCGGGGCCTGTCCAGGCCGGTTCGCGTGGAGCTCGGAGAAAACAAAAGACCGCTCGGAGAAACAATCCCGCCGATGCGACTCCTGCATGACCACGACGGCATCCGACAGCATGCCCGGGCGCACCCTGTCAGATCTTGCAGTTATCCGCAGGATCTGAAGCTTGTTAATTGAAAGGTGTGTCTCACACCTCGGGGTTGCGCGCCTGGTTTCTTGCGCACGCGGCGCCGATGGGGCTGGCAAAGGTGCAGAATCCCGGGACCGCGGAACAACCTTCAAATTCACAGTTGTTAGTCGATATGGACCGTTCTTGAGAGCAGCGCGGATTCGCCGCTTCCGCGACGCGGGAAAGCGGCTTGGGCTTCAGGCGCGAGACTCGGCTGTGCCGGTTATCCGCGTCTCAGGCCCATCCATTCCGAAAGGAAAATTCTGAGAGGAGATATCGGATGGCCACTTCTTCGATTCCCCAGGCCCACGAGGCTGAGCCAAGCATTCCCCCGGCTTTCGAAACGGAGCCGGGCGTACCACACCCGTTGGGCGCAACCATTCGAGACAACGGCGTTAATTTCTCCTTGTTCTCGAGCAGCGCCACCGGTGTTGAACTGCTTCTCTTCGATGAGCATGACTCACCTCAGGCTATCCAGACCATTCAACTGATTCCGTCGAAAAACAAGACCTTTCACTTCTGGCACGTCTTTGTGAAGGGCCTGAAGGCGGGCGCGCATTACGCTTTTCGCGTGAGCGGGCCGTCCGTGCCAGAGTCAGGCCACCGGCATAACCCCCATAAGGTGTTAATTGACCCCTACGCACGCGGTAACACCAAGACAGTGTGGAACCGCGGCAACGGGTGTAACGATTCTGACAACGTTGCCACTTCGATGCGGTCCGTGGTGATTGATCCGTCGGATTATGACTGGGAAGGCGACAAGCCGTTGAACCGGCTGATCGAAGACGCCATTGTCTACGAAATGCATGTCGGCGGCTTTACCAAGTCTCCGTCATCGAACGTCCGGTATCCTGGGACGTTTGCCGGCTTGATTGAGAAAATCCCCTACCTGAAGGACCTGGGCATCACCGCCGTCGAGCTGCTGCCCATCTTCGACTTCGACGAAACCGCACCGGTCAGAACCATCAATGGAAATCCGCTCTGGAATTTCTGGGGTTACAGCACCATCGGCTATTTTGCGCCCCACTCCGCCTTTTGCGTTCGCCCGGAAGACGGCATGCACCTGCGGGAGTTCCGTGACGCCGTGAAGGCGCTGCACAAGGCGGGAATTGAAGTCATCTTGGATGTGGTCTTCAACCACACCGATGAAGGCAACCATCAGGGACCGACTTTCAGCTTTCGCGGCATCGATAACCAGAGCTACTACTTTCTGGTGCCTTGGGCCAAGCAGTACTACATGGACTACTCAGGCTGCGGAAACACGTTCAATTGCAACCATCCGATGGTTGAGAAGCTCATTCTGGAATGCCTCCTTTACTGGGTGAAGGAAACGCACGTCGATGGGTTCCGGTTTGACGAGGGCTCGATTCTATCGCGTGGTGAAGACGGCGCTCCGGCCGTACACCCGCCCTTAGTGTGGCAGGTGGAACTGGATGAAGATCTGATGGACTCGAAGCTCATTGCAGAAGCCTGGGACGCGGCCGGCCTCTATCAGATCGGTCATTTTCCCGGGGACCGCTGGGGCGAATGGAACGGGCGCTATCGTGACACGATTCGACGCTTCGTTAAAGGCGATCCTGGCATGGTTGGGCCGGCAGCGGACGCGATCGCGGGCAGTTCAACCCTCTATCAGGCGCGGGGCGGTAAGCCCACCAACAGCATAAACTTCGTGAATTGCCATGACGGGTTCACGCTTAACGACCTTGTCTCCTATAACGAGAAACACAACGAAGCCAACGGCGAAGGTAATAACGATGGCATCAACGAAAACCTGAGCTGGAACTGCGGCGCGGAGGGCGACACTCGAGACGCTGCCATTGAGAAGCTTCGCGAACAGCAGATCCGCAACTTCGCGACCCTCCTTATGCTCTCGCGCGGCGTCCCCATGTTTCTGGCGGGCGATGAAGTGCGCAATTCTCAGGCCGGAAACAACAACGCATATTGCCAGGACAATCCAATCGGGTGGTTCGATTGGAGTAACGTGCACAAACACCCCGACCTGCTCCGCTTCTGGCAGGGCATCATTCAGTTCCGCAAGAAACATCCCACGGTTCGCAAAGACGCCTTCTTCACCGGCGAGGTAAACGAGCGCGGACTGAAGGACCTCACGTGGCACGGCACGAAACTCAATGCCCCCGGCTGGGATGATAGCCAGGCAAGAGCCCTCGGCTTCACGCTCGCGGGTTTCGACTCCGAGCCGGATATCCACGTGATGATGAATATGTACTGGGAGCCGCTCGATATGGAGGTCCCGGCCATTGCCGGTCGAAGGTGGACGAGGGCCGTCGATACATCTCTGCCGGGCCCCTCCGACATTTGCGATTGTGGCGAGGAAGTGCCGTTCACAGGTCAGTCTTACCGGGTCAATCCGCGGAGCATTGTGGTGTTGGTGAATGCGCCCGGTGACGGCCCGATCGGGCTGGGCGCGACTTGAGAGGCTTGAGCCGGCATCGCCTCTTCGGGCCGCTTGCTCAGTGCCCCCGCAAGATCCGGACGGGCGCTCGTTGGGGCTTGGCCGCGAACAGTTTGGGGACCACACCGCCCGCCTGCTGAGCGATGACTGCGATTTCGCCTCGTCCGTAACACTGTGGCGACGGTCTTCAGTCGCCAGATCGAAACGGATGATGCGGCGATCTCCGCCGCTGCCAGAGGTGGCCGATGAGTGTAGAGATCAGAAACAGCCCAAAGAGCCTGAGAATCCATGTTTCCAGAAGACAGATGATCACCCAAACGCCAAAGTAATCGAGCCCTCTCTTGCCCTCGAATTGCAGTCTCTGCGAAACGACATAGAGCGTCGGCACGGACAGAGCCACGATGGGATAGATCAGCATTCTCAGAGGGTGTGGTTCCTTGGTTCCAACCCAAAACAGAAGCCAGACTGCCGCGGGTAACAGAAACAGAGTCAGCCAGGGCAATAGGAGGATCATCCAGGCAGCGGGCAGGAGAAGCAGGCTCAGCAGGAGGCTAATCCCCAGCCGGGCCGCAAGGTGGTTTGATAGGGAACGCCTCCCAAGCAATTCCTGTTTGCAATATGGATCCTTCACTGTGCCGGTTGCGAAATCGTAACCGCAGTCGCACCGCAGGGCAGTGTCGGGATTCACGAGTGTGCAACGCGGGCAATCCATGTTCCACCTCCTCCCGTGGCTCGGGGATGGTCCGAGACTAGCCGGTCCCCGTAGACGCAAGAGGCCCTTCCAGACAGTTTCGCGAGTGTCACAAAAGTTGCGGCAAGAGGAGGCCGGCGGCCGGTGTTGGTTCCAGGATGTTATAAACTGCATTCGAAACAAGGGGCGCCAGATGAAATTCCACACCGACTATCTGACCTTCAATACGAAAGACCATCGGACCTACGTACACATCACTCCGCAGGTGGAAAAAATCGTTCGAGATAGCAAGATTGAAAACGGACTGGTGCTGGTTTCAGCCATGCACATCACGGCCGGCGTCTATGTAAACGACAATGAAGAAGGCCTGATTCAGGACATCGACGGCTGGCTCGAGCGACTTGCGCCTTTTCAACAGAACTACCTGCATCACCAGACCGGCGAGGACAACGGGGATTCGCATCTGAAAGCCATCCTGGTTCACCATCAGGTTATCGTTCCGGTGACAGGAGGCAAGCTGTTGTTGGGCACGTGGCAGCGCATCTTCTACGCCGAGTTTGACGGCCAGCGTTCCAAGCGGGTGGTGGTTGCGGTGATGGGAGAGTAGGGCACCTGAACTCCTGAGCGTGCGGACCGACCACATCCGCGAGATCCAGGATTCGTTCCCGGTGGCGCACCAGCCAGGCGTAACGGTCCCAGGCTGGAATCGAAGAAAGCAAGGATTTCCACCGCTTGCCGCCACGCCCGGCATGGTTTCTCAGCTCTCACCGGTGCAAAAGCGGACATTTGACGTGCTAATCAACCGGACATTTCACGTGCTTCCGACAATCTGTTCGTAGCAATCTGTTCGTAGCAATCTTGACACCCTTTCCGGGACCGCATATCGTGTTCGCCGAGAAGTCGCTTTCGGGTCGGAAAGCCATCTTAAGCCGCTCAAGAAGTGATAAGCGAGGAGTCTTTATGACTGAGGAAATGCGTGATTCATCTGTGGAATCGGGGGAAGCCAGCCGTGACGTTTCGCGCCGCGACTTCATCGCGGTGTCCGCTGCTGCCGGTGTCGGCGCCATGGTCCTGCCGGCGAGCGGCGCGACGGAAGTTGTTGAGACCGACGTCGAAGTGAAGACGCCCGATGGCGTCTGTGACGCTGCGTTCATTCACCCGAAGAGCGGTTCGCATCCCGCAGTAATCATCTGGCCCGATGCCTTCGGTCTGCGCCCCTCGATGCGCGGAATCGGCAAGCGCATTGCCGCCGATGGTTATTCCGTGCTCGTTCCGAATCCGTTTTATCGCATCACCAAAGCACCGGCGTTTCAAACCGACGAAGTGGCGCATTTTAACTTTCAGGATCAGTCTTTGATGGCGAAGCTCCGGCCGCTCATGGGCTCGATCAGCGCACCGGGGGCGGCGGAAAAGGATGCCGCAGCCTTCGTCGCGTTCCTCGATTCGCAGCACGAGGTGAACAAGAAAAAGAAAATCGGCACACAGGGATATTGCATGGGCGGGCCGCTCGTTGTGAGGACCTGCGCTGCGGTACCCGACCGCCTGGGAGCGGGTGGTTCGTTCCATGGCGGCGGCTTGGTGACCGACCAACCCACGAGCCCGCACCTGCTTGCGCCGAAGATCAAGGCGCGCATGTACTTCGCCATCGCGGCCAACGACGACCAGCGACAGCCCGACGCCAAGGATAAATTGCGGGAGGTCTTCGCTGCGGCCCACGTACCCTGCGAAATCGAGGTCTATCCTAACTCGCAACACGGCTGGTGCGTGCCCGACATGCCGGCAGGCCCGAAAGGCCCTATCTACAACATGCCCGACGCCGAGCGCGCCTGGGGCAAGCTCGTCACGCTGTACAAGGTTGCTCTAACCTGAGAGGAACCCAGGAGTTTCAAGTCTCACTCTCGATAGCATCAGGCGGCACTTCGGGAAGGGGGAGCCGGGCCTGATAGCCGAGACTGAGAGGGATTGCGGGAACTTGGGATTAGAAAGACCCGCTAGCGTGTTCCGGTTGGCGTCAGAACGAATGATGCCTCTATCGCTCAAATGGATCGCACCCGCTTCCAAAGAGAGGCTGGAGAGACAAATCTCGAGAGCCCGGCGGGGGAGGTACGCGAAATTCCTGGCCGCCTGTTAGATTCCTTACGGCACCCGAAAGCGCCCCTGAGTCAGTCCGTCCGCAATTCGGCGGGCGAGCGTTTCCGGGTCGGCCCGGTCGTCTGAAATCGCTTCGACGGTGCCCTCCTCAAACTGCGCGTAGAAGTTCTTTAGCATAGCGTGATCGCGGATCGCGCCGTCTTTTCGCGAGCCCGCCCGTTCCGAACACACGTCAAAGCTGGGCCGCAGGAGGACAAAATCGAACGGCACCTCCTTGAGGATCTTGCGCGCCGACTCGGCGTACCTCGGGGGGATGGAGAAGTCAATCAAGACTCGGAAGCCGGAACGCGCGAACGGAATCGCGGCCGCCGTCATCGAGCGCACCAGCACGGGAAAATAGTCCCCCATTCCACGTTCCCCACCCTTTTGGATGAAAGACCAGAACGTGTCACCTTCGATGTAGGAAAGCGGTGCGGGAAGCAGCGGCAATAATGCCTTCGCCACCGTCGTCTTGCCTGCTCCAATGGGACCCGATAGGAAGATGACGCTCACGCAAAAAGTATTGCACAACCGAGAGAGAGCGCTCGAGAAGAAGCTCGCTCAAGCGGCTCGATCGCCGCCCGTTGCCCGGAACCAGGACCCTTCGCGCCCGGGGTTTCACCTGTTCCGGATCGCTGCCGGCGCGGAATCTTGCACAAGCTCATTCTCTCGGGACACAATCCCCCATCGTGCTGCGGAAATCGAACCCGGAACTCCAGCTGATTCACCTTGACCCTCATCTAACCTTCGCGTGGCAGTGGCCTCGCTCCAATGACATGGAGTAATTGATCGATCTGATACGCCGATTGAGGCGCTACCACGGCTGCATCGCTTGGGCCGGGATCCACCGTGACAACATGGTCGTTGGAGGGCCAGTTACTATCCGTTACGCCACGGGCACGCCCGCCAATCCAGAAACCGTCATTCAGGTGGTCAGCCTGGGCCACCTGTGTCAAGTACCGGTCGTTGGGGCTGCTTGCTCGAAAATCAGTGACGTTACCGTTCGAATGGTCCAACTCAGCATTGAGGTTTTGCACCAGGGCGTCAAGTTCAGTCCGGTGGAAAGTCAGCCAGACGTCTTTATTGGTGTTTGGCGCCAGCAGCGGGTCGTTTGTGCGGTTAGTATTGTCGGTAGCCGGATTTTCGGCCAGTTTATTGACCCAGCCGACAAAGGCAGCCCGCTGGCCCGGATCCTGCAGGTTATACCCCCTGTCCTGGGCGTACTTCACCAGGAGCTTCCAGGGACTGCTGCCTGGCGCATCGGATGACGGGTTGCTGGGCTGCAGATCGCGAAAGGCGTCTTGACTCACGTCAAAACCCTCGCTTTTCAAGAATGCCAATTGATCGGCGCCGCTTGGCGGCTGTGGCGGTCCGGAGAACAGCAGTTGGCCCACTCCAATCACCGCCGAGGCAACCGTCAGTACATCGCTGACCGGGTCCAAACCGCCTTGTAGAAAATCGGACGCAAATTCTTCGGGTACGAATTTGAGAAGCGTCCCGCCCAATCCCGCACCGCTTCCCACCGAACCCCACGTATTTCCGTCCCGAAGGTCCGCCCCCAGGTCCTGGACATTGGTAATCAGGTTCGCCACATTGACCACTTTGCCCGCAACGTCACCCAGCGCGGAATCCCCGCTGCCAAAATCCGCAATCTGCGAAGGCGTCTGCCGGAACAAACCTGCGACGCCCGCCACGTTCTGCGAGAGCCCCACTGACTGGGTGAAAGCGCTGAACACATTCGCCGCGTCAGGTTTGTCGATGGCCCCCGTGACTGCGCTGTAAAAGCCGTACGAACCCACTACCAAAGCCAGGCTTTTCATCGGAGGCTTTTCATTTTCGAATTGCTTCAGATGTTCAGAGACAGTGCTTTCCAGTTCCTTGCTGGATTCGTTGAGGGCCTCGGAGGGTAACAGGCCGGATAGCTTCTTGATGCTCGCCGGGTTCACCCCTGCCAGAGCCGCCAGAGTCGGATGCTGATCCGCGAAATCCTGCAAAGTAGTCCGGATGGCTGCGTCGTATTGGGCCGAACCCGGCTTGAGACCATGCAGTTTGCTGAGCAGCTGCGGCTCCACGCGGTCTTTCAGGTAGACCTGCGAGACAGCCGTAGCGAGTTCGTCACTGCTCTTGCCGAGTTCGAGAAACTTTGCCAGGGCTTCCCCTTGCTTGCCATCCGAACCCACGACGGAAGCCGGATCGTTTGCCAGCGCCAGTCCAAGCGCCTGCCGCACCGATTGATTGCCGGCGAGACTCTTCAGCGTGGAATCGACCTGGGCCGATTGGAGGCCCGGCGGCAAAGACTCGAGTTGCGCGATAGAGTTCGCCAGGTTCTGCGACCTGGCCTGCAGGATCGCTTTGTCTTGCTGATAAGCGGCTTTCCAAGTAGGGTTCTGTTGATTTATGTAATTCTGGACGGCCGCATTGAGCTGTTTTTGTGTGGCTCCGCCGCCCAGATTCGCGATCAACCAATTGAGGTCTGCGGTTTTTTGTTGATAGTCGCTCAGCGCCTTGGTCACGCTGGAGGCTGCCGCACCTTTGACGGCGGAGGCTGCGTCGTTGACGATGCTGTGGGCGTCTCGCCCGTCTCCGCCGGCTTGTAACTGCTGGGCAATGGCAATCGCAAGCGCCGGGGAGGCCTGCTGAGAGCCCAGAGTGGGCGCTCCAACAGCGTCCTTCACATCCAGATACTGAGAGTATTCGCCTTGCGGCACACCATCCGCACGCAAAGCCCCGATGATTTGTTTGGCGGTTTCCTGGGTAAATTGCCTGCCGGCCGGGGTGGAGCCCAGCGCATCGGAAATGTAAGACTCAAGGCCAAAATAGGCACTCTGTACTCCGCTGTTGCCCACGCTCAAGTTGTCCAAGGACGGCTTGACCCGGTTCAGATTGGCAAGCAAGGCCTGCACCTTTGGCGAATTGACGACGTCCGCCGCTATGCTGGGGGGAAGTCCGTTGAACTTGGACGGCTGGCCCCTGAGCGAGACTGTCAAATTGACGAGGCTTTCCGTCGCCGGTCCCAGCCATTGCCGTGCTGCCAGCGGGTCGTTCGGGTTTGCCGGCGGCTTGGCGCTTGCGCCAACTGTCGCATCGATGAACCGGTTCAACAAAGTCCGATAGCGCGGGTCGTTGCGCACGGCCGCCACTACCTTCGGCGGCTGGCCGGCCAGGGCATTCGCCAACTTGCGCTCACATTGCGTCGGATTACTGCCTTTGGCAGCCGCGGCGAAAATGTGGTTCACCGCAGGCTGAACGTTGGGGTCCGATGCAGGTTTGGAGCTTGGCGGGGGCGCAGAAGGCGTCGGCGTAGACGAGCCGGCGGGTTGATACGCAGAGTATTGGCTGACAAACCTGGCCGCAACGCCGTATTGTTCTTGTAATGGCTGGGCATTGCTGGTCTGCAGTGCAGGTGTATTGGTGGGAGCAGATCCGTTTGCGTTGTTCGTCGAGCAAGTGCTGTCTGATAAACCTACGTCCTTAACCCACATCGCTGAACTCCCCAGGGTCTGGTTTGCGGCGAGGCTCCTTGCCGCCATTCAAGTTATCGGGGTTCGCGGCGTCCAAGTTGCGCGGTTCTGTCAAGGCGGCCCGGCCGGTCCTGCCAGGCGAGGACAAGACGACACTGGGGGACTGATCCCGGCTATTTCGGAGGGGGAACATCCAATTCGTCCCCTTTTGAAGAGCAGGGCGACAACCGGCCCGCTACGCCAAGACCGCATGACTGTGGCGTGCCCCCAACTTTTTTACGTTCTCGACGGATAACGACGGCCTCGATGACCCCGAGCTGGACGAAGTACGGCTATACCGCTGTTCCGAATGTCCGGGTGCCTGAAGGACGGCATACGCGAGATAGCTCGGATGCTTTGCCCTTCCGAGAATGAGAGATCATGAGGTGGAAGTACTGCCATGCAGATGGCGTTGGAGCTGCCCGAAGACATCATCCCGCCAGAATCCCACCTTCGAGGATGCCCTCCGCTGGGGTTTGTCCGATGGCATCGCAACGCTCTTGATGCCATCCAATTTTCACCTGCCCGGCCGCCCCTGGGGGCGGCCGACCGCAGAGCGCTGTCCGGCCCTTATGGACGCGACGCGGCCGACGGGCGCGGCCGGATGCCCTCTCCGATCGGCCCTTGGTGTTTGAGCGTTGCATTCAGCCACTCCACCATCTCGCGCTCCCAGTCCGGCACGCCCGGAATGGTATGCCAGCGGCCGGTGCCGTGCTTTCCGTTGGGAATCCGGATGACGTCACTGCGCACGCCCGCTTTTTCGAGCGCAACCTGAAGGTTGGTGGCCTCGGTGAATGGGATGTACTCGTCGCGGTCGCCCAGAATCTGAAGGAAGGGCGGCGCGTTCTTACTGACGTAAGTGATGGGCGAAGATTCCTTCAGCGCTTCCGCTTCTCCCTTGCGCGCGATCAGCGGATCCAGCAGCGCGTGAACGTCCGCATTGAGGGGTACGGTGGCGAAGCTGCTCTGGGCAAAGAGCGTCACGACCGCCTGCGCGCCGGCGCTCTCGCGCTCCACCGGGTCGCTCGCCGCCGGATCTCCGGGCTGGTTGAGCAATCCCACCATGTTGCTCAAGAACCCGCCCGCCGATCCGCCCACCAGTGCAATGCGGTTCGGATCTGCGTCCCACCGTTTCGCGTTATGCCTCAGGTAACGAACTGCGCGTTGAACATCTTGGACCATGTAGGGGTAGGGGTATTTGGGCGCGAGCCGGTAATTCACCGAGAAGACGGCGTAGCCGGCCGGCCAAAGGAAATCAGCGCAGTAGGCTTCGCTGTCGCTCTTGCTGTCGCCGCGCTGGTATCCGCCGCCGTGAATGATGATCGCGATCGGGTGCGGCCCGGACCCCTTCGGGGCGTAGTAGTCCATGGTGAGCCGCACGCCGTCGGCCTCTCCATAAACCAGTCCTTCCGCGGTAGGGGTGCGGGGAGGCGTCCCATGCAAGACGGCGCAGGCGGCGAGCAGCGCGACCGCCACAGCCCCTGTCCGCCATCGGGTAATCACCATACCGGCATTATTGCACGCGAGTCGTTTCTAACCGATTTAAGTACCCTATTGCGCTTCTGTGTCCCTTTGACCGCAGGAAACCGGTGCTGGACCCGAATCTGTGTCGTATTTAACTACGTCGCTACAACCGGCCTCGAAGATAGAGGCCCGATTCCCCCATTCCTGGTCCGGATTCGCGAGAACCCACGGCTTTCAATCTATCTCGAGGCCCAACCCATCGTTCATGGCGAGCGACAAGTTCTGCTCCGTGCCCGGATATCTCTTCGTCGTCTGCAATGATGCATACGCGATCGGTATTCGGCGTTGAATTTGTTCCAGCTCGCCCCCGGTCCTTGCCGCACAGGTTTGCGCGCGCGCAGCGAGGGTCATGGGGGCGCGAGTTTCCCGAGTGAGGTGGCGACGGCGTAGTGGACGACCGGTTGCCATATGGCCTTCTCGTCGGCAATCGCGTCGCCCGCGGCCCGATCACCCCTATTGCGCGGACCATCGAGGGTCAGAGCTCTGCGGAGAAGTCGAAATGGTCGAAGCGGTCGCCGAGCCAGCGAACACCCAGCCAGGCCTCCACGCAAAACAGCAGGAATACCGTCGCAACTCCCAGCGCAGCGGCCGCCACACGGCCAAGCAGCCACTGTGCAGAGAGGAAAACCAGCGCGGCGCTGATTACGGCAGGCACCGCGGCAATTGCGGTCACAAACAACTGTCCGGCCATGAAAATGATCCGTTGCCCCATGACCTCGATGCCAGGCGCGGTGCGATCTGCAGCCGATTGCGCCCAGGCGGGAAAGATCAATGCGGCTGCATTAGGCACCAGCAATTGAATCGCTACCAACGGCGGAGCCAGCACGGCCAGACCCAGCGCCGCCCCGCAGCGAAGCGCGGGCGTGAAGCCCGTGTATTCTTCCCCTGGCAGCAGCAGAAAGCCGGCGAGCAGGCAGATCCAGATCAGGCCGCTGAGAATCGAAAGCGGCGTGAGCAATTCGCCCAGCACGACTTGCCAACCGCGCAGCGGGTAGGTCTTGAGGATGTCCGAGTTCGGCAAATCCGCTCGCAGGTCCTGGCGCGCGATCGTCGGCCCGAGCAGCAGCGTCAGGACGAGCACAACGCCAAACAACGTCAGGACGACGATACGTATGCCCTCCAACGCGGGTTGCCGCACCAGCCACTCGGAACCGCCCAAAACGATCGTGAGCACTACGATCGCGGCGCGCGGCCTGAAGATCGCACTGGTCGACAACAGGTTCTTCCACAGGAAAGCCACCTCCGGCCGCCGATTGCGCAGGAGGTTGAATGGCGAACGTTGCGCCCTGCGAGCCGAGCTCTGCCCCCGCCAGTCGCCCTGTTGAACACGCCGGGTTCGGGTCGCGCGCTTTTCGGCCTGAGCAATCGAAGCCTCTTCGAAAGACACAACGGTGTGCACGACCCAGAAGTAATGCACAACAAGCACCGCCAACGCCGGACCGAGCACAAGCAGAAACGCGGAGGTGCTGTCGGCAAAGTAAGGCGCCTCCAAGGCCTTCGGGATCCAAAGCAACCACGGTAGCGGACCCACGTGGAGTTGCGACCCGACGTAGCCCGCAAATCCACGGGCGCTGTCGAGGTCGCTTTGCCGCGGCCACCGCATCGCGGTCCACGCCCACACGATCATTGCGGACACTGCGACCACACTGCAGCGGCCGTCTTCGCCTTCTGCCATCCCGGGGTCATGCTGCGATTCAGGAACTTTGAATGCGCGAAGGACGTGCCCGTGAAGTGTAGATTCAACGTGGCCAGGATGAGCCACAACCCGATGGCATGGAACCACGGGTTGCCTCCGAATACCTGGCTGCGGCCGGATACCGCGGTCAGAATCAACGCGGTGAGCACGATGCCAAGCTGCGAGCTCAGCAGCTGATAGTGAACCAACATGCGCCGGTCCACAGGCGCAGGGAAGAGGAATGCGATCTCCGCTTCGCTGAATGCGAGCGAGGCGTGCCGCAGCGCCGCCCAGTTCGCGACGAGAATGATTAGCAGCACCAGTGCACCCAAGTCGGGAAGAAGCGCGAACACCTCACTCGGAATGCCCGGGCCAGCCGATGCGGGGCGATGCCCGGGATGCAGTGCGTGTGCAAGGAAGGTGAAATACACGTACAGCGTCCCGACCAGCGCGCCGGCCAGATATTTCGGCTGCTGCAATCGTCTCAGTCGCGACTTCACCTGGCCCGCGAGCGTCGCCACCCGCAGATACAACAGGGCGCGAGCCATGGTTGCGACGCGACTCATGATCCGGTGCCGCCTGTAGCGCGAATGAATACATCTTCGAGACTTGCCTTCGGATCCCCGTTGCTGAATTGCGCGTGCACTCGAGCCATGGTGTCGTAGGCGATGCGCTCTCCCCGCTTGAGAATCAGTACGTGCGAACACACCTCTTCGAGCAGGTGCAGAAGGTGCGAGCTCAACACCACCGCGGCACCCGCCCGCGCACGCCGCAGAATGGAGTCCTTCATGCGCCGGATACCGAGTGGGTCTAGACCGGTCAGCGGCTCGTCGAAGATCATCACGGTCGGTGAATGCAGCAGCCCGCAGGCAATGGCGAGCTTTTGCTTCATGCCGCGGGACAGCTCGCCGGGCAGACGATCCGCCTGGTCCGCGATTTCCAGCTCTTCGAGCAGCGGCTGGGCAAGCGCCTCGTGATTCGCAACGTCATACAACCGTGCCACGAAGGCAAGGTGCTGCCGAACCGTTAGATAATCAAAGAGTCTCGCCTCGTCCGGGAAGAACGCCAGTTCCCGCTTGGCTTGGACCGGTTCCTTGGCAATGTCGTGTCCGGCAATGCGCACTTCGCCCGAGGTGGGCGGAATAACCCCCGCCAGCATGCGCAGCGTCGTAGTCTTGCCCGCACCGTTCGGCCCCACAAGTCCCAGGACTTCCCCGGGGTGCACGTTGAAGCTCAGGTCGCGCACCGCAGTGACAGCGCCAAAAGCCTTGAAGAGGCCCGTGATCTCGATCATGTGCCATCCGCTGGTGGACTCGGGTAAAGGAGCGAATTGTACCATTCAAGGCGCATGGCACACCCCGGCGTCCAGCAGGGGGGCGGTCACGCTACAGGCAGGGTGCGGCCGCTTCGCCTGCCCGAATGACGGAAAGGAAGTGTTGGACGGAATTCCGAACCTGGGTCGAAACGCGCCTCGCAGGCCGCGCTTTGAGCGACGGTTGATGGCCCAGGTGAAACGGGAAGCCACCGGCATCGGACCTGAAGAGGCCGGTCTCAATCTGGAGCCCGACAAAACCGTTCTCCTCGACCCTCTGGGGTGAATCATACTTCCCCGGCTTTCCGAAATTCTTGTTCGAATGCGTGCCGGAGACGGGCTTCCTGCCTGTCTTCGACAATCGCAGCAACTCGTTCTCCCACCTCGAGTCGAAAACGACTGACGCCCAAGGCTTCGAGTGCGTGAACCGCAACATCGGTCGGTTCCTCCTTCACAGCGGTGACGAGGAACTCAGCCGCCTCGGGGAGGGGAGATGCCCCGAGAGACGTCAGCACCACACGTCGCATTTCGGGAGACAAACGCGTCCGCCAGTAATTCTTCAACAACTGGAAGGCTTCCGCTTCTCGGGATTTGGCCAGAGCGCCCACGGCTTCGGAACGAACGTCTTCATCCGCCGCCTTCAGGAATCTGCCGACAAACTCGACCGACGCCTGCGGCTCAAGGCTCACCAGAGCAGCCAGACATTGTCCCGTCACTTCCGGGTCGGGATCGCCCGCCAGCGCCTTCAAGCGAAGCAGCAACGCGCCTTCGGGCCTGGCGAGCTGCGCTATGGCCATCGCCGCATCGAGTCGCACGGGTTTTTCCGGGTCGGCGAGTGCATCCGTCAAATGGGTCAGAATTGCGCGGTCGTCCAACTGGCACTGGATCAGCGCGAGGGCGCATGTCCCCCGCAGAGCAGGCGCGGTGTCGGATTGTCCTCCCCAGATTGGTTCGGGCTGAAAATGGACGAGGCCGCGCAGAAACACAGCTGGGTCGCAGTGGCCCAGGCCCTTCAGTGCCTTGGCAATCGCATTTTTTGCCCAACATTGCGGATCTGCTTTCACCGGATCGACAAGAAAACGTTCGAATGCCGCGATCAGGTCCGGCACCATTTCCGACATGAGCAAATCCCCGGCAATGGCGGCTGCTTTCGAAACATAGTAATTGTTGCGATCCCTGAGAGCTTTGCGAACCTGGTCGACGGTTCCCGCCGAACCGGGGGTCGAGCGCAGCGCTTCAAGGGCCTCAAGCTTCTTTTCAAAACTCTGCCTGTTCACACCTGCGTCCTTCGCCTGCCGGCGTCATCATGATAGGCGGCACAAGTGCGTTGCTCCATAAGTGCATGCTGACCATCGGCTGAGACGGCCTTGTCCAATCTCGAACCGCCGCCAAGAACTCCGGGTCTTCAAGGCCGTACATGCTCGGTCAAGTAGAAATCGGGGGTTCGGTGAGCGTGACATCACGCTTGCTCAATCCATCGCTCCCACCCCGCCCGCGCCTACCACGCTGCCGTTATCACCCCGAGCAATTCCTCGGCGGTGAGCGGAATCGGATTGACCTGCATGCTGCTGGCGCGCACCGCTTTCTCGACTACGGCGGGCAAATCGCCCTTGGCGACCCCCCAGGCGCGCAGCGCAGGAACGTTGAGCTCGGCGCAGAGTGCGCATACCCAGTCGATGCCTTCCTCTGCGCTCGCATCGTTCCGGCCGGTAAGCAGGCGCGCGATGAGAGTGTAGCGTTCCAGGGAGGGATGCTGCGGCGCGCGCGCCCGCAAGGCGGCTAGATTGGCCGCCATGCCGTGCGGCAGCAGCACTGCGCAGAGCGCGCCGTGCGGCGCCTTCCACGAACCGCCGAGCGGGGCGGCAAAGCCATGCACCACGCCCAGCCCGGCGTTGGCCAGCGCCAAGCCACCGAACAGGCTAGCCAGCGACATATCCCGGCGCGCCTCGATATCGGTGCCGTCGCGGTATGCCCGGCGCAGCGCACCGGCAATGCGCCCGATCCCCTCGACGCAAAGTGCATCCACCAGCGGATTGGCGCGTGAGCTGACATAGGGCTCGATGAGCTGCGTCAGGGCGTCAAGCCCGGAGCTTGCAGTGACCGAAGGCGGCAGCCCGTATGTCAGCTCAGGATCGACCAGTGCGATCCGCGGCAGCAGGAGTGGGCTCCGCAAACTGGCTTTGACGCCATGCTCGGTGGATCCGAGCACGGCGTTGCGTGTAACTTCAGTGCCGGTGCCGGCCGTGGTCGGCACCGCAATGAACGGCAGCGGCGGAACGGCGATGGCGCGGCCCTTCCCTACCACCTCGAGAAACTCAAGTGGCTCGCCGCCGTTGGTAACCACGGTGGCAATCGCCTTGCCAGCATCCAATGCGCTGCCACCGCCGAACGAGACGATGACATCGCAGGCGGCATTCTGCGCGTGTCGCGCGCCCTGACGGACCAGGTCGACCGTTGGCTCGCCGGGTACCACAAAGGTCTCCGCCGAGAGTGCCGAGACCAGAGATTGCGCACGCTCTCGACGGGCGCCCGTGACCACCAGCGGGCGTGCGCCGAAGCTGCGAACCAATTCCGGCAGAGCGGCCGCGGTACCTTCTCCGAAGACGATCCGCGTTGCGGTCGCAAACTCGAAGCGCATGGGTCTACCAGCCTTCGGGATCGGGGAAGATACCGTTGTACAGCGCTCTTTGGCGCGGCTCGACCATCATCGGCTCAACCGCATCGCGCCACTTTGCATAGTGAGCGGTCGCTCGATGCGCAGCCACTGCGTCTGGCGTGCGGTAGACCTCTATTAGCACGAACCGGGTCGCATCGTCCTGCTGCTCAACCACCTCGAAGCGGGCAATCCCAGGTTCCTGAACACTCGAGCGGGCGTTTTCAACGGTCGCTTGCAGAAAACTCGCAACCGACTCGGGCTTGACGTGCACGTGCACGTGGACGATAAGCACCGGATGCTCCTTCACTCCTTATCCTACCGCCATGTCAGTGCTGGCAAACCGAATCCTTCCGCAGCCTTGAAGAAATCCGGAACTTAGGTGCCGTAGAATGGCCCGTCAAGTAGAAATCCTGGAGAGTGCCGGGCGACAACAGAGCCGCATGATTAAGCGTAGTAGCAGGGATTCCTTCCAGGAACTCATTCCTGCTCCCGGGGGACGCCAGAGGCCGGGGATCCCGAATTCGGCCTTTGTGCCTTGCTCAATCTTTGACTGTCTCGATCTGTTCAACGGTGATCGCCTTCGAACCGCCGCGCTCGTAAATAGGTCCGCTGATCTTCACGAGCTTGCCTGCATAGGGCAGGAGCGTCGGCGAATATCAGCCTCAGGCATTGCGGACGAAATCGGGTGGTACACCTCCTCATTCCCCGCAAGCGATGCAGAGCCACGGAAAGCTCACGTGGTTTCGTCGCTGAGGAAACGCTCAAGACCTGCGCCATCGATAACTTTGCTTTCAGAGCAGGGCTATGCCAAAAGGGAAACCGGGTGATCACCTTCTCACCGACACTTTTCTCCGCAAATCGACGTCAAGCGTTCGGAACACCGCGGGGCGCCCGGTCAAGCCGACTAACAGGAGTGCGCACGTTTCGCCGCTCCCGGGGGAACTCCGACATGCCGCTTGAATGCCCGGCTGAATGCCGCCTCCGACTCATAGCCCAGGGCCGTCGCAATCTCGCCAACTGTCGCACCACGTTCGAGTCGCAAACGAGCCTCATTCATCTTCCACCGAGTCACATAACGCATCGCCGGCTCGCCAACCAGTTCCGTGAAGCGCGCCGAGAATGCAGAGCGCGACATAAAGGCCTCCACAGCCAGGGACTCCAGCGTCCATGAATGGCCGGGGTCGCGATGAATTTTCGAGATAGTGGGGCCGATATGCGGGTCGTGCAGCGCTCCGAGCCAGCCCTTCTGCTGCGAAGGAGCATGGGTGATCCAGAATCGGATGGCGTGGACTACCAGGATATCTGCAAGGCGAGTGATCATGGTTTCTCCCCCGGGGCGCATCTCGCGTGCTTCGGCTGCCATCATCCGCAGTGTGCTTTGTATCCAGTCAGATTCTGGAGCCGTCCAAGAGTCAACATGAATAACCTTGGGTAAGAAGTCCATCAGTTGTTGCGCGGCGGGATCCTCGAACTGGAAGAGAGCACAAATCATCGTCGTCCTCTGGCCACCCCCGCCGAGCCGCAGCACTTCATAGCGCTCGCTCACCTGCTCCCGATCTATCTCAAAGAGTTTCGACGCTGGCAGACCAGAACCGCTCTTTAGCCGGTGCTCATCACCCAGCGGAACCAAAGTCAGATCGCCTGGCCGAAGCACGCGGTCTGGTGCACCGTCCACTTCGAGAAAGGGTTCGCCGGCGATTACGACATGCAGCATGAGACAGCTCTGCATCGGCGGAATCGCAAGCGCCCATGGCGAGGTGAATTCGGAGCGGCAGTAAAACGTGCCGCTCATCCGGAGAAAATCGAGGGCCGCGCCCACCGGATCAACCACTGCGGGAAGTTCAACTTTCATGGCAAGATTATCCCTCCGCGGCGAAACGACTGTCCAAGAACTCTGGACGAAAGGGCAGGAAGTAGCGATGAACGAGCATTGATCCGCCGCGGATCGCCATGTATTGTCGACGAACGGTGCGAACATGGATCACAAGAAACCAGGAAATAGAGATCAAGACAGACATCTGACAGGCGACACGGGAAAGACTGGCCGGCGCGGACCGCCTGCACCGTGTGCCGGGGCGTGCGCGCCGGGATTTCTCCGAGTATGTGAAACGCATAGCGGCTACCGCCGTTTGGAGAGCGTGAGATGATGATGACCCAATGTCTCCTCTGGTTCAGCGCGATTGGTTGCGGGCTGCTCGCCGGGACTTATTTCGCTTTTTCCACATTCGTCATGACTGCGCTCGCCCGCATGGACCCATTGCACGCTGTCTCGGCCATGAACTCGATCAATTCGACAATTTTGAGATCCTGGTTCATGTTGTTGTTCTTCGGCACCACGCTGACCAGCGCAGCGCTGGCGATCCTTGGACTGGCTCGCAGGGGCGAGCGGGGCGGAACTGCGATGATTGCAGGTGGACTGATTTATGTCGCGGGGATGTTCCTGTGTACCGTTTTCCTCAATGTTCCGCTCAACAACACACTGGCCGAGGTTGGTCGGGCGAGTACCGACGTCGCAACCGCGTGGGGGCGCTACCTGCGCGAGTGGACCATGTGGAACCATTTGCGAGCCCTGTCTTCCACCGCAGCGTTCGCACTGTACGTCTCTGTAATTGCCCAGTTGGGATGGACGAGTACGGCGCGTTGATTTAGTGACTACACGACTCCCCTTCCTTGCGCCCTGTGGGACTCCGTTCTAGCCGACAACGGTGTCGCGCCCGAACTGGGTTTTCTTGCTCGGGAAGAGAAAAGCCTCGCCTTTGCCGAACGCCTCGCACCTGATCCTTACGAGGTTTTCGGTTGGATGTGCTGAGTACCGTCAATCCGGCTTGCTACCTCCCGCCGCGAAGGCCATGCGGGTAGACCCGATGCGGGAAAAAAAAGGGCGTTTTCTGTCCAGGCAGCGGCGCTTGGGTAAGTCAACGACTTCTACAGGACGCGCCCTGGCCCTCAGCGCTCGTTCAAGAAATCCTCGAGCACCTTGAGATATTTTTCCCCCTCCTCAAAGGACGGCAAGTGCCCGCTCTGTTCGAAGAAAACGATTTTCGCTCCGGGAATTGTCTTCGCCAGCTGCCACGCTGTGAGTGGAGCTACGTTCATGTCGTAGCGACCGTTAATGATGAGGACCGGAAAACGAAACTTCGCGATTTGTTCCGTGAGATCCAGATCGGCGGTCGCCTTTTCCACGGCGTCACCCACCGCAGGCTCAAAGCCGAGATCGCCCATGTGGCTCATGTAAGCATCGCGTTTGGCGGGCGAGTAGAAGATCATGCGGAAGTGGTTCTGTAAGTCGACGCGGGCTGCCGCATCCGTGTCGCCGCCGAGTTTCTGCTTCTCCTGAGCATTCCGCTCCTGGATGTCGGGGAAAACCTGCGGCAGCAGATGAACGATGCTCTTCCAGGATGGGCCGGGAGAATCGGAGAGCACCAGCCTAGCCATATGCTCGGGATGGGCCGCGGCATAGGCCATGGAGAGCAGCCCGCCGTACGAATCGCCGACCAGCGCAACTTTATCAAGCGCCAGGGCCTGCCGCACGGCTTCGAGATCTGCGACTTGGGCATCCATGGTCTGCGGGGCCCCCGCCTGCAGGCGTTTGGATGCTCCGGTGCCGCGCTGATCATAGAAAACCACCAGCCGCTGTCTGGCGACCCGCTCCCATAGGTCATTCTGAACCATGTACGCGTGCGAGAGTCCAGGTCCGCCATTGACGGCGATCACCGGAAGCGCGGTTCCCCGCTTGCCGAAGGTCTCGTACCCAAGGTCAACCTGGTCTGTATGAACTACGCCTGTTGAATGCGCGACACTCTGGGCATTCAGAATCGCCGAAAAAAACAAGAGAGCGGTACCAGCCAGTCGATTCGTCAGCAGGAGCCACCTCACAGGAGAATTTGACTAATCCTCAAGGGTTAACTTACCAGACTTATCCGCTATGCGAAGAAGGCGGTCGATTTCATCGGGCATCGTCGCATTTGCGTCTCCCCGGGCGGCGCCTTTGACAGACCGCACGTCGGTTTACAATGTGATAGCCGAAGCGGCATCCTCGAAGACATGAAGGGAGCTGTTTCATGCAGCGCGTTCGAAGCCGGTTGCTCGCACTTGCGGTAATTGCCCTGTTCGCCACCACTTTTTCGCTTGCCGAAAGCGTTACCTATCTCGATCAGAACTACCATCCAGCCAGCGAGAGGTCTTACGCCTTTAAGCGTGTTATCAAATACAAGAACCCTATCGCCATCACACACATAGGAAGAGACGAAACCTACGGCGATTGGTACTCCCATTCTGAGCTGACCGGACTCCATCTCTGTTCGCTGACGGACTATTTTCCAGGCGGGGAAGTGGCCCTGGTTGCGAACGTAATCACCAATGTAATGACCTGTGAGCACTGGAATTTTGACGGCAAAGTGGTCTACTACTATCGAAGCGGCCATATCCGAAAAACAGAGTTCTACTCCGTAGGAAAACTGCAGGGAGATGTCATAACCTATGCCGAGGATGGAAGAATACTAAGCAAAGCGCACTATGAGCGCGGTCAGGCTATCGACAACGCGAAATATGCGGTAGCTCCGAACCATCCTCTGGTAGGCAAGTGGAAATATGTCAAGCTCAACACCTGGAACGCACCATCGCTCTGCAAAGGTAAGAATGTTCCCGACTACTGTACTGAATATACGCTGGAGTGGACGATTAGTTCGAATGGGACTTCGGACCTCCAAATTCGGAGAACTGTCGGAAGCGGAGAAGTCCATGCCAACTGGAAATATGCTTCCACCGGCCCCAACACGGGAGTCATAGAAGAATTCCAGGGAGAGAACTCCATTGGCAGGTGCGATGTACACTGGTTTAGCAGGAATGAATTTGATTGCACCATCACTTTTTCTCCCGATGCTAATATGGTCGGCGAGCAGAGGCATTATGTGCGCGAATAGAGAGCAGCGCGCGCAAGGTCTCGGTTGGACCTCGAGTTACATCGCCCGCTGCCATTGCATGGAGTCGTGGACAGCCTGCCTTTATCTCTTTGAATCTCTTTGAAGAGTCCAGACAACGCCCTAGGCCGATGGTTACCGGGTAGAGTAGTTCTGCCGGCATTGTCACCCAGGGACTGTATCCAACCTAGCGGCCCGTGGTGCAAGTCTTGATTCCTGAGGCCGAATTGGCGGCAGATCCACAGCCTAAGTTCGTACACTCGGCGTATGGCAATGGGGAAAAGAGCAAAGCAGCAACGACAAGAGCCGATCTGGATTCCGCAGGCGGAGTTACCGCAGACGGTGGCCCATCCGTTTTACACCCGATTGAACCAAGTGCTGGAAGAGCGCGGGTTTGATGAGTTTGTGGAAGGACGGTGTGCGCCTTTTTATGCGGAGCGGATGGGACGGCCGTCGCTGGCGCCGGGACGCTATTTCCGCATGTTACTGGTCGGATACTTTGAAGGGATTGATAGTGAGCGAGGGATTGCATGGCGAGCAGCGGATTCGCTGGCGCTGCGGAGATTTCTGGGAGTGGGGTGGGACGAGATGCCGCCGGATCATTCAACGATTTCCCGCACACGGCGGCTGATCGACGTGGAAACCCATCAAGCGGTATTTGGTTGGGTGCTGGAATTGTTGACAGAGAAAGGACTGCTGAAAGGCAAGACGGTGGGCATTGATGGCACGACGCTGGAGGCGAACGCGGCCATGCGTTCGATCGTGCGCCGAGATACCGGGGAAAGCTATGAGGAGTTTCTGAGGA
>Ga0123356_10000160_pt1 | contig 76246 bp, 56 predicted proteins | sample TergutEmb28metaG_2_FD_92546 | JGI IMG/M metagenome (GOLD analysis project Ga0123356, IMG submission 92546) | Embiratermes neotenicus P3 segment gut microbial communities from Petit-Saut dam, French Guiana - Emb289 P3 | ecosystem: Host-associated > Arthropoda: Insects > Digestive system > Gut ...
AACCTTATTTACAGCTCTGACTGGTTCCGGTCTTTTGACATCGGGCATATTTTCTTCAATGTATGCCTCTGCACTACGCCGGATTTTTTCAACAGTCGATATATCCTTGAATAATTTATAGTATTTTTCGCCGTACTCTAATCTTTCGGCAATCAGATTTTCTCGCTCTTTTTCCCACATCTTGACCGGAAGTTTATCATAATCGCCTTGCACCCCGGCAAGGTAATCTTGCGATGCCTTATTGACATATTTGTTAATTCCGTGTATGTTTTTGATGACCATGTGGTTATATCATTTAACTACAGGGATGGAACAAAAACCGTGACACTTGCAGAAGTCGAGTCCGCAGGCTTGGGTTCGAGCTTATCATTGTACGGTGCACCACTCAAAAATGGTCAGCTCTGACCATTTTTGAGTGGTATATATTATATATAGGTGTGGAGTAAAAGAGAGGTGTTTTGTTTTGATTACGGCTAGCGGTTTGACGAAGCGGTTTGATGATGTTACGGCACTTGACGGGATGAATATGTATGCACCCGAGGGTGTTGTGTATGGTTTGGTCGGTTCTAACGGAGCGGGAAAGACTACGCTTATCAAGCATCTTGGCGGGGTTTATCGTCAGGATGCGGGTGAGGTTAGTATCAACGGACAATATGTGTATGAAAATAATTCTATAAAAACACGCATTGGTTATATTCCTGATAATATTTATTTTTATCCGCAGAGTTCTACGCTTGATATGGCTAAGTTTTATAAAGGTATTTATCCGAGCTTTAGCTGGGAGCGTTATCGTACGTTAAATGACGCTTTTCCTATTGATGAAAAGCGTGCGATTAGGCGGTTATCGAAGGGTATGCAGAAGCAGTCGGCATTTTGGCTGGCAATTGCATGCCAATTTGATGTGCTGCTGCTCGATGAGCCTGTTGACGGGCTTGACCCTGTTATGCGGCGTGCTGTTTGGAGTCTGCTTCTTGAGGATGTCAAGCAACGTGGTTTGACTGTTGTTGTTTCTTCGCATAACTTAAGAGAGCTTGAGGATGTGTGTAACCATGTCGGAATTATGCATAACGGTAAGATAATTATTGAACGCTCGCTGAGTGAACTTCAAGGCGGTGCGTATAAACTACAGGCGGCATTTGAAGGTGATTTGCCGGAAACAATCAACGGTATGGAAGAACTGCACAGGTCGAAAAACGGCAAGGTATATAATATTATTGCACGAGGCAGCAGCGATAAAGCAGAAGAGCTGCTTGCACCGTATTCGCCGCTTTTCTGCGACGTGATTCCTCTATCGCTCGAGGAAATATTCATTTATGAGATGGGAGGCGAAAACTATGGCGGCATATTTTAGCAGAACCGTATATCTGCGTAACTTAAAACGTTTTTGGCCTCTCTCGGTACTCATCCTGATAACTGCGTTTTTTACATTTATAGTTCCTGAGCTAGGTATGCGAAGTTTTCGTGGATATGAGTCCTTTACTGTGGGAAGTGGAGCACGTGTTGTAGACATCATGCCTCAATTGATTGTTTATTGCACAGTTTTTGTTCCGACCTTTTCAATTTTCACTGCAATTGCGGTCTTCGGATATCTGCATAAACCTAAAGCGGCAGGGTTCATTTCATCCTTACCGATATCGAGGCTTTGGCTTTATATAACAAATTGGTTGTCGGGTCTTACGATAATGCTTGTTCCGGCATTTTTGATTGGTTTGCTATATGGTGCACTTTTGATTGGTGTGCCTGTAGCTTCGGGTCATTTCCTGATTTGGCTGGGGATGATGATTTTTGCACATTTAATTTTCTTCTCAATTGCCGTCTTTGCAACATTTTTGACAGGGAAATTGCTTATGCAGATTTTTCTGTACGGGCTGATGAACTCTATTGTTCTCATCTTATTTGGGATAACGACCTTTGTTGCGGATAGGCTTGTGTACGGATATGATGGCGGTCTTGACTCTACGGTTGCCGAGCTGGCAATGTTCTTTACTCCGCCTGTAGCAATAGTTTCTTTGATAGGTACTTTCAGCAATATGGGAATGCCTGATGAATTCTTGTCAATTGTTCCTTGGGTTATTTATCCTTTGCTGACTGCCGGAATGGTTTTCTTCGGGTATAAGCTTTATAAGAACAGGCGGATTGAATCGGCAGGGAATGTTATTGTGAATAAAACATTGCAAGTGATATTTAAGTATCTTGTAGGTGTAATGCTGGGTGCCATGCTTGGATTTTCACTGACGGAAATACTCAGTGCCGGAAATCGATTCACCATGAATGATTACACGATTTGCTTTACGGTTTCGGTAGCAGGGTTTGGTGCTTTGGGATGCCTTTTTACAGAAATGCTTATTCGAAAGAAGCTTCGCGTTTGGAAAACCGCTTATAAAAGCATGTTGATTTTTGTCGCTGCAGTTGTTGCTATAGTGCTTTTTATCCGATTTGATGTAATTGGATATGAACGTCGTGTGCCGGATTCAAATAAAGTAGTAGCTGTGTCATTCTCGGGGTCTTGGTCAAATAATAATACAGTATTGTTTAACGATGAAAAGGACTTGATGCCGTTTCAAGTGCGTTCGGGTTATGGGTGGCGGCTCAAGGATGATTATGTCACTCGGCAGACAAGGTTTGATTTGCCGCTTATTACACCTGAAATCCGAAGTGAAATAAAGTTGCGTTCTCCTGAGTATTTTGAATCAGCGGAAGCGATTGCGGCAGCAAGTCAGCTTCATCATGCGTTAGTCCAAGATAAGCGGTATTTGGAACGCAGTCCGAATGATTTTTATTATGGCTCAGGTGCCCGTTTTACGCTGATGTATAAAATGGCTGACGGCAGTGTTATTTCAAGACAATATATGATGTCGGTTTCAGAAACACCGCTTCTTGATTCCGCACAGGAGCTGTACGCATTATATGCTATGCAGGAAGCAGTGGAAAAGCGATGCCGCTTTTTGAATTTGTCGGATAATGCCGTCACAACTATAACTGCTGATATATTAAACCAATCGAGAGGGTCATATACCTTAAGAGACGGCAGAGTGGCTCAAAGCGATATGCCAAAACTGCTTGCAGCTATGAGACAGGATGTAGCTGCCGGTAACTTGGGGATAATTGAAGTTGATACAAGTGTAGGTGTCTTCTTGTGGTCCGGTAAAGTTGATTCACAAAAGGATGTTTACAAACTGAATTTAGTATATGACCATAGTGCTGCCGGTGTACCTTATGAGCTTGAAGCAAGATGTTTAGAATGCGGAAGCAGCACCTGCTCTGACAGTGGTCTTGTACAAATGCTTACTGTTACTGAAAATAGTATTAATACCGTACGTGTATTGAACAGCTTAACTTTCTTAACTGATAGCGAAAGCTGATAAAAAGGAGACTTGTTAAATATAGAGAACATATTTGGTTTCTATATGCTCGGGGTAATATGGATGTCAAATTCGGCATAATTAACTATACAAATAATATGAAGTATGTTATCATGATTCACAGTAAATATATGGGGGAATTCGGGATTGAAAACACTGTTTATTGTGGATGACAACATCATGAATCTATTGACTGCAAAGGAAGCTTTATCCGGACATTACAACATTATTACACTATCGTCGGCGACCAATATGTTTGAAATTCTCGAGGAAGTCACTCCCGATTTAATATTACTCGATATACTGATGCCCGAGGTTAATGGTTTTGAGGCGTTGGGACGTTTGAAATCAGACAAGCGTTACATGGATATCCCCGTGATTTTCCTGACAGGAAAAACAGATACCGAAACTGAATCCAGAGGCTTTGAAATGGGTGTCATTGATTTTATCGGCAAACCGTTTTCAAAGCCTGTGCTTTTAAACAGGATTAAGTCTCATTTGGAAATTGAAAGTGTAATCAGAGGGAGAACGGAAAAACTCCTTAGATTACAAAGCAGTATGGTATATGTGCTTGCAAATATGGTTGAAAACCGTGATAAATTAACCGGCAGACATATTGAACGGACTGTTGAATATATTGAGATACTGCTCAAAGGCATGAAAGATAATGATGTTTATACGGAAGAGATAAAGGAATGGACACTTGATGTTATTATTTCGTCTGCACGTCTGCACGATTTAGGAAAAATCGTCGTTTCGGACTTGCTATTAAATAAACCCGGAAAGCTGACTCCGGATGAGTACGAGGAAATAAAGACACATGCTATCGAAGGTGAAAAAATAATTGATGATATTATAGGTGAATCAGGTTATGAGGAACTTATGTATCATGCAAAACTATTTGCCTCCAGCCATCATGAGCGTTGGGACGGTATGGGTTATCCGCGAGGCTTAAAAGGGGATGAAATACCTCTGCAGGGGCGTATAATGGCAATTGCCGATGTATACGACGCACTTGTTTCCGAGCGTCCGTATAAAAGACCTTTTTCACATGAAAAGTCGGTTGAAATAATTGTCGAAAACAGCGGCACTCAATTTGACCCAAAGCTTGTTGACGTTTTCACTAAGGTTACAGAGCAATTTTCAGAGGTAGAGCTATGATAAAGACGGTTATTCAAAAAATCCGTTCCTACTTCAGACTAATCTTGCAGTTGTTGTTTGTAACAACTGCAATTGCAGTTATTATAGCATCCAGCTCAATATATTACGGCAATATTGTCAGAGACCAATTTAATGCCGATGCCGTTAATTTAATTACACAAACCCACCTTATGATAACGGCGGAGCTTCAAGAGCCGGAAACACTTGCTATTATTGCCGCTCAGAACATAAGGGAAATACTGACTCATGGCGGCGATGCAAGTGATGTACGTGAGTATATCGATGAATTATCATATGTTCTGGAGCAAAAAGCATCAGGATATCGCTTTTTTGGAATACATGCTTATATCGAAGAAAGTGCCACTTATGTTCCGGCGTCAGACTGGGATGTTCCCGATGATTTTAATGTCCATGTGCGTCCATGGTATATTGCAGCCGTGGAAGCAGAGGGAGGTGTAGTTGCCTCGCCGCTGTACCTGAGTATGCGGACAAATGAATATCAAATATCCTATGTGAGCAAGGTTTTTGATGACGACGGTATTCCGATTGCGGTTGTTGCCGTTAATGCACCTGTTACAAGAATTGTTGAGCTTGTTTCCGATATGCGTCTTACGGAAAACGGATTTGGTTTTTTGGCGGACGAGAGCTTAAATCTTATTGGACATACATTTGATGATTTTATAGGTGTTAATGCTGCAGAACTGAATACAAGTTTCGGCGATATAGCAACGGCTCTTGCTCATGCTAATGTAAGAATAGTCGAGCTTGAGGATTATGATTACCGTAATGAAAGAACGATGTTTTACGTCGAAGCCATAGAAAACGGATGGTTTTTGGGGTTTGGAGTTCCGATTAGGGAGTATTATCAAGACCACAGAGCGATGCAGTCGTTTATCGGAATACTGGGAGCATTTGTTATTATAACAATCAGTATTATCCTGATTTATATGGACAGTGCAAAATCTAAAGTTGACAAGGCTTACAACGAGCAAATAATCAACGCAAAAGAAACAGCCGAGAAAAGCAATCGCTCAAAGGGTGCGTTTATCGCTCAAATGAGTCATGAAATACGGACGCCTATGAATGCGATTCTCGGAATATCGGAGATTCAGTTACACGACACAAGCTTAACCGCAAGTGCCGAGGAAGGCTTCCGGCAGGTTTATGAATCGGGAACCTTGCTGCTTAATATTATTAACGACATTCTTGATTTTTCAAAAATCGATGCAGGAAAAATGGAGATAATTCAAGCTATATACGATATTCCGAGTCTGGTAAATGATGCAATGCAGCTAAACCGTCTTCGCAACGAAAGTAAGATGATTGAGTTTCATTTGAGCATTGATGAGAATACCCCACTTGAAATGATTGGTGATGAAATCCGTATAAGACAGATATTAAACAACCTGCTGTCAAATTCTTTTAAGTACACTGATAAGGGCGAGGTAAGACTTGATATCAGTGCAGAGACGGAGCCTAATAATCCAAATGTTACTCTTATAATGGCTGTGAGTGATACAGGGCAGGGAATGAGCAAGGAGCAGCTAAAAGAGATTTTTGTGGATTACTCACGCTTTAACTCAAAAGAAAATTACAGCATTACCGGCACCGGCTTGGGAATGAGTATCACAAAGCATCTGCTGGAGCTGATGGACGGCGAAATAGACGTACAAAGTGATGTGGGTAAGGGTTCTGTTTTTACTGTCAGATTACCGCAAAAGAGAGTCGGTTTAACAGTATGCGGAACAGAGGTTGTCGCAAGATTGCAGGATTACAGCTTCAGACCGGGTAAATTCAATAAAAAAGCACAAATGATACATGAATATATGCCGTACGGCAAGGTCCTTGTTGTTGATGATGTCGAGTCGAATCTATATGTTGCAAAAGGGTTGCTTATACCCTACGGCTTAAAAATCGAAACGGTAAAAAGCGGTTTTGAAGCTATTGTTAAAATAGAAAACGGAAATGTATATGATGTTATTTTCATGGATCATATGATGCCTAAAATGGACGGAATTGAAGCAACAAATATCATGCGGGATATAGGATACTCGCATCCAATCGTTGCACTGACCGCAAATGCAATAGTTGGGAACGCAGGCATGTTTTTGTCAAACGGGTTTGACGAGTATCTTCCAAAGCCTATTGACTCACGTGAGCTTGATTCGATTCTCAAAGCATTAATTCGTGACAGACAATCACCGGAGGTTTTGGAGGCTGCAAGAAAAGAACAAAAGGAAAACGCAAAGGTTAACGAAAATGACATAACTGAGCTATATAAATACACGGCAGTTGATGCCGAGAATACAATAAATGTCCTTAAGAAATTTTTGGAAAATTCAGAGGAACGAACTGATTATGACTATGAAGCTTATACAACAGCAGTTCATGGTATGAAAAGTGCTCTGCTTAACATCGGTGAGCTTGAGATGTCGGATATAGCAAGCAAACTGGAGCGGGCGGGTGATTCAAGAAACTTAACGGTGATTTACGGTGAAACCTCATCATTCATTGAAAGCCTGCAGCTTTTAGTTGCGAAGCTCAGACCATCAAAGAAGGCAAAGTCGTCAGAGTCGGACGAAGCGGTGCTTTCTGACGATGACAAGAAGTTCTTAAGCGAACAATTGGCAGAAGTTATTAAAGCCTGTAAAGCCTATGATATCAGCACTGCGGAAAAGATTGTTAATGACTTGAAAAAGAAAACTTGGACAAGCAGCGTAAGTGATTCAATTGAAGCATTATTTATGGGATTAATCAAAGGTGAGTTTAAAACTGTAATATCAACTGCAGAGGAATTTTTGGGCTTTTTGTAAAATTTACGTAAAAAAGGCAAAATATGTGCAAAAACAGTTACAAAAATCTTCCATTATTAGTTTTTTTATGGTATGATGATGCAGTTTCTAAACGATTAACATACTGATTTATAATGTCAGGAGGCATATAGATGCGAAAAATTGATTTAGGTAGTATTGAAAACAACACTGAAAACAAGAGTAAGGATGTGATGTCGCACAATCGTTCACGTCTTATTATTCAGTTAGTATTTATTGCTATTTCATTTACGGCAATGGTGTTGCTCAGTTACTTTTTCACAAGTAATATGATGAGAAACTCCATGCTCGAGCGGACAAACAATATTATAGCTGCAGAGAAAGCAAAGCTTGAGCTTACTATATCCGAAGCTCGTACGGCACTTGGTATATTTTCGGAAGCTGTACATGACATGATTTTGCAAGGTGATGATTTAGACCGGATTCAACACTTCTATAATATTCAAACAGAGTATGTTCGGGAGAATGCTTTGACAAACTTCAGTGGCTTTGACGGATTTATAGGGTACTTTGAAATGCTGCAGGGTGAACCTTTGGATGAGAATGTTTTTGTAAACGGCATAGGCTGGGAGCCGCCTCAGGGCTTTACTCCTACAGAGCGTCCATGGGTTAAGGAAGCTTTGGCAGCAGATGGAGAAATAGCTGAATCTGCCACATATATTGACGCTGCCTCAAATGAGTTGGTGTTCTCTTACTCACGAGTAATTTTTGACGATGACGGCAATAGACTTGGAATAATTGCTCTGTACTTAAAAATTAACGATATTGCTGATGCAATTGTAGAGACGGCTCTTGCTTCAGGCGGCTATGGCTTACTGCTTGACAGAGACCTTGTTGTTATTGCACATCCCAATGAACCTTTCGTCGGATTACAAGCCGGACATCCTGCTCTTGCTATTTCCATATTTGAAGATGATTTATTACTGGGACGTGATGTTTACGAGCGTACAGTAACGGCATTTGACGGTGAAGAGTCACTTGCGTTTATGAAGCAGCTATCAAACGGGTGGTACATCGGTCTGCTTGCACCGACGGGACAATATTATCGGGAAGTTACAAATATGGCGATTGTCTTGACAGCGTTTGGTGCGGTTGTGGCTGTTATTTTGATGCTTATAATGATTCGTATTGACGTTGCAAGAGATAGAGCTGACAGAGAAAATCGCAAAATGGTTATGGAGATAAGAGACCGTGACGGATTATTAAATGCTGTTAACGAGGCTGCGAGTATGCTGCTTAACACAGAGATAACAGACTTTGAAGACAACCTGCTCAAAAGCATGGGCATCTTAGGTGATGCGGTTGGTTCGGACAGAGTATATATTTGGAAAAACTATACAAAAGATGGTGAACTCTATTCAACCCAGCTTTATGAATGGCTTGCCACCGGTGCCTCTGCACAAGGCAGCGACTTTACGGATGATGTCTTGTACAGCACATCATTACCGGATTGGGCGGCAACACTTGAAGCCGGAGACTGCGTCAACGGCAAAGCAATTAATATGGATCCGATTACTCAGGATTTCCTCGACGGAACAGGTGTTTTATCCGCATTTGCAGCTCCGATATTTATTGAGGAATCATTCTGGGGATTTGCCGGCTTTGATGATTGTACACATGAAAGAGAGTTCTCAGATAATGAGGCGGCAATACTGCGCTCTGCTTGCCTGCTGATAGGTAATGCGTTTTTACACAATGAAATGACAGCCGAGCTTAAGGTTGCAATCGAACAAGCAAGAGCATCCAGTCGCTCAAAGTCGGACTTCCTTGCGAATATGAGCCACGAGATAAGAACTCCGATGAACAGTATTGTAGGATTCTCCGAGCTTGCGTTGGATGATGAGATATCCGCAAAGACCAAGGATTATCTGGGTAAGATTCTTACTAATGCCGAATGGCTGCTGCAAATAATCAACGACATTCTTGATATTTCTAAAATCGAATCAGGCAAGATGGAAATGGAAAGCATACCGTTTGATTTACATGAAATGTTTGCTTCCTGCCGTACGGTTATCATGCCAAAGGCTATCGAAAAAGGGCTGCTTCTTCACTTTTATGCAGAGCCTTCAATCGGCAAAAGACTCTACGGTGACCCGACAAGGCTTCGTCAGTCCCTTGTTAACTTACTTTCAAACGCCGTTAAATTTACAAACTCCGGCATGATTAAAATGATGGCTGCTATTAAAGAGATAACTGAAGACAGCGTAACAATGGGCTTTGAAGTTAAGGACAGCGGAATCGGGCTTACGCAGGAGCAAATGGAGCGGATATTCTCCCCGTTTACACAAGCTGAAACAGGCACAACACGCAAATTCGGCGGCTCGGGACTTGGGCTTGCAATTACCAAAAATCTTATCACAATGATGGGTGGAAATCTAATTGTTGAAAGTATGCTCGGAGTGGGTACCAAGTTCAGCTTTGAGCTTAAGTTCCATGCTGTAAATGTTGATGAGAATGATAGAATTGAGTCAAAAATCGTATTTGATGACTTGGTAAAGCCGCTGTTTGAAGGCGAGGTACTGCTGTGCGAAGATAATGCCATGAATCAGCAGGTAATCGTTGACCATCTCTCAAGGGTTGGGCTTAGTACAGTCATAGCCTCGAACGGTAAAGAGGGTGTCGATTTCGTTCGTGAGCGTGTCGAAAAAGACATGAAGCAGTTTGACCTTATATTTATGGATATACATATGCCCGAAATGGACGGAATTGAGGCATCCGGGCATATTCTTGCAATGAAGCTGGGTATTCCGATTGTAGCGTTAACGGCAAATATAATGACCAATGACATGGAAATATATGAAGCCAGCGGAATGAGCGACTGCATGGGTAAGCCGTTTACATCACAAGAGCTGTGGCGTTGTCTGATGAAGTACTTTAAGCCGCTCAGTTGGAAAAAAGAAGATGCGGCAAAGCATGAGCAGTATGAAAGCGACATGCGTATGCGTAAAGTCAACAGCTTCTATAAAAATAACAAAAACGTGTCGGATGAGATAAGAAATGCATTGTCAGCAGGTGATATTGAGCTCGCTTTCAGATTGGCACATACACTAAAGAGTAATGCCGGACAATTGAATAAGACGCTTCTGACACAGGCTGCCGAAAAGGTTGAGTTTCTATTAAAAGACGGCGACAACCTTATTGCACCACACCATTTGGATACTCTTGAATCAGAGCTGAAAATGGTGCTGGCGGAGCTTGAACCTATTGTAGAAGCACAAAAGAAAAGCAAAAAATCAACAGAGGGGAAGGAAATCTCAAAAGCGGAAGCAAAAGAACTGCTTGATAAAATGATTCCCTTACTTGAGCAAAGCAATCCCGACAGCTTGGACTTTATTGAAGAGCTAAGAGCGATTCCGGGAAGTGATGATATGATTGGGAACTTAGAGGACTTGGATTTTGATGTAGCGTTAGCATCACTTCATACACTCAGGGACTCATTGTAAGCCGGTATTTAATGCGAAAGGATTAGTCTGTTATTCATGGATAAAAAGAACAAACTGCTGATAGTTGATGATGATACAACAACATTGATGGAGCTCATCGGGATATTAAAGCAACACTATGTGATAAGTACAGCAAAAAACGGGATGTCAGCACTTGAAAATATTGATAGAACATTGCCTGATTTAATATTGCTCGATTTAATCATGCCCGGTATGAGCGGTTTTGATGTAATGACAAAGCTGAATCAATCGGAGCAGACCGAGAACATTCCCGTAATTTTGATATCCGGTGCAATCGATATTGATGATGAACGAAAGGGTCTGACACTGGGAGCGATAGACTACATTCGGAAACCGTTCGATGAAGTAATCGTAAAGCAAAGGGTTGATTATCACATAGGGGTTATCAATCTGATTCGCGAACTCAAGGGCGAATAGTTCATTGTTTATTTACACATTTTGTTGTAAAATTCATACTTAGTTCACGATTATATATTACAATCGTTTTATTAATACAAACAAGGAAGCAATAAATGCTGCGTTTAAAGAGTATCAGGAAATCATATACAACCGCCGGCTTTACGCAAAATGCGTTGGACGGCGTTTCTATTGCGTTTCGGGATAACGAATTTGCAGCAGTTTTAGGTCCTTCGGGCTCGGGCAAAACAACAATGCTCAATATTATCGGCGGTCTTGACAGATACGATTCAGGCGACCTTGAGATAGACACAATATCGACAAAAAACTACAAAGCAAGCGATTGGGATACTTATAGAAACAATCGTATTGGTTTTGTTTTCCAAAGCTATAATCTTATACCGCACCAGTCCGTGCTTGCAAATGTTGAGCTTGCGTTGACGCTGAGCGGTGTATCAAGAAAAGAGCGACGCAAGCGTGCAATAGAGGCACTTGATGAGGTCGGTTTAAGAGACCACATACGCAAGAAACCCGGGCAGATGAGCGGCGGGCAGATGCAGCGTGTGGCGATTGCACGTGCTTTAATAAACGACCCGGAAATTCTGCTTGCCGATGAGCCGACAGGAGCTCTTGATACAACCACCAGTAAGCAGGTAATGGAGTTGCTTACCAAAATTGCAAAGGACAGGCTTGTTATTATGGTTACACATAATAATGAGCTTGCCGAAAAATATGCCAACAGGATAGTTCAGCTTACCGACGGCAGAGTCAAATCCGATACAAGACCATTTGACCCGGCTTCTGAGGACTGGCGAATAGGGCGGGAGCCGAAAAAAGCGAGTATGTCATTTTTGACGGCAATAATGCTTTCATTCAGCAATCTGATGACAAAAAAAGGACGAACTATAACGACGGCTTTTGCAGGCTCAATAGGAATAATCGGTATTGCTACAATACTTGCATTATCGAACGGAATTAATGAATATATACGGAACATAGAAGAAGAAACACTTAGTATATATCCGCTTGCAATTCAAGACCAAGGCTTTGATTTATCAAGCTTTTTCGGGGGCAATGATGAAGACGGCACAGGTGACAGACATCGTCAGCCGAGACCTGACAGACCCGATGGCATTCGGGAGCTGCCGATTATGGAAAACGTGTTTGCGACACAAAGCACAAACGACCTTGCGGCATTAAAGGTATATTTTAATGAAAACGAACAAAGAATGGACAGGTATGCAAGCACCATTCATTATATGTATGACATTGTGCCGCAGATTTATTTATCCGACACATCAGACGGCATAGACCAGATTAATCCCGATTCAATTTTCAGCAGCCTGATGGCAGGGCAGGATGCAATGGGCGGAGCCGGCGGAATGGGCTTTATGCCTACCATGAATGTATTTTCTGAGCTGCCGAATAACACAAGCCTGTATGAGTCTCAATATGAGGTGGTTGCAGGACGCTGGGCGGCAAATCACGATGAGGCTGTTCTTGTTGTAAGCCACGGTGAGAGATTAACAGACTTTGCGTTATATTCAATGGGGCTTCGTGACCGCTCGGAAATGCGTGCCATGCTGGATGCCGTTATGAGCAGAAGTGATATTGAAATAGAAATTGAGCCGAGCCAAGGTGTTTTCTCATATGACACATTTTTGAACCTGTCGTTTAAGGTTGTTCACCCTGCAGAGCTGTTCCAGTTTGACACCCTGTTTGATGTCTGGGTAGATAAATCCGGCGATATTGAGTTTATGGAGGAGCTTCTGGAAAGAAGCATGGATTTAAGTATTGTCGGGATTGTTAAACCACGTGAGGATGCTTCAACAACGGTACTGGCAATGGGCGTAAACTACACTCCTGAGCTGATACAGTACTTGATGGGAGAAGCTGCATGGTTCAGTATTGTCAGAGAGCAGCTTCATAATCCTGACGTTAACGTCCTGTCGGGCAGAACCTTTGCCGATGAACAGGAAAATCCGGATTCGGCATTTGATTTTTCGAGGATTATTTCAGTCGATGAGGATATTTTCAGAGATGCAATGCAGCTTGATAATGCATTATCGTCATTTGATTTCAGCGATATGGATTTAGGACTCGGTGATATCGACATAAGCGGCTTTGACATGAGCGGTATGGACTTTAGCAACATTGACTTCGGAAATATAAACATGGGTGATTTTAACCTCACCATGCCGGATATGCCGCCACCCCAGCTTGACCTGATGGAACTTGTTACAGTAATTGCAGGGTCGACAGGGATTACCGCTCCTGAACTCATGGGTGCAATGTCATATATTCTTGGTGAGTTTTTTAACGACCTTGGTACCGCAGGTCTGGGAGCAATAATGTTGCAGCCGAACCCACAGGATGCATTAATCGGTGCATTTATGACTTTCATTAATGCAAATCCGGACATTATGAGTAATGCTCTGGCGTCAATTAATGTTGACGAAACTGTATTGATGGGTCAGATACAAATGGCACTTCAAGGCTTTATGATGCAGACGATGCAGGGGTATATGGCACTTATGGGTGAGTTGATTCAGTATCAGATTGAAGGCATGATGAAGAGCATGACCAATCAAATCACGGGCTCAATTCAAAAAGCGATGAGAGATATGTCACGCCAAATGCAGTCTTCGATGAGCAATATGACAAAACAAATTGAAGACAGTATTATGAGTGCTTTTGAGGAAATGGCGGATGAAATTCAATCATCGATGGAAGGCATAGACGGCGAAGCACTTGCAGAGGCATTCCAGATTGAGCTGGGCGAGGAAGAAATATTCGAGCTGATGATGTCGATAATGAACCCGTCGGAAACCAACTTTGAGCAAACATTACATATGCTGGGATATGCCGACCCGAATGTTCCGGCACAGATATTGATTTATCCGCGAAGCTTTGAAGCGAAGCAATCAATACTCGACATTTTAGATGACTATAATGCCAGAATGGAAACTGAAGACCCCGATAAAGTCATTCACTATACGGACATTGTAGGCTTGATGATGTCAACGGTAACGGAAATAGTTGACATGGTCAGCTATGCACTGGTTGCCTTCGTATCTGTCGCACTGGTTGTTTCATCTATAATGATTGGTGTTATAACCTTCATCTCGGTACTCGAGCGTAAAAAAGAAATCGGAATCCTTCGTGCTGTGGGAGCAAGCAAAGGAAACATCCGACTTGTGTTTAACGCGGAAACCTTAATAATAGGATTTGTTGCGGGTGTTATAGGTGTGTTTGCTACGTTTGGAATAATTATTGTTGCTAATATTATTCTATATAATGAACTGGGAATTGTTCAATTAGTAGTTCTGCCGCCGGTGGTACCATTAATACTGATTGCAATCAGCATGTTCCTGACATACATAGCAGGGCTGCTACCCGCCTCTGCAGCTGCAAGCAAAGCTCCGGTAGAAGCACTAAGGAGCGAGTAGGACGTCGTCTATTGCAGCGATTATACTTTCGAACTCTCCGTATAGCATATATTCTGATATCTCTGAGAGGAGTTCGTTTGTTTTTCGTGACCATTGCTTCTCTTTTAGCTCCTCGAGAGCTGTTTTGGCATCTTTCTTTTTGTACTGCTCGCAGGATGTTTTAATTAACAAAAGTTTTTCGTGTAAAAGGACAGTATTCTCTGATGTATTTTGCTGGTGGGAATTGTGTCCCCCGGCACTTTCTGATGTGCCTTCATTCTCTTGCTGGGATTTGTGTTTTTCAATAACAAGTCTTGAGGCTTCAATGAGCAGGGGAGTATCTGATAATATTTCATCGATTCTGCTGTTATCTCCGGCTTGCTCCAAACGGTATGCCGATTCCGACAGTTCATTTTCTCCTATGTGCAGCAGTACGCTTTTCATTCCGTGTACGGTTGTTGCATAGAGATTTAAGTCATCATCGTTGCCGTTGCTTATCTTTGGCATTAGCTCATCTAAAACTGTCAGGGCATTTTCAATATCCATTAGAACTGTTTGTAGCAGTTCATCATTAACCGCAGGGTTTGAATCGGCAGTGCTTTTTAAATCCTGTTGTTTTGCTTGCTGCCTTATTGCTTCAAGAACCTCGGGCGGTTGCTTATCACGAATTAAACGGTTTACCAAAGAGTTTAACTCACGAATGTCTATGGGCTTTGACAAATAACCGTCAAATCCGCTTTCAAGAAATGTTGCGGCTGCTCCGGCAACTGCGTTTGCAGTCAGAACCACTACCGGATTGGTATATCCCTCGTCTCTGATTAGCTTTGTTGCATCCATACCGTTCATTTCGGGCATCATATGGTCCATGAATATTATATCGTACACATTTCCGTTGCGTACTTTTTCAATAGCCTCAAAGCCGCTGCCTGCCGTATCGATTTTCAGCCCGTAGAGCAGCATCATGCCCTTTGCGACATAAAGATTGGACTCAACATCGTCTACAATCAGAACGCTGCCGTAAGGCATGTATTCGTGTACGACCTGTGCTCTGTGCAGCTTCATGGCATTTCTGAAACGGCTGTTGCGTAATTTTGCCACAACATCCGCACCGCAAATCTCTGTGCCTATACGCTCCTGCGGGATGCGCAATGTAAATGCCGAGCCTTTCCCGACTTCGCTTTCGATAATAATTTCACCGTTCATTGCATCAACAAAACGCTTGGCTATGTGCATACCAAGTCCGGTGCCGACGACTGTGCGGTTAACATCGGTATTAAAGCGGGTGTACTCATCAAAGAGCTTTTCAATTTGCTCCTCGGTCATACCCTGTCCCGTGTCACTTATTTTTATAACAATAATGCAATGTGTACGGTCACTATCATTTTCGATAATCTGGTTTTCGGGAATTTCTGCAGAAACAGTGAGCTCAACCTTACCCTCACGTGTGTACTTAAACGCATTTGATAGGATGTTATTGAGCACCTGTTTGATACGAAGCTCATCACCGAATAAATCGAGTGGTGTGTTTTCATCTATTAAAAGGTCAAACTCTATAGGCAGGCTTTCGTAACGCAAAAGATTTAACTGTACCGTATCGTAAATAATGCTTGGGATGTCATATGCCGCGGGGTTAAGCTCAAACTTGCCCGCTTCGATTTTTGAAAGGTCGAGCATATCATTGATTATATTAAGCAATAAGCTGCCTGAGCTGTAAATGGTGTTAAATGCTTCCTTAAAGTCCGGCGGTACGGACGCTTTTTGCAATTGAAGCTCTGTTGTGCCGAGTACTGCGTTCATCGGAGTTCGTATTTCATGGCTTACATGTGATAAGAACTCGCTTTTTGCTTTGTTTGCCAAATCGGCTTCCATACGCTGCCTATCGGCTTCGGCGGCGGTCTCTTTGAGTTCCTTTAGCATTTGCTTATGCACTCTTAAGTCTCTGCTGTAGCCGGCGACCATTCTTGTGCCCTTGTAATCCACACGAACATATGTATCCTCAACGGGTACAGGCTCTCCGTCAGGTGTCAGGCATATTAGCTCTGCTTTTTGGAAGCCCGTTTCAAATGTATCCGCAATTAGCTGCCTTACTTTATCAGTCGATTTTGTTCCGTCGGGCTGATACATCGGCATAAAATCAAAATATCTGCTGATGTACTCATCTTTGCTTGAAAGATTGAACATTTTTGCGGACTCTTCATTACAGTCTGTCATATTTAGACTTTCATCCCAGAAATGTGCTGAAAAAGGTGCCGAGTCAAATAGTATTCTTATGCGTTCATCAGCTTCGTGCATCTTTTCATTTTCAATACTTTGTGCCTGAACTCTCAGATTTTCTTCATGCTCCAGTCGTGCATCTTCTTTTGACTTTATAATACAGTTTTCGGGAATGTTTATCTTGAGTGCGATTTTTCGTGCCATATCGTAACAGGTTTTGGAGCCGCATGCAAAACAGTCCGTGTGCTGTTGCTCGTCATTGAACTTACCCAGAAGCTCAAATGCTTTTTGGATATCATCTTCGCTTATTTCAGATTTATCCGTGGGAATAGCACGATATTCTCTCTTAAACTTTTCAAGGTCAAGTGTTTCCTCATATGAGTTGTAAACTGTTTCATAATGCCTTGTTTTATAGTCCTCCCGGGCTTGCTTGCCGCGATTTTTCATTATTTTGCTTATTTCGAATCTGCTTCGTTGATGGAGTGCGGCAGTGCCTTCATTACAGCCCTCATCACAATTAAGCACATCATAAATATCAGGCAGGAACTCTTCGGCGGTTTTGGCGTATATATCCAGGCTTTCATAAATACCGGGACCTTCAGCTCTTGTTACATGCAAATCACTGCCTAAAAAGAACTGAATATTCTCTTTAAAACCGCCCGGCATCGGAAATAAAGACCCGAGGCCGCTTTCGGGATGATCAAACTCTGTCTCTTCGTCGGGCAGTGTAATGTTATTTTCGGTTATGTAATCAAGCAGCTTACTGAAGGTGACGTTATAATCGGCAAGCTTAGTTTCCTCAAACTCATCGGCTTTTGCCAAGCAAGGTGAAATTGCAGCTATACGGTCTGTTATGCCCTGATAATCCTTCATATAAACAGATGTACATGCCATTGGGCTATGAATTGGGGAGAGCCTTTCAAGCAGCTCATGGCGGTACATTTGACAGTAGGTAACTATAACGGGGCATGGCTGGGTGATTATAGGTGCACCACCACTTTCTCTCAAATGCTTAATATGTGCCCATATACAAATATCGGCACCTATGGAAACGTCATATATTATATTAACGCCCATTTGCTTTAATAATGTAAGCAATCTCTTGTGGTCGGGCATATTTGTTTTAATCGCAGGTGCAACCATTACCGATATCGGTACTCCGGCAGCAAGGTCTGCAAAGAAACACCCGGTGTCATCGTCAAAATATCTGGCATCATGCTTACAGGCGGGAATACATAACCCGCACGTGATACATTTGTCGTGGTCGATTTTAACTTTGATGTTGCCTTGCTCGTCGTGGTATGTAACATTTGCGGTTTCCATCAGACATTCTCTGACGCACCTGTTGCAACCAATACAAAAGTCAAGCTGCTCTTTTATGACGTCGGTCATAAATACCCTCCCCGGTATCTACTTTGCTTCACAGTGTATCATAAACCCGCGATAAAAGTATAGTAAAATAATTATAATAATAATGAAGAAATATTATACCTTAAACAACGGAGTGCTCAAATATTTTTCGCCCCTGTCAGGCAGCATTACAACGATTGTACCAGAGTCTATATCCTCGGCAACCTTAAGAGCCGCAAGCATAGCCGCCCCACTGCTCATGCCCACGAAAATTGCCTCTTCTGCAACAATCCTGCGTGACATTTCAAAGGCTGCTTCGGTCTCAATCTTAACGCTGATGTCAATTTTATCAGGGTCATATATCTCGGGAACAATAGCTTCCTTCATGCTTTTTAGCCCTTGGATATAATGCCCTGCAATAGGCTGTGCTTCAACGATTTTTATTAACGGATTCTTTTGCTTAAGTCCCATGCCTACACCCATGATTGTGCCGGATGTACCGATTGCCGAGACAAAGTGGGTGAGATTTCCGTCGGTTTGCTTCCATATCTCTTCTGCTGTCGTAAAATAATGTGTTAGCTTATTTGTAACGTTTGAATATTGGTCGGGATTGTAGTATTTATCAGGTGATTGTTTAAGCAGCTCTTTTGTTTTCATAATAGCCCCGTCCGTACCTAATGCTCCGTCGGTCAGGATAATATCAGCACCAAAAGCCATAATCATTTTACGCCGCTCAATAGAAACCGCATCACTCATAACAATGTTGACATCATACCCCTTAACCCTGCCAATCATTGCAAGAGCAATACCCGTATTACCCGAAGTTGCTTCGAGTATAACCTTATCCTTTGTAAGAGCACCTTCAACCTCAGCGTGCTCAATCATCTTTAACGCAATTCTGTCCTTGACGCTTCCCGTAGGATTAAAGCCTTCAAGCTTGGCGAGTATGGTGACATTGGGGTTTTTACTGAGTCTGTTTATTTTAACTATTGGTGTATTGCCGATGGTATCTAAAATATTTTTACACATTTACTTCCCTTTTCTATAAAGCTCCCAGCTTTCTTTTCATTTGCTCGTGGTTTGAGGCGTTTAGAAGGGCTGTTTCTTTTGTTATTTTTCCTTCATTTAACAGCCTTAATATATATGTGTCCATGCCAATCATGCCTTCCTGGGATGAGGTTTGAATTACACCGTCTATTTGCTGGGTTTTTCCTTCCCGGATAATGTTGCTTATTGCATTGTTGACACGCATGATTTCAAACACCGGTATAGACTCACCGTTTACATCTGTCAGCAGACGTTGCGTTACAACCATTCGGAGATTCATAGAAAGCTGAACACGTACCTGCTGCTGTTGCTCGGGTGGGAAAATATCAATAATACGGTCAATTGTATTTGCTGCTCCTATCGTATGCAGGGTTGAAATGACCAGATGTCCTGTTTCTGCTGCGGTTATTGCAGTTTTTATCGTTTCATGGTCACGCATTTCACCGAGCAAAATGATATCAGGCGCTTGCCTCAGGCTTGCCCGCAATGCATCCATATAAGAGTTTGTGTCTGTTGAAATCTCACGTTGGCTGACAAGGCTTTCTTTGTCTCTGTGGAGATATTCTATCGGGTCTTCAAGAGTTATAATATGTGAATTTCTTGTTTTGTTTATTGCATCGATAATGCAAGCAAGGGTAGTGGATTTGCCGCTGCCGGCAGGACCTGTGACGAGAGCCAGACCGTTTTGCTCTGAAGCGAGGCTCATAACCTCCTCGGGTATTTGCATATCCTTGTAATCAGGTATTGTAAATAAAACTATGCGGATGACAGCTCCGTAAGTGCCGCGTTGGCGAAATGCGTTTACTCTGAAACGGGCAACACCGGGAACAGTAATCGGGAAGTCATCATCTCCGGTTTCAAGAAAGGTTTTGATAGACCTATGGGCAAGGTCATATAAGATGGTGACAAACTCCTCGGATTCGTGCGGTCTGAGAATTTCCTCGCCTTTTGCGTATAATATACCGTTTACTTTAAACGTCACCTGCCGCCCTGCACTGATGAACATGTCGGATGCACCGTCATCTGCGGAACGCTTCAGCCAATCCAAAACAAGCTCTCTGCCGGTTTTCATTTCCTTTTCCATCTTTTATCTATTCTCCTGTCCAAACATTAATCGGATTATCTGATTCCCACTCATCTTTATCATACATTCGCCAGCTAAGGATGTCAAAGGAATCGTTTTGTATAGCAACATTAACATAGAGAGCTCTTGCTTCTGAAATATCGCAGAAAAAGTATGCAGTATCGGCATTTAACTGCTCATCAAAACCGCTTTTGATTTCAACTCCCCGAATCGTCTCGGGGATATCGTCACTGCAGCAATCGCTTGAGATTGCCAAAAGGTCTGCCAGTATCAACTCAGCGAGGGTGTCTGCTTCATAGTAGCCTGTAACTAAATCGGATTTTGCGTCGACAAGCTTTTTTTCGTTACCTGCAACAACAAATGTTATAAGAGAAAAAATGGTAAGGCAGAGTACGGCAAATACAAGTACAATTGATGCACTGCCGACACCTATTCCGCTTTTACCCATTTGCTTCTCCCCCTAATAGTCCCGAGCAGCTACCGCAAGTGAGATTAATTCCTCACCCGAGATTCTACCGACTTTTACGCGTCCCGTTATAACATCAAAATCCTGTGCTCCTTGTGCCGACTCAATTATTAAGTTCAGCACATAGCTTGCGTTTTCCTCATCAGAAATCTGCCAGGTGTTATCGTAGTAAACAGCCACAACGGACACACCATCTGTTCCTAAGCCTTCACTTGTAGTAGTACCGCCCAGTATATCGGCTGCAGCTGCGAAGTCACTGCCTGTTACCTTAAAAACCTCAGCACCGCTCTCGGCTTTAACAATCGCATGGCTGAGAGCACCCGAATCATTTGCATAGAAGTATGCTGCAGTAAGAATGCTGATACAAGCAACAGCACATATTGCAAATACAGCAATAACAATGAGCTGCTCTATTAGAAATAATGTTGATTTAGAACGGTTTGTCATAAGATTACTCCAATGTGAAGTGAGACTGAGTGCCTCTTGGTGACAGAAGCAGTCTTTTATTACCTAACATGACTTCGATAAGTCCGTTATCAAGCTCGTTAAATACGATATTATCTACCTGCACAATTCGTCTTCCGCTTTGCAAAGAGAACTCAAGCGCCTTTTCGCTGAATAACTCCAGCAGCCATCCGTCGTTGACATAGATTGCGGTTCGAAACTTGGTTCCTGCGAGCTCTTCGTCAATGAAGATTGCCGGAACACCGTCGAACTCGCCTACGCTGATTGCATTTGCTTCGTCGAAGTTTTTTACTTTTGTCCAGATATATGAAAGAGCAGTATGCTCATGCTGTTCGGCACGTGAAATGTCATTTACGTTTCTGTATACGCCTGCACCGAGCATAAGCACCATAAGCACGGAAAAGGCAAAAATGCTGAATACAATCAGCACAAAAACAGTATCAATACTACGCCCTTTTATTACCGTTTTCATATAATCACCTTTGAATAACTGTTATTTCGGGGAGAATGTTAGACGCAAAAACCGTATAATGCACAATAAATCTTGTTCTATCAATAAATATACCGAAGCTCTCTTCGATATACTCAAGGCTTTGGGGATATCTTCCTTCAATTGCATAGTTCATAATAACTGCACGGTGTAAGCTCTCTTCTAGAATACGAAGACCCTCGGCACTACTTGACTCATCGGTCTGACGAATGCCGGAAACAACAGCAGCAACAATAGCGGCAGTAAAAATAACGGGAAGAACAGCCGCACGAAGAAAGTCCAAGGGACTTTTTTTGAATATATTTCTTTGCTTTTTCATTGGCTTAACCTATCGAAGTCATAATACTCATTAACGGCAGCATTACTGATAAGAGTATGATACCTACGACAACCGAGGAAAGAATTACAAGTGTCGGCTCTACTCTGCCGACTATTCGGTCTATGCTGTCTCTGACGTCAATGTCGCTTCTTCTTGCGATTTCTGCCATTGCGATGTCGGCTTTGCCGCTGACACTGCCGACGGAGAGCATTTTTCCGTCTTGAAGGGATAAAATACCTGCTTTGCATAACGAATCAGAAAGAGGTTTGCCGGATTCAAGAAGTGCTGTGCATTTCTTATGCATTTCATCAACGGCTTTTGAACCGCCGCTGACTGCGGAGGCGATATTTATTGATTCAGCGGTATCAAGACCGCTTGCCATGCCGAGAGTCATTGCGAATACAAAACGGGAAGAAGCGATTTTACCAAAAATCCCCTTACTGCCCCATTTGTTTGCAAATGCTCCTGCAATGCTTTTGCGAATGCCCGGCACCAGCCACATAATCAAAAGCAGAATAAATATCGCACTAAATACGATTGCTATGCCAAACGCGGCATTACCAAGCCATCCGCCGAACTGCATAAGCCTAACGGCAAACGGGTCCATTTGAGTTCCAAGACGGCTGAAAATGTCGTTGAATATCGGCAGTACCTGTACTATTAAAATCAGCACGACAACAATCATCAGCACTAAAAGAACGGCGGGGTAGAGCACAGAGTTCTTTATTGTAACTGCAAGACGTGTCTGCCTTTCATAATACTCTGAAAGTGCGTTTAAGGTTTGCACAAGCCTTCCGGTTTTTTCGCCGACCTCTACCATGTGTACCATGTATCTGGGGAAAACTGCAGCTTCCTTTAATGCAACAGAAAACTGATTGCCTGTCATTAGTGACTCGTACAGAGTTTGCATTAATATCTTTGCGTCCTTGCTTGACTCATCATCCTGCAATATCTGAACACTGTCACCGAGTGTTAATCCTGCATCAAGCAGCATTGCAAGTTCGGAACATAGCATGGACAGGTATGTGTTGTTAAGGGTTTTGTTTTTCATTAATTAACCTCTTTATTTCGCTTTTTATAACGTCTGCGACCAAGCTCCGCTCCGCCGAAAAGGATTGACGATATTGAGAGGAGTGTTATAGGTAGAGCAAGGTTCCAATTTATACCTGTTTGCGGTGATTTTTCGGGTGGTACGGGTGTTAATACATACTGGTTTGTAAATGTAAATGCGATATTGGCATTTGCACTTGCGGGGAATGTGAATCTGCCGCCGTTTGCAATGGGCGTACCATTTTGTGTAACCGAAATAGAAGGTCCTGTATACCCCGGGACATTCCCGCCGATTTCTGTAATTGTGTAATCGCCGGGTGTTATATCAAACAAGGTAGTGGGATATTTGTTGTTTACAAGGTCAGCCCATAGAATTGTTTTAAGATATCCTTCAGTTCCCGGGTATCCCGGTGGTACAGCAGGTGAAACACCTTCAATTTTGAATGCAAGGTCAAGCGGCTCCTTGATAAGCTGGACGGTATTTCCAAAATCATCAACTTGATCCAATATAAGAGGATTCGGACGAATAATTTTCTCAAGACCAAGACTGTACTTTGGTTTTGTGTAGATGTTGTTTACCGCGAACATGATTGCGTTTCCATTTGTTATATCAGCTTCGCTTATGTCAATGAACTGCGGGGTTATTTCCAGAACATAGCCGGGGAGAGTGACACTGGGCGATTCTATAACAGTATAACGTCCCGGTAATAGTGGTGTAGAATCCGGAAATGCATTGATATGGACTCCATATGGGTAATTTGGCGGAGTAAAAGGAGAATTGAAATTTGTCTGGTCATAAGTACCAACAAGCCTAGCGTTAGCCGTTCCATGCTCATGCCAAAGCTCAATCTGATAGGCTGGAGGAACCTCCGAAGCCTGTAAGCCATGGAATGACTTTGATAAGTAAATACCGGGACTTACAGCCGCAACAGGACCATATGAGTTTTCCAGAATTGCGAAATCCGCCGGAGGATATAATGCTCCTGCCCCAATTGGTGTTGTGCGAACAGAACCAATAGCTATTCCGCCTGATTCTTGGAATGTATAGGTCCCCGGTGGTATAAATATATCAGGAGATACATAAACATTATAACGAGATGAGCCTCCAATTGTTATAGGTCCGGCGTCATAAAAAGTGAAATCCCTCAGGTATACAACAGTTCTGAATATCTCTTGCGCCGGTGATGAAGAATCAAGCCCTACAATAGTAAAGGAAATCATCGATATTTTATTGCCGGGCGGGAAATCAGACAAATCTGCTGTGCTTAGGTTAGCGTCTTCAAAGTGAAATGTCTTGTATAGCTTTATAGGTATCTGCGACTGCAGCATTAGGCGTCCGTTGTTGCCGAGTTTTTGTACCTGATAGTCGGGGTTGATGGTGAAGTGGGCAAAATCCCATGCGAAGGGGGATGTGCCTGTGGGACCTACGGGAATCGGGGCTTTGGGGATTGCATTTCGTGTATCCAGCGATGTGGCATAATAGGTGTTGTTGCTATTGGGAACAAAGAATGCAAGTGACATATTTGCAAGGTCTGAGCGGGAGGTGACACCGTTTGTGCCTCTCCATCTGTTTGTGTAGAAAAAGTATGAGTTTGGCAAGGTTCCCGGATTTACTCTTGAATATAAAGCAGTCAACCCACCGGAGATTTCTGTCAGATTTGGTTTTACGGTATAGATAGTCCTGAGCGGGACTGATTCTGCGACTTGTACTACGTTATTGCCAAAATCATCTTTAATCGGGTTCCCGCCACTGTCAAGCACCGTCTCAACACTTCGCATTGGAATCAATGCAGCGGGTACATACCAACGTACTATCTGGTCATTTTGAATCAAAGTGGGGCTGAGGTCGGGGTGGGATGTAAAAGTGCCTGCACTGGAAAATTGCCCCGAGTCTGCCACGACAGTAATAACCTGGAAGATTATATTTGTCAGGTTGGTTGCAGTGCCGGTGATACTGTCAGTTGCAGCACCTTGTACAACGAACATATCTACACGGGCTGTTGCACCGGAAACTGTAGCTGGAGCTTGATACAAGCCGGCTGAGTCAAACACATTACCGACATAGACTCTATTGTTGTTTGTATAATATGAGAGAGCACCTGCTCTTACCGTACCTGCGGGATTACCGGCATTGCCGGGAGCTAAACGACTGGACTCAAGCAACGATAATGCTACAGTCGTACTCCCGCCTACAGGGAAGCCTGCAGCGGTGTTGTCTGCCGATTGAGCAACCATCTGTGCATTTAGTCCTGCCAGGAAATTAGCTTGTACTGCTGCGTTTGATATGTTACTCCAAAAAGTATCAGTTGTATATTTTATGTTGTTATAGTATAACCCTCTGAAATCGCCGAATTCCATGTACTCGCCGATAACATCGGAGAAAGTGACATATCCGTCATATTGAGATTTTCCGGTACCTACATTTGTACTGTAATTGCCTTGGTTTACTATCTGCTGTGTTATCTGGTTAAACGCATCGTCCAGTCCTGCCTTATCCATTGCCGAGAACGAAAGGGTATCATAAGCACAGGATACCACACCACCGGTATTTGATACCGTAACATTTGGTCTTGACGAGCTTGAGCCTTTTGAAAGTGCGGGGAATGTAACGTTTGCAGTGCCGGGGGCAAAGCCGTCGAGAACGGTAAGCATATTTACTGTACCTTGAACAACCAACTGTGCATTCGGGACACCACTTGCTGAGTTACCGTAAGGGTCAAGCATTCCGTTTGCTATTGCCGAGTTAACGCCCAGTCCGATTGTATAAAAACCTACATTCTTGGTTGCATTGTCAGGGCTGTAGCCCGGGGTTGCGGGATTTGTCGGGAAATACCAGTTTTGTACAAGCCTTTTTACATATGATGCAGTCATAACAGTAAGAGCGGTTAATCCCATATCACCGGTTGACCCATTTCCGATATTGTATGAAAAGTCGGTACCGTCAATATTTGCCAGACTGTCGAGTCTATAATCCGTCCAAGCGTATGTTGGCTCACCATCTGTCATTAAGATAATATTCGGTTGGCGTGTAACAATAATATTGTTTCCGGGGCTTGCAGGATTGGGAGTGCCTGTGTCAAACAATGTTCCGTTTCCGCTTGCAAGACCTTGTGTTACACCAAGCAGTACCTGTGCTCCTCTTCTCATTCCAAGCTGTGTTGGGGTTCCACCCTCAGCGGTGAAAGAATTATGAATAGATGTTACGTTTGAACGTACATTAACATTTGAGGTTCCGCTCATGGTGAAAATTGGTGTGGAAGCATCATAGCGTCCGAGAGCAAGAATCGGTTGTGATTTCGCATAATTTTGCCCGCTGACAGACTGACCGCCGTAAATAACAACTGCTATCCTGTTGTTCGGACTTGCGTCCATAAGCATTTTTATGGCATTGTTGAGAGCTTCAACGATTACGGCTATTCTTGAACGTCCGTCACCGGGGACATTGTTGGAAACCATACTCCCCGAAACATCGATAACAAACACGGTATCGGAAGGCTCTACAATAATATTAGTTGTGTTTACAGTTTGGCTGAGAGCGGAGTATGTCACAAGAAATTCTGTGCCTTCACGTTGTACGGCTTCAACACCAACAACACCGCCCAATGTATCGTATATAAAAGCTTGGTTTGCATTAACTGACTTGTCAGTCCATATTCGTCCGTCATTTGCCGACCTGTTCACAAACTGATAGTTTGCGGGCATCGACCCTAAATCCGCTTCATTTACGAAAACAAAGTTAGAGGTGTCGATATCGGAGACTTTATCCTCCATTGATACTCCCGGAGTACCCGTCGATATGGCTTCTGCAACAGGAGTATCGACAATACCGCCTGTGTCAAGTGCAAACACAGAAATAAACATCAAAACCGCGAGAAACATGCATAACGCCTTAATTAAAATCTTCTGAATTGCTTTTTTACCATTCATTTAAGCTTCCCCCTATTTGCTACGGCAAAACTTTATAAACAAGCTATAAATGCACCCTTAATAATACCATATTTGCCGTTTATGTCAAATGCGACAAGGGAAAACGCTCCCTGCCGCATTCGATTTTATTTTTGATTTTTAGACTTTTTGTGATGTCTGCGGCAGACCTCCGCACCCGTAATACAAATTGCACTGAGAGCCAGTAATGTAATAGGCAATGCTATGTTACGCTCTACGCCCGTTTGAGGCGATTTTTCAACAGGTGTGTAAATATTGAGTATCTGAATTACAACCTCTCGGGTCGGGCTAGGCCATACCCATGGGTGAATCGGCATTTGCGGGTTTGTTCTGACGGTATAGTTTGGTCTGCCGTTATTTAGTTCCTCAATCATAAAGACTCCGCCGAAAAGGTTCTTTAAATCTATTACAGCCTGATTGCTTATAAGCTGCTGAAGGTTAAAGGTGTAGGTGTTCCTAAGCGGGTCAGTGACTCTGATTTGCAAGTTTTGCAAGGAAGCCTGTACTTGTGGGTTGGACATATTCATACGAGTGAAGCCTGATGTGCCTCTTTCGAAGAAGAGCTTGCGGATTCTTAGTGTTAATGGTGTGCCTTGCTCAGGATTGTTGTCGATTGTAATGAAGTCGGATATTTGGTTTATATTGAACCCTGCACCGCCAAGTGCTGTTTGTGCAGCAGATAACATTGCACTCGGGATTCTCGGGTTTATTGTAAAGAATGTGCAGTTTTCAAACGGATTCGGACTTTGCGGTTTTATGCCGTATCCGTCAGGGATGCCTGTTTCAACCAGCATAAATAAATAGTTGTAGGTTGCGGTTATGCGGATATCATCGAATATTGCCACACCAAGCATATCTGTTGTTATGCCCTGCATAAGTCTATAGAATGTAACTCCATTAACGGTCATTGCATCCGTCAGACCTAGAGGAGCATTATATCCGGGCATTAATGTGACATAGAGGTCAAAGGTCGCTCCAAACAGATTGATATTGTTAATCGGATCTTTTTTGAAGAGTCTGAGCTTCAGTGCACTGCCGCCGGCACCGGCTTTGGAATCGCCGACAACATAACTGTTATTTCCGTCACTGCTTGAATCTCCGTAAATACTGATAGTATTACCGATTGACTGCGGCGGTGCATTCGGAGGCAGTGTACAAAGTGCATCATATGTAATTCTGACAGGTGTTGAATTTGGTATGATAAAATCCACTTCATCTGTACTGACTACATTAACACTCCACGCAATATTGTCGTTATAATGGACAGTTTGCTCCACCCAATTGCCGTCCCACACACCTCCTGCATTTTTACCCTGTGTATACATTTTTATTGTATCTGTGTAAATCATGAGGTTGCTGACAACGTCCTTAGCGGTGACAAGGGTCGGTGCAGGGCCCGAGGGTGGGGTAAATGTCACTCCGCCGTCGGGGTTGATAATTATGTCGGCTTTTACCAAGTCAGAACCATCGGTAGTAAGCTTTTTTGACATGGGGTTCGGGCGATAGGTGGTCATTATCCCGTTGTCGAAAACACATGCAATCGGATTTGCGGCATCTACTTGAATTTGGACGGTGTTTCGTATGCCGACTTGTGGGATTTCAAGGAGTGGGTCGCGAATCTTCATCTGATAATTAATCTGGTAATTCCGTTTATATGTGTACCAGTTTGAGTCGTATGGTGCTACGGTTGTCGCACCGGGCTGTGATGGGGGAGCTGAGTACCGAACTAATGTGCTTAAATCCACACTCATCGTATTTGCGTTTGTCCCGGGTGTGATTGATACATCTCCGGGCGGTGCAGGTGGTGCGTAGATATATCCGTTGCTTGTATCTACAACATAAAATGACTTTCCTACATACTCTAGCCTGTTATCAAAGGTGTCTACAAACATACGGTTTGAGCCTGCACTGAGTAAGGGTCTTGTGGAGTTGGATGTAAAGCCGCCTTTTAATAGAACATTATAATTAAATAGAGCGGGGTTCCCTGCGGTGGGTGATACTGATTTGAATATCGGCCATGAGTCGTTGACATTTGAACCACCGACAGAGTTTTGATTGGAACCGCTAAGTATTGGTTCACCAGGGAAGTTTATCAAATACACAGCGTTTGAAAGCTGGTTGGAGCTACTGCTTCTAAGCAGATTTGCAGCATCAGTTGTAAGATTTATGCGGTAAGAAACAGTAAGAGTCTGTGGGGAAGAGTATTGCCACACCCCAGAGCCGCTACCGGGGAATGGTGCCCAGTCGGGTGCATTATCACCCGTAGAACCGAAATAAATCCGCCAGGTGTTTTGGTTTGTACCTGTAATAAATGCGTTTGTACGGTTTAGTGTTTCGCCACCGGGAGCGGAAACAGTAACCTCCAGATCGGTTGGAATATTAGGGATGGCAACATTCCCGGGTTGAATGGTTAAAACATCTTGTAGCCAGAAGTTCTTGATTGCTGCACTCCCCGGTATTTGTGCAGTTATTGTATAGTCAACATAATAACCCGTTGTGGGGTTGCCGCACAGCCCTGATGTTGTTTTTGTCATTGGCACAGGTGCAGGTACAAGTGGAACGGTTCCACCGCCACCTACATCAGCACCGCCAAAGTCGAAATTAACGTTATTATTATATATAATCCCGGGCATACCCTCTCCAGGTGGTGGGGTGGTAACAGCGGTTCGGAATGTAATAACGGCTCTACCAATAGGACCATATGGAGTTGTCGAGCTTGGTCTGTTCGTAGTTTGTGAAGGTATTGTGAAATTGAATGTTCTTGCATTTGGATAAGCCGGACTGCTTGTAAAGTTAAGAGTCGGTTCAGTGGCATCCATGATCGGTATGGCTGTACCACCTACTTCAAATAACGCGATTTGAATTGAGGTATCAGCCGGGAGAAATAGTGGTGCTGATAGTGTGTCGGTTACAATCCCACCATTGACTGCCTGTGTTCCGTTTCCTATCGTTATCGTCCAATCAATCCACCAAGGATTTGAACCACCAAAAACTCCTGTCTTTGAAACAGGAAATCTTTTCTTAACATGGTCATCTGTATTATCAGTTACAGGAGGGACATCATTGCCGGTGACTGTTGCGACATCCCTTATTGTAAAATCATATGTTAGTAAATCGCCGAGAGCAGGAGAGTTTTTAGTTATTAATGTTGGAATGTCAAGATAATATCTGACTGTAATATAATTGCCAGGTGCCAGCGTCAAATCTGAGAAATTATATGAAAAAGTTGTAGGATTGCCGCTGAAGTCGTCTGGACCATTGTTGACTGCCCATGTGACTGCCATTGGTGTGAAGTTTGTACTTTCATTTAAAGAATATCTCAATCCGTTGATTGCACTGGGATTGTTGATGGCAGTAATATTAAATGCGTTATTTACATTGGTTCCCGGAGGTGCTGTTGTTGTATCGGTTAATGTAATATTGCTTACTGGTGCACCAAGAGCTGTTATTGTTATCATATAATAAATACGTTCGGCAACAGGGTCGTATCTTGATTGTTTTGTCATTGACAGTGACGGTGGGGGAGGGACTGGTGGCGGGACGTTTATGGTTATATCTCCGCCGAAGTTGAAGTCTCCGCCGGAGTCTTCTGTCAGTTGTGCGTAGATTTCGAGTGTAATAATGACATCGGTGAGGTCTATGTAGTTTGCTCCGTTTGTTGTCGGAACGCCGTTTTGATCGACGTTGTCAAACCAGACTGTAACTAAACCGGAAGTGTTGATGGTGTACCAACCGACTATATTGCCGTTTCCTATTTGGATAGGTGTTTTATCAACGGGGTTTACGACAGAAAGCCCTGCGGGAAGTTGGTAATAGAGGCGTCCATTCGGATATGGTGCATCGTAGGCAAGCTGCAGGGTCGGCGTTTCTCTAAAAACGATTGTGAATTTATAATCCTGTCCGATATACGTTGGAGGGCTGGGAGGAGCGGGAGGGGAAGGGAAAATAGGGTTGCCGTTACTATCCTCTATGCTTACGCTTGTGACAAAGTTGTTGAGTATTGAAGATGTAATCAGTGCTGCTTCGGCTTTTTGCGGTGGTAGACCAATAAACACAGAAAACAGCATTATTAAAGTCAGCAGTGACGCAAAAAACCTCTTACCGCAGAGTGTCTTTCCAAGCTTTACTGCTGATTTCCTCAATCTATTAATATTCAATTTTATTTCCCCCTAGAGCATTGATTTCTCATCTGCCAAATAAAAACGGGTATCTACATGTGCACACACGAGGCAATTATAACCCATACATATAGTGTTTGTCAAGATAAATCAATGATTTGTGGTGCTTTTTGAGTGGGATTTTGAGTATTTAGATAAAAAACTGTCATTACGGAGAAAGACCGCAATGACAATGTGTTGTATTTTTTGTTAATGCAGGTATAAAACAGTGTAGTTGCTGCCGTCGCCGATGAACTCATGCAAGGCGGCTGTATTGTTTGCTGTTGAGGCGAAGGTAGGGTCCATAAGAGTCCAGCTTTCACCGTCGAAGAATACTGCCTGGTCGACCCAGCCGGTTTCCTCCGAGAAAACGCTTATCCACGCATGACGAACCTCTCCGGCATAACCTATTACAAGCTTTGTAGGTATACCCTGACTTCGCAGCATTGCCGTCATAAGAGCAGCATAATCAAAGCAAATACCCTGCCGCCTTGCCAGAACTGTATCCACATCGGGCACATAACCTTTGTGCTGACCTGCAACAACAGCGTTGGCAAAATCCACATCATATGCAATATTGTTGACGACAAAGTCATATACAGCCGCAATTTTCTCAGGGAATGTACTTTTACCGGCAACAAGCTCCGACGCTTTGATTACCACATCACTATTTTCTGTAAAGTTAACAAACTGGTTGGGGCGTAAAAACGGTGCAAATTCGTCCTTTAAAACCACATCAAGCTTAAGATTTAATGCAAGTGCATATCTGTCACCCTCGGTTTGCTCAACCACATTAATCTCATACTTCCCGTTGCCGTCAGATAGAGGAAACACATTAAATATACCGTTTGGCAGAATAGTATAAGTATACTGAGTTTCGCTGGGTCCGGTAATCAGTACACGAAGCTGGTTTGTAGTTTCTGTCAGCCACTTAATCATAATATAACCGTCAGCGGTGTTGGAGTAATCGATAATTGCTTTTTCATTTTCTTCAGTTTTGACCCCGGGAGCTTCCGGAACCAGCACAATAGGTATAGCGGGTGCATGAACAACAGAAACGGAGTTATCGGGGATATTTACGATTTCGCTATTGTTATTGTCATTGTTACCCTTAGTGTCACTTGGCTTTGCAGTTGGGTTTTCATTCCCCGAAATAACAGATTCTAAAAGCGAACAAGCAGAAGCCAGCCCGAGAGTTATCACAACAATCAGGACAAGTGACATTAACTTACTTAGCTTCCTCATATAAATTCTCCAATAGTTTCACTTCTGTTGAAAGGTATATCTTTTTCACGCTGCTCAGTCTCCAATTTCGTCAATACTTCAGTATCATTTTCTGAGTGGCTCTGTTATCGGAAGTATTCCACTCAAGTCGACTTTCACATCGTGAAAAAGATATACTTTCAACAGAAGCTTATTATACCATAGATATTTTATTCAATAGTCACGAAATTGTGAATTTTACACGTTTACCATGCGTTCGAGGCTTTGTCGGGCTGCGTTAATTTCGTTGCCGGAGAGTGTCATTTCATATTTTCTGTTTTCCAATGAGTACAGGACATCTTCCAAGCGTGTTTTTTTCATATCCTCGCAAATGAAGGTGCTTGTTAAGGGATAGAATTTCTTGGCGGGAGCGAGGGTTGCAAGGTGTTGGGTGACGCCGATTTCGGTGCCTATAATGAACTCATCGCTATCAGAATCGAGTGCAAATTTTATTATTTCAGAGGTGCTGCCTATAAAATCGGAAAGCTCCAGTATTTCGGACTGGCATTCGGGATGTAAGAGCAGTTTTGCATTCGGGTGCTTATCCTTTGCGTTGATCACATCATAAGTGACAATACAATCATGAACAGGGCACCAGCCCTTGTGGAAGATAAATTCCTTCTCCGGTACTTTAGACGAAATATATGTGCCAAGGTTCCTGTCGGGGATAAAAATTATTTGCTTTTCCTGCAGTGCCCTTACAATTCTCTCGGCTGATGAAGAGGTGCAGCAAATATCGCTTACAGCTTTTACGGCTGCCGAAGAGTTTACATAGCAGACAACTGCGGCATTCGGATAGAAGTTACGCAAAGCGATAACATCCTGCGGGGTTATCATATCTGCCATCGGGCAGCCTGCATCAAGTGTCGGAATAAGCACTGTTTTATTCGGGTTTAGAAGCTTGGCGGACTCAGCCATAAAATGTACGCCGCAGATAATAAGCAACTCTTGCTCCGCTTTGTGAGCAAGTCGTGCCATCTCAAAGGAATCACAAACATAGTCGGCAATTTCCTGGATGTCCATTGTCTGATAATAATGTGCAAGTATCAGTGCGTTTTTTTCTTTCTTAAGGTTAATAATTTTTTGTTGCAGTTCGTTCAATGTTTGTCAATCCTTTCGTTATTTACGCTATGTAATCGTACCGCCGCCTAAGACGACATCTCCGTCGTAGATTACCGCTGCCTGACCTTTTGTAATTGCTCTTTGCGGCTCGTCGAATTCTATTTCTATTGTATCATCATCTGTTTGGTGAACAGTTGCCGAGTGTCCGGGGTCTGAGTATCTTATTTTTACCTGTGCTTTTATCGATGCTTCCAGTCTGTCTAGCGGAATCAGATTTATGTTCTTTGCAATAAGCGTTTTTGAATATAGCATATCCTCAGTGCCGACAACAATGGTGTTTTCCTCAGGGTGGATTTCCACTACATAAGGCGGGTGAGGCATGGACAACCCGAGACCTCTGCGTTGACCGATTGTATAGGATGAAATGCCTTTGCTTTCTCCGAGATAATTGCCGTTTGTATCGATAAATTTCCCTTTTTGTTGAGATTCACCCGTATACTCATTGATGAAACTCATATAATCACCGTCGGGAATAAAGCAGATGTCTTGACTTTCGCTCTTGCTTGCGTTTTCATATCCCGCTTCTGTTGCGATTTCGCGAGCCTGTGCTTTTGTCAGTTTTCCGAGGGGAAATCTTGCATATGCAAGCTGCTTCTGTGTCAGAGAGTATAGGACATAGCTTTGGTCCTTTGATGAATCGATGCCTTTTTTTAGGATGTATCGTCCGTTTGCATCGCATTCGGTTTGCACATAATGTCCTGTGACGATACAATCCTTGCCCATTTCTATGGCTTTGTCCATAAAGATACCGAACTTTAAGTACTTGTTGCAGACAACACACGGGTTTGGAGTAAAGCCCCTGCGATAGTCGGATACAAAAGGATTTATTACATGCTCGGCAAACTGCTTTGTAAAATCAAACTCAAAAAAGGGGATATTATATTGTGCCGCAACTGCTTTTGCATCAGCAACAGTCTTGTCACCGCCCGCAAAAACCTTCATGGTCGCACCTGCACACAGGGCACCCTCACGCTGCATAAGAACAGCCGCAACCGTACTGTCAACTCCGCCGCTCATGGCAATAAGTGCAGATTCGGGTTTTAGTAATTGTGAATTATCTGATATCATGTTAAAATTCCTACGATAAAGGTTTGAGCAATGTCAGGGATGCGGTTTTTAATATTTTTATGAAATAATCCGCTTCTTCTTTTGTGCTGTAGCGTGAGAAGCTGATACGCAAGGCTCCGTCAATGACGTCGTTTTTGAGCTGCATTGCTTCGAGCGTACGGCTGCGGGCACCTTTTTTACATGCGGCACTTCTTGAAACGCAAATGCCCTCACTGTCCAAGGCGGTCATAAGAGTTTCACTTTTATAGCCGGGTAATGAAATGCTGAGGATAAAAGGTGATGACTTATCGCTCCCCGGGAAAACAACACTTGGTATTTCTGTCTGTAATTGCGTTTTGATATAGTTACGCAGCTCACAGACAGCACCGGCGGTTATTGTCAGCTCCAAGCTGCCGAGTCTGGCTGCCTCGCCAAAACCAACTGCTGCCGGCAGAGCTTCTGTGCCGCCGCGATTGCTTTCCTCCTGACTACCGCCTAAAATGAGCGGAGTTAGTTTTATACTTTTATTGACAAAAAGAGCACCGACACCCTTCGGACCATGCAGCTTATGTGAGCTTATTGTTATCAGGTCGGCTCCAAGTGTTTTGGCTGTAATCGGTATTTTACACAGAGCTTGAACTGCGTCGGTGTGCAGGATAGTGCTTTGACCTTTGCTTCTTATTTCTCTTGAATAATCTCCGACAGGATTAATTACACCGGTTTCATTATTGACAAGCATAACAGAAGCAAAAACTGTATCTTCGCGAAGTGCGGATGAAAATGCTTCGACTGATATATGTCCCTCGGAATCGGGAGCAAGGTATGTCACTTCCCAACCTTGATTTTCAAGCTTTTTTATCGGGTCAAGAACCGCAGAATGCTCAATAGCCGATGTGACGATATGTTTGCCCTTTCTTTTAAGCTTATCGGCAGCACCGGAAATCGCCCAGTTATTCGCTTCGGTTCCGCCTGATGTAAAGTATATGTTTTCGGGGTCTGCACCAATTGCTTCCGCAACATTTTTACGAGCGTTTTTGAGTTCTATATTTGCTTGTCTGCCAAAGGAATGCATTGATGAAGGATTACCGTAGACGGTACCCATAACCCGATTCATAGCTTCAATTGCTTCATCACGCACTTTTGTTGTTGCAGCATTATCAAAATATACTCTCATAATAACGTAGATAATATAGTAAAATTGTCAATGTTGTCAAGAGAACCGTCCCTCTGACAAGTTTGATATCAAGGAGAAACCGGCAAATGAAGTTTGGCATAATGACGCTTGGTTGTAAGGTTAATCAATATGAATCGCAAGCGATAGAAGGCTTGCTTTGTCGGCGTGGTCATGAAGCGGCTGCTCTCGGGGACGGCTTGGATGTTTGTGTTTTAAATACATGTGCTGTGACAGCGGAAAGTGGCAGAAAGTCACGGCAGAGTATTAGGCGTATGAAAAAGCTGGAGCCTAATGCATTGATTGCTGTGAATGGCTGTTTTTCACAGTTGGAACCGGAATCGGTTGCTGAGCTTGGTGTTGATTTGGTTTGGGGCACAAATGATAGGCTCGGGTTTGTTGCAGAGGTCGAGGAGCTTTGCGATATCGGGAGAACCAAGAGAACAAAGAGGAGCAAAGAGAGCAAAGAGTGCCATCTCCGTAGTTCCGGTCTCTTCGAAGAGCTGCCGCCGGGTAGTACGACCAATCGCACACGTGCGTTGTTGAAAATCCAAGATGGTTGCAATAACTTTTGCACATATTGCATTGTACCGTATATACGGGGGCGTTCACGCTCATTGCCTATTGGTCGTGTTGCTGAGTATGCAAGGCAGCAAGGTGAGCAGGGGTATAAGGAGATTGTTGTTACAGGAATTGAAATATCTTCATATGGCAAAGATTTGGGAAGCAAGACAGATGAACCGTCCCCTTGTCTTCCTTGTCTTTGTCTTTTCACAGCAATCAAAACAATCAGCTCTAATGCTCCCAATGCGAGACTGCGGCTGGGGTCGCTTGACCCTGCTGTTTTGACAGAGGAGTTTATTCGGGAGTTGTCTGAAATCCCGAACTTGTGCAGTCATATTCATCTTTCGCTTCAAAGCGGGTGTGATGAAACTCTAAAAAGAATGGGGCGTAAGTACACTGCAGACCAAGTGCTAAAATCCATTGAATCAATAAGAAAGCATTTTAATCAAAACGGAGAGGATTGCGGAATTACCGCAGACATTATAACAGGATTTCCCGGTGAGACGGAAGATGAGTTTATACAAACGCTGGAGTTCATAAATAAAGCAGCATTTTCTGATATGCATATTTTCCCGTACTCGCTTCGCCCCGGTACGAAAGCAGCAAAAATGAGCGGGCAAGTTCCTGAAAGCATTAGAAAAGAACGTGCTAGCCATGCGATTATAGCAGCAGGAAAAATGGCTGATGAGTTTAGAAAAAAACAAATCGGAAGGACCCTGGAGGTTCTTTTTGAGAAAGAAAAAAGCGGGGTTTGCACGGGGCATTCAAGAAATTATTTACAAGTGGAGGTTAAGGGAAAAATTGAGAGAAACAGTATAAAAAATGTGGAAATTATTGCAGTTAAAAACAGCATTTTAACAGGAGAAAAAGTTTGACACAAAAAACGGTTTACTATATACTTTATTTAACAAAAACAAGAATTTTATGAAACGATTTTGGAGGGCGATTTATGTCAACAGAGAGAATTTTTAACTTTTCAGCAGGACCGTCGATGCTGCCTTTATCAGTACTTGAAGAAGCAGCCGCCGAAATGACAAATTACAAAGGAACCGGAATGTCGGTTATGGAAATGAGCCACAGGGGTAAGGCTTATATAGCGATATTTGAAGAAACAAAAGCTGCATTAAAAAAAGCAATGAATATACCCGACACTCATGAGATTTTATTTATGGGCGGCGGTGCAACAATGCAGTTTTCAGCAATTCCGATGAACCTTATCGGAAAAACCGGAAAAGCCGACTATGCAGTTACAGGCAACTTCTCCAGTGTTGCAATGAAGGAAGCGAAAAAATACGGCGAAGTAAATATTGCATGCTCCTCAGAGGACAAAAATCACACATATATTCCCGAACAAAATGATGTAAATGTTTCAAAAGATGCATCATATTTCCATTATTGCTCAAACAATACAATCTATGGCACAGAATGGCAATATATACCGGAAACAGGCAGTATTCCGCTTGTCTGTGATATGTCATCCAACATTCTCTCATCTCCGCTTGACGTTTCTAAATTCGGAATTATTTACGGTGGTGTTCAAAAGAACATGGCACCTGCGGGAGCAGCCGTTGTAATAATAAATAAAGACCTTGCCGGATATGAACATCCGCTAACACCGAAGCTTCTCAGCTATAAGGTTATGATTGAATCGGATTCCATGCAAAATACGCCTCCGACATATACAATATACATGCTCGGTCTTGTTCTCAAATGGCTGGAAAAACAAGGCGGTGTAGCAGCTATGGCAAAGCTTAAAGCAGAGAGAGCAAAATTTATCTATGACGTTCTTGACGACAGTAAAATGTTCATCGGCTGTGCAGAAAAGGCAGCCCGTTCGGATATGAATGTTACTTTCAGAACAACAAGCGAGGAGCTTGACGATAAGTTTATTAAAGAAGCAAAAGCAGCAGGCTTTGATACACTTAAGGGACATCGAAATGTCGGCGGTATGAGGGCTTCCATATATAACGCCATGCCGATTGAAGGAACACAAAAGCTTGCAGCATTTATGCGTGAATTTGAAGTGAAGAATTAATTTTAAAATACAGAAAGGGAACAAGATATGTACAAAGTAAAACTGCTTAATAATATTAAGTCTAAAATGCTTGAAACATTCAGTGATGATAAATATGAAGTGGGAGTAGAGTTTGAAAATCATGAGGCATTGATGCTCAGAAGCGCAAAAATTCATGATATGGTTTTTGGAAATGATCTTCTTTGCATAGCTCGTGCGGGAGCAGGTGTCAATAATATTCCGATTGACCGTTGTGCTGAAGAAGGAATTGTTGTTTTTAACACACCGGGAGCAAATGCCGGAGCCGTAAAGGAGCTTGTTATCTGTGCATTATTCCTTTCATCACGTGATATAGTGGGTGGTATCGAATGGGTTAAAAGCGTTGTGTCCGAAGGTGACGAAATACCTGCACTTGTTGAGAAGCAAAAAGCTCAATATGTAGGACCCGAGGTTTTGGGTAAAACACTTGGTGTTATAGGTCTTGGAGCAATCGGTGCAAAAATCGCAAACACAGCGTTAGGGCTTGGCATGAATGTCTACGGCTTTGACCCTTATTTATCGGTTGAGGGTGCATGGAACCTGTCTTCCGATATCAAACGTGCGGACGATTTGGACACAATTTATAAGGAATCTGATTTCATTTCCGTAAACGTACCATATATGGAAGCAACCAAGCAGTTTATTAACAAAGAAACAATCGGAAAAATGAAAAAGGGTGTTCGTATTATTAATGCTGCACGTGCCGAGCTCGTTAACGATGATGATATGCTTGCCGCACTCGAATTAGGTCATGTTTCGTGCTATGTGACAGATTTTCCGAATGCAAAAACAGCGGGAGCAAAAGGTGTTATTGCAATTCCTCATCTTGGTGCATCCACACCCGAGAGTGAAGATAACTGCGTCAGTATGGCTGCAGACCAAATCATCGAATATCTCGAAAACGGCAATATCATAAACTCGGTAAACATTCCGGGTGCAGTCCTGCCGAGAATATCAGGCGACCCACGTATCTGCATAATTCATAATAACGTGCCTGATATGATAGCTAATATAACCTCTGCTATTTCAAAGTTTGGAGTCAACATTGAAAATATGATTAACGCGGGGTCAAAAGGCAAAACCGCAGCATATACAATGCTCGATGTTGATAAGATTGCAGACGGAATTGAAGATGCGATTAAGGGTATAGAGGGAGTCACAAAAGTCAGAGTAATCAAGTGATAATTTTGGAGAGCATACTATGACCCGCAGAATGATGTTAATAATTAATCCTCATTCAGGCCGAGGGCTATCAAAAACAGCCCTCGGCACAATCGTTTCAAAGCTCTGTGATGCCGACCACAGCGTAACGGTGTTTTTTGCACATGACAAAACACCGGAGGAGCTGGCACACGAGCATGCAGACAAGCATGATATAGCTGTGTGTGTCGGCGGTGACGGCACATTGAGCGGTGTTATTTCGGGCTTGCTCAGAGCGGAAGCACCAATACCTGTCGGATATATTCCAGCCGGAACCGCAAATGATGTGGCTACTACTCTTGCACTGTCAAGAGACCCTTCCGCCGCTGCTCAGAAAATTATCAAAGGTAAACCAAAAGCAATTGATATTGGCAACTTTCTGGGCGGAAAGGCTTCCGGCGGTAAAAAAACCGGAAGGTATTTTACATACATAGCTGCTTTTGGTGCGTTCACCGGTGTAGCATACTTAACACCCCAAAGTGCAAAGCGTGCACTGGGTCATTTTGCATATGTACTTGGCGGTATTGCTGATGTAGCGGCAATAAAACCCCGTCGCACAATAGTTGAATATGACGGTAAAACAATAGAAGGCGACTTTATTTTCGGCGGTGTCACAAACTCAACATCTGTTGCCGGAATTGTTAAGCTGAACCCGGAACGCGTAAATCTTTCCGACGGGGAGTTTGAAATAATCCTTGTGAAGCAACCGCTGGTGCTGGCAGATTTTCTTGATATTTTGTCAAGCGTAACGGCACGAACCTATGACGGTGATAATGTAAATATGCTTCATGCTTCAAATGTGCGGTTTATTTTTGAAGAGGAAGTACCGTGGACGGTAGACGGTGAGGATGGCGGACAACATAAAAAAGTTGAAATAACGAATTTTAATAAGGCGATTGAAATTGTGATGTAATAGCGTTGGAGGTTGCGGGTCGTAAACTTCAATGACAGGAAGACAGGAATAAAATGAATACCAGACAGACAACTATGTATGACAGCACAGAGCCGATTGGACCGCTTGCCAGTCGGCTCAGACCTCGTGACTTGCCGGAATTTGTCGGGCAGAGTCATCTTCTCGGCGAGGGTAAGGTGCTTCGTCAGATGATAGACAAGGATATGGTTTCATCGATGATTTTCTGGGGTCCTCCCGGAGTCGGCAAAACAACACTTGCACGTATTATTGCAGGCAGAACCAAAGCGGAATTTATTAATTTCAGTGCGGTTACAAGCGGAATTAAAGAAATAAAGGATGTTATGAATCAGGCTGACCGCATGAGTGTCATGGGTGATAAAACCATTCTTTTTGTCGATGAGATACACCGCTTTAACAAAGCACAGCAGGATGCGTTTCTGCCGTTTGTTGAAAAGGGGAGCATTGTTTTAATAGGTGCAACAACTGAAAATCCGTCGTTTGAAGTAAATTCCGCACTTTTATCACGCTGTCGTGTTTTTGTACTCAATGCACTCGGGCAGGAGGATTTATTTAAGCTGCTAAAGCAGGCTGTTATTGACCCTCGTGCATTTGACGGACAGGAAATAGTAATTACGGATGAAATGCTAAATGTTATTGCAGCTTTTGCAAACGGTGATGCCCGTATTGCACTCAGTACGCTGGAAATGGTTGTGCTCAACGGTGATGCCCGAGAGAAAAAAGTCGGGAAGACAGTAAAGAGTGTCATAACCGTCACACCGGAAATGCTCGAGCAATGTATAAGTAAAAAATCATTGCTGTATGATAAAAACGGCGATGAGCACTACAACATAATTTCGGCACTGCACAAATCCATGCGTAACAGTGATGTTGACGCGTCTATATACTGGCTTGCCAGAATGCTCGAAGCAGGGGAGACCCCGCTTTATGTTGCAAGACGAGTTGTGCGGTTTGCAAGCGAGGATATCGGCATGGCGGACAGCCGTGCTATGCAAATTGCCGTTGCAGCATATCAGGCTTGCCACTTTATAGGAATGCCGGAGTGCAGTATTCACCTGGCACACGCAGTTACATATATGGCACTTGCACCAAAATCAAACGCACTGTATCTAGCGTATGGAGAAGCTGCAATTGACGCACAAACAATGCTTGCAGAGCCGGTTCCCATGCAAATACGAAACGCCCCAACCAAGCTGATGAAGGAACTCGGCTACGGCAAAGACTACATCTATGCTCACGACACGGAAGACAAACTAAGCCTAATGCAATGCCTGCCGGACTCCCTGCTTGACCGCAAGTACTACATTCCAACAGAGCAAGGTCAGGAAGTACGTGTTAAGGAGCGTATGACACAAATAGAGCAATGGAAAAAGAGTAACAAGAAATGAGTGAGGAAAAGAAGTTTATACCGCTAAAAAAGCAATCAAAGCAAGAACAAAAGAAATTCCACGCCTCAAAGAGGGGCACATGGGGTGAGATTAACCCTGTTACAAGAAAGCCGCCGAATCCAAAGGCTTACAATAGAAAGAAAAGTATGAGCGATTCTCTAAATGACGAAAAACCGGTCAATGATTCTCAGTGAAACATGACCGGTTTTGTGTTTTATATCACGAAGTTTCCGTTTTTGAATATAGTGATTTCTTCGCCTGTGGTGGTTTTGCCGATGATTGACATATCTGCAGAGCCGAACATGAAGTCCTGGTGGTTGTCGCTGATATTTATGCCGGCGGCTTTTCGTTCGTCTTCTGACATTGCGGCACCACCTTCTATGCTGTCGGGGTAGGCACTGCCGAGGGCAAGGTGGCAGCTGGCGTTTTCATCGTACAGGGTGTTGAAGAATAATATACCCATGTTTGAAATCGGTGAGTTGTGTTCAACGAGTGCAATTTCACCGAGGTAGTCCATGCCCGGAATGTCGTTAATCATGTTTTCGAGGTGTTCTCTGCCTACTTTTGCGTCGTAGGAAACGACTTTACCATCTTTGAATGTAATTGAAAAATCTTCAATGAGGTTGCCGCGAAATACATTAGGCATTGTTCCGACAACGGTTCCGTTTACGCCGTCCCATTTTGGTGCTGTGAAGATTTCTTCCGTTGGTATATTCGGCAAAAAGTCAAACCCGTCTTTTGCTCTGTCACCACCGCCGAGCCAAAGATGGTTTTTTGGCAGTTCCATGCTTAAATCTGTACCTGCACTATTTTTAAGGTGTATAGACTTAAAACTATGTTTATTAAGAGTATCAACACGCTTTTTAAGAGAGTCGATATGAGCCTGCCATTTCTCAACTGCCTTTCCGTCACCTACACGAGCTGCGGTAAAAATGTGCTTCCACATTTGAGAAATAGCCTCATCAGTGTTTGCGGCATTCGGGAATACCTTTTTTGCCCACGGCTCCGACGGCACGGATGCGGCACACCAGCGGACACCGCCTGTTATGATATTTTCAAAGTAATCCTTAAGAGCCTTGGATGTGGCTATATTAAAGCGGCTAAGTCTGTCCGGCAAAACGCCTTTGAAAATTTCCGGGTCTGATGCAGTAAAGCTTAGAAATGCAGCACCTTCCTTTGCAAGATTATCATACATAACCTTTGTCCATGGCGGGAAAATATCAAATACACTATCCTCTGCCATCAGATATCTTGTCCTGCTGCTGAGTTCATCAACCCAATTCATATGAACATTGGAGGCTCCCGCTTTAAATGCGGCTTCCATGGCTTTACGTGCAAAAACAGCCAAATCAACATTACAGCTTATAACAAGCTGTTGCCCCTTTTGAATATTAATTCCTTGGCGTATGAGTAGCTCGATATACTCGTCCAAATGTGCTTCATTATATAGATTCTTGTTCATTGCAAATCCTCTTTCTATTTGATTTATACAGCTAAATTATCAGAAACAGAAAAATAAAGCAAGAGTGTCAGGTGTTGTTGTCAAGAGAACCGTCCCCCTGACAACAACACCTGCTAACATTAAAATATATACATTTGTTTTAATGATAATTTAATGTAAGATATACCTTGACAGGCGAGGTATGTTGTGTTAGTATATACTCGCTAGCAAGATAAAACGATGTGATACCAAGATATTGCACAATATAAAAGAAAGGAATGGGATTGATATGTCTATAGCTTCCGACCTTATTCGAGGTCATACGGATACTATAATTCTCGCGAGGCTTATGGATAGTGATAATTACGGTTACGAAATAAACAAGTCCATACAGCAGCGAACCGGCGGCAACTATGAGCTTAAAGAAGCGACCTTGTACACTGCCTTTCGCCGTCTCGAGCAAGCAGGCTGTATTACATCCTACTGGGGTGACGAGCAAACAGGTGCAAGGCGACGCTACTACAGTATAACTGATACCGGAAAAGACACCTACAGCACACTCTTAACGGACTGGAAGTCTGCAAAAGAAATGATTGATAAACTAATTGAAACGGGGGATAACAAAAATGGAAGATAAAATCCGCAGGTATGTAGATGACCTTTTTGCAGAAACAGCTCCGACAAAAAAAGCTGTAGAGCTTAAAGAAGAAATGATACAAAACCTTAACGACAAATACCGCGACCTCGTATCCGAGGGAAAAACAGATGAAGCAGCATATAATATTACAATAGCGGGCATAGGAGATATAAGCTCCCTGCTTGCAGAACTGGAGAAGGATATGACAAACAAAGAAATGAACGTTGAAAACGAAGCCTCACGCCAAAAATCAGCAATGTTTACGGCAATAGCAGTAATGATGTACATCCTGTGTGTACTGCCGCTGATTATAATGTCCATGGTAGATTTCAGATATACAGCCGAAATCGGAATCCCTGTAATGTTCCTTATGATTGCAGGTGCAACAGGTCTTCTGATCTACAACAGCATGACTAAAACGAGGTATTACAGTAATTCGGAGACAATGGTCGAGGAATTTCGCGAGTGGCAGTCAGATGACAGAGACCGTAAAGCAATGCGTAAAGCAATATCGTCAGCGTTATGGTCAATAATAGTCGCATTGTATTTTATAATCAGCTTTATGACCTTCGCATGGCACATCACGTGGATAATTTTTATCATCGGTGCAGTTGTCGAATCACTGATAAATATACTTTTTGCGGCGAGAAAAGGGAGATAGATTATGAGCACAAGAGTAATAACGATAATTTGCTGGTCAATTTCAGCATTGGTTTTAATAGGTCTGCTGACATGGTTTCTGGTCGGCTCAATCTTCGGCAACTGGGGATGGTTCTCAAACAGTGACACAAATTTTAACCTGTTCGGAATAAATATAGGCGGCTTTGAAAACCTGTCGGGACCTTTTGAAGTACAAACCGTTAAAAACGAGGGTACGACAGATGTACATTCAATCAGTATAGGCTGGGTTGCAGGAGAGATTAAAGTGATTCCGCATTCGGGAACGGATATTCAGGTTACTGAATCGGCACAACGCAAATTAAATGACAATGAACGTATGCGTGTCTTTGAAAATAACGGGACAATTAACATCGAATTTCGTGAGCGGGGCAATTTCAGAGGACGTATGCCGAGGAAAAATCTCGAAGTTCTGGTGCCACAGGAGCTGAGTGAAAGCTTAACCTTGCTTGCAGTCAATACTACATCGGGAAAAATAAATATTTCAGGCTTTGAAGCGACAAAACTGAATGTCAGCTCTACGTCATCTGCGATAGAGGTTTCCGACATCATCTCAACCAACGCTGATTTCAATACAACCTCGGGTTCAATAAGAGTAATAAATATAAGAGCGGACAAGATTGATGTAAGCAGTGTATCGGGCGGTGTGGTTTTATCGAGTGCAACTGTAGCAAATATCGACCTGAGCACCACGTCGGGTGCAATCGCGGTAGCCGGAGAGTTTGACAGGGTTAATACAAGCACGGTTTCAGGTGCAGTAAGTATAACGAGCGACAAGGTCCCGAGCAGAATTGACTCAAGCTCTGTCTCAGGTGGAGTTACCGTTTATTTACCGAACGATGGAGAAATAACGGTAAGCCACTCGGCAGTATCAGGCAGATTTGCGAGTGACATCCCTGTAATAATGCAAGGAAACGCAGCATTTAACTTTTCATCGGTGAGCGGAAGTACAAACATATATGTACTTGATTAACTGCAAAAAACTATAAAAAACAACAAGAGGTATGTCCTCTTGTTGTTTTTTGTGTTATAATGCTTTATCATTATTGAGGCAGTAAAAAAGTCTGATAAAGGGGTAAGTTATGGCATTAATTTTATCGGTTTTTTTTGTATCGATATTATTGTTCTCGTTTATGGTTTATATTATATGCGGCATTTGGTTCCGTCATAAGCATACTGCAACCCTGCGACTTTTTTTTACAATGGGTTTGATGCTTTCGTTTTGGACTCTTTTTAACGGAATCGGAATTTTACTGAGCCAGGAGTTGTTTGAAACCATATATCCGCTTTATTTCACAATAGCCTGCTTTTTACCGACAGTTTTCTTATGGTATGTAATGTACTTTACCGGTATGAAAATCGCAAAAATGCGGTGGACAAAGTATGCTTTGGCAATTTTCCCTCTGGCTGATTTTATACTGCTGTGGACAAACCCGATTCACGGCAGATTAATAACAGGCTATGATGGTATGCACCCGCAGCCCGGGGATTTGTTCCCACTTCATGCGATTTTGGGATATACACCTTTATTTATCGGTGTTATTCTGATGATCAGGTATCTAATAACAAAGATAAAAACAACACCCGCACTCGGATATGTAGGTCTCGGAGTGCTGCTAATGGTGGCTTCCAATATTCTGTTTACTTTCGGAATATTGGATTTCGGTTTTGACATTACACCGTTTACATTTATTGTAATGTTCTGCGGATTTGCGATTTATTCGTCGCAGCTGAGAGTTTTTGAGCTGAAGGAAAGTATTGAGCTTGCTGCTTCCAGAATTGAAATTGAGCGGCAGCAAAAAGAGATTGAAGCACTTGCAAGGCAAAAGGCGGAGGCAGAGAGTCAGGCAAAATCCGCATTTTTGGCAACAATGAGCCACGAAATCCGTACACCTTTAAATGCCGTTATCGGACTTTCGGATTTAATGCTCGACACCGATGAGTTGGGTGAAGAAAGCTTTTACAAGCTTGAGCAGATAAATTCAGCGGGGTCAACACTGCTTAGCACGGTTAACGATATTCTGGATATTTCAAAAATTGAATCGGGTAAGTTTGAGCTTATTCCGTCAAAGTATGATATTCCCAGCTTGATTAATGATGCTGTTACACAGAGTATTTTGCACAGGAAAGACAAGCCTATCAGATTTATCATGAACATAAACGAAAATTTACCGGCATATGTATACGGTGATGAGCTTCGCACAAGGCAGGTTCTAAACAACTTCCTTTCAAATGCTTTTAAGTATACGCTTGAGGGTACTGTTGAGCTTACGGTTACAAGCAGCTGGGAAAATGAATCAATCATTTTATGCTTTACCATAAAGGATACAGGTATTGGAATTCAAAAAAATAAGCTTGATTTGCTGTTTGAGGACTATACTCAAATGGATATGGCGGCAAATCGTAAAATTATGGGAACAGGACTTGGAATGCACATAGCAAAAAGGCTTGTTGACATGATGGACGGAAGTATTGTTGTTGAAAGCGAATATAATAAGGGAAGCACTTTTATTGTTCGGGTTACTCAGAAGTATGTATCTGACGAAACAATAGGACCTGCTGTTGCAGAGAGCTTAAAAGGCTTTAACTATGCAATCAAAAAGAGTCGCAGATACAGATTCAAGGAACGTATAAGTCTGCCGTATGCACGGGTTTTGATTGTTGATGATGTGGTGACAAATATCGATGTAGCAAGAGGGCTTTTGAAGCTGTACAATATGAAAATTGATTCCGTGACAAGCGGCAGAGAAGCTGTTAAAGCAATTCTCAATGAAAAGGTGCGTTATAATGCGATATTTATGGACCATATGATGCCGGTTATGGATGGAATTGAAGCAACAAGACAGATTAGAAAACTTGATAGTGATTATGCAAAAAACATACCTATTATCGCATTAACGGCAAATGCAATCGTAGGTAATGAGGATTTGTTCCTAAGCAACGGTTTTCAGGATTTTATCTCAAAGCCGATAGAAGTATTGCGTATGGACTTAATAATTAATAAATGGATAAGAGACGAGGAGCAGGAAAAGCTGCTTGAGACAGAAAACTATATGCATGCTTCCGGGACTGCCGTGACGGATGATATAAACTGGCAGGCATTGCAAAACGGTGTACAGGGGATAAATATCCGAAAAGGACTTCGGCGTTTTGCAGGTGATAAGAGTGCGTATATGGAAGTTTTGCGTTCTTATCTGAAAAATACACCCCCGCTTCTTGATTTTTACGGGAAAATTAATAAAAATAATTTAACGGAATATGAAACAATGATACACGGAATCAAGGGGTCAAGCCGGGGGATTGCCGCCGATGAAATCGGAGGCATGGCAGAGACACTGGAAAATGCAGCGTCTTCAGGTGATTACAGTTTCATTACCGCAAATAATAAAATATTTGTAGATTCTGTTAATGTACTGTTATCCGATCTCAAAAAAATGATTGAACAGTTCGACTCTGATAACACAAAACAAAAAAAGGAAAAACCTGATAATATTTTGCTATTGAAATTAAAAGATGCATGTGTACAATATGATATGAGCACAGTGGATGCGGTTTTGGATGAGTTGGAGTTATTCGACTATGAAACAGACAATGATTTAATAGTATGGCTGCGTGAAAATACGGAGCAAATGAACTTCGATGAAATCATTGAAAGACTGTCTGGGATTAAAGAATAAGACCGCAAGGAAACGGCGTCGGAGCCTGCGTGCTCAGAGAGGTGCACAAATGGATATAAAGAATAAGGGAAATACGGCTGAGCATGATAGCAGTGCTGAGCCGGAATCGCCGTTGGCGGGGAAAAGTATAGAAGGGCTGAATATAGAAAAAGCTATCAGAAACTTTGGCGGTGACGAGATTTCATACGTCAAGGTTTTGCATTCGTATGTGACAAATACCCGAGCTGTGATTAAATCACTGGATACATTTTGTGATGGTAACTTAAACAATTATGAGATTGTTATACACGGTTTAAAGGGCTCCAGTGCAAGTGTTTGTGCAGATGAGCTTGCGGCATTTGCAAAATCTCTCGAGAAAGCTGCAAAAGCAAAGGACAAAGGCTTTATCCAAAAGCATACACATGAGTTTATCGCAGCGGCACAAGAGGTTATTGCATCACTCGAAGCTTTATTTTCTGAGATTGATTCGGAGAATCCAAAGCCTATAAAGGATAAACCTGATTCCTCCGTTTTGGAAAGGTTAAGGGTCGCTTGTGATTCGTATGACATGGATGGTGTTGATTCTGCAATTGATGAGATAACCGGGTATAAGTATGAAAGTGGTGAAGAGCTTGTTTTTTGGCTTCAGGAAAATGTTGAGCAAATGAATTTTTCGGAAATTGTCAATAAACTGTCAGATGTTTGAGGTGCATGGGAATGGATAAATCACGCTTGAAAATAATTATGGTGGATGATGACCCCGTGATCCTGAAAATCGGCAGACATTTTCTTGCAGATACATATGAGGTTTATCCTCTGCCGTCTGCGGAAAAATTATTCGAGACTTTGGAAAAGGTTGTGCCTGATTTAATTCTGCTTGATGTTGTAATGCCAGAGGTTGACGGTGTTGAAGCTTTGAAGCGACTTAAAGCAGATTCACGCTTTGCTGCGATACCGGTTATTTTTGTAACATCTGTCGGTGATGAGAAAAGTGTTTTTGAGCATTTAAAGCTGGGTGCTTACTCTAATTTGACAAAACCGTTTACTGCTGATGAGCTTATAGACCGTGTTGAAAATTGCTTAAATGATTATTTCCCGGATAAGCCAAAGCCTGTCAGGGAAGAAAAGCTGTTGAACAATGAAACTTCGGATAATGACGACGGAAAAAAAATAATTCTTGCTATTGATGATGCTCCCGAGCTTCTAAGAATGGTATATTTATTACTTCGTAATGAATATAAGGTTTATACGTTGTCGGAGCCTGAAAAGGTCAAGACGCTTTTGGAAGGTGTTACACCCGACCTCTTTTTGCTTGATTATCAAATGCCGGAGCTGACGGGATTTGAGCTGATTCCGATTCTTCGTTCAATTGACAGGCATAAAGAAACCCCGATAATTTTTCTGACAAACGAAAAATCAACGGAGTGTTTAAAAGAAGCGGCACGTCTTGGGGTTAAGGATTATATTGTAAAACCGATTAAAGCGGATGTTCTGCGTGATAAAATCGCAAAGCAGTTAAATAAGTGAGTAAGCCTGTAAGCCGGGTTCTGTTGAATACAGTCATCTATCTAGGTCTATCGTTGCCGATAAACTCAAGCCACCTCCCGAGAGCAGTCGGGTAAACTATATGCTCTCTTGTGCCGTATGGCACATCCCACGGTGTTGCTCCGGATAGAGTTTACAGCGGCAAAACGTTCCCGTCTGCCGGGTGAGCTCTTACCTCACCTTTCCACCCTTACCATAAAAATGGCGGTATATCTCTGTTGCACTTGTCCTGAAGTCGCCTTCGGCGGGCGTTACCCGTTATCCTTACCCTATGGAGCCCGGACTTTCCTCGTAAGAGACCTTTCGGCACATCTTACGCGACTGTACAGCTTACTCACAATATTATTATATCAAATGCTCACAGATATTGCTAATATCTGTTTCTTCTTCTTTACTGATTTCATAACCCGCACGCTTGCGGTCAAGATATGCTATTAATTTAGCATGTCTTTCTTTTGATAATTTCCAGCAGAGTGCAAATATTGTTGACGGTATCAGGAATATTACCGATACAATGCCCAAAATTGCATTAATAGTAAAGAGAACCAATGGGGTCTGCGGTTGCGTAATAAGCACTGTTATTCCGTTCTCAACGGTTTCGACGGGATTGACAAAGCCTGCTGTGGCAAGCAAAAAGAGAGCAAACCAGTTTGCAATTGCCGCACAGCATTTTCGTATAAACTGTTGAATTCCGTAGAAATTACCTTCGGCACGATAGCCGAGATGGTATTCTCCGACCTCTGCCAAATCACCAAATAACGAATTATAACCTATGAGCGAAAATGCCATAAAAGCACCAAGTAGGCTGGCAAGCAGGTATATATGAAATCCGGGGCTTTCCGGGCTAAGCATAAAGCTTGCGGCTGCACATAACGCCCAGCCTATGTTCCCGAGAATTATAGAGCGAACCTTGCTTGTTTTTTTAGCAAACCATGCGGCAACAGGTATAAAGATGATTTGCGTACCGAGAAGAGAGCCCAATACAAAACTGAGTTCATTAAAACGCTCAAGACTGTAAGTCATATAATAAGCGAAAATCATTGCTATAACGTCCATCGCAAGTATAACACCTAAATAAATATACATATACCGGCGGAATATTTTGATTTTTACAGGTGCAAACATTTCCCTAAAAGTGCTCTTTCTACCCTCTTGGAATTGCTTTCGCTCCTTTACCTTCAGGAAGACCAGTATTAAAGGTAATGTGAAGAAAAGTCCGAAAATTATACTCATGACAACGTATCCCGTGCGAACCTCCTGATAAGCTCCTACTATTAGCATTGGCAAGACTGCACATAAAAGGGATGAGCCCAGAGAGATAATCATACGGACATTTGTCAGTGATGTACGCTCATTGTAGTCTGTTGAAAGCTCTGCAGCCATAGCGAGAAACGGTACCTGAACTATTGTTGTTACCGTGTTCATTAAAACAAATGCAAATATATAGAAAACAATTTTAGAAGCCATAGTACCGCTTGCGAGAGGGAACCACATCATTACAAATGCCAGAAATACGAGTGGTGCTCCGAGAATTATGTATGGTCTGCGGCGTCCGAATTTTGTTCTTGTGTTATCGGATATGACGCCCATTGCAGGGTCTGTCAGAGCGTCCATAAAGTTGCCGACAAGAAAAACGATACCTGCCCAATATGGACTGATACCAACAGCATCCGTTAAAAATATTCCGTAGAAAAAATTAACTATGTTAAAAAAGCCGCCTGAGAATATATCTCCGAGAGAGAAGAACCATTTAGTAGACGTTTTAATTTTCTCGTCGGTTCTGTAGCCGTTATCGGTGTTATTTATTAATTCTGTGCTTTCCATTGTAGTAAGCCTATGCCTCGCATTCATAATTTATTCATATTTATCCAATTCGCATTCTACTCTCTTTAATACTAAGTGTCAAACTTAATTTCATCAAACTCACAAACATCATAATAGCCGAGCTTTCTATATACTGCTTGTGACGCAGGGTTGGCTGCGTCGGCAAATAAGCAGCAGGAGGCTTTGCCGCTGCTTAGAATGTTTTTTGACAGCTCTGCAACAACCGAAGTGGCATAGCCTTTGCCTCTGTACTCAGGTGGGGTGTAAACCCAACTGATTGCAGCCGAGTTGGGTGTATTGCGACCCAAGACAGCTTGAGCGACAGGCTTGCCGTCTTCCCAAATGTAATGTATGTTTTTGCCGATTCGTGATTTTAGGCGGTCATGGCTTTCGGCAAGTGTATATACCGGGATAGAGCAGTCAATGCAAAATGCCAGCTCCCATTTTGGTGTGTATGACAGGTCGTTTTCGTTTAACATACGGCAAAAGCCGGTTGCTTTTTCATATTCTGCAAGCTTATCAAGCTGCATTAATACCATTGTCATATGCAGATTTCCGCCTGTATTACCACAATATGCTCTAGCAAAACCCTGTGCAAGATTCTGTGGTGCGATTATTCCGGGCGGGTTAAAGCCGATACTTTTGAGCTGATTTGCAAGAAATTCCACAGCCTTTTCGTTTTCACTTTTTTGCGGCTTGCATACCAGCAAGTTAAACGGTTTTGTACAAATTGCAATTAGCTCAATTTCGTCGTTCTTATTGTTAACCGTCGCCATTAACCAATCCGACGCATATTCTCTGTTACCGTCGAGCAAAATGCCGATTGGAAGATTATTCAAAACCTCATTTTCAAGCAAAATATCAAGCACATCATTTTGAAACTCATCAACATTTGAATAACGCTGAAATCTCATTTTTTATACCCTTTCGCAAAAGCGATTTCATGTCAGCAAGTGCAGTTGCAATATATTGCAATAATACACTAATTGGTGTATTATACAAGTAGTTTTTGATATACGGAAGCATATAATAAGGGGATATTAATTTGAACAGACAGATAAAAGCGGTTGTCCTTGCGGCAGGCAAAGGAACAAGACTGCATAACGACGAAATCGATGCACCAAAGGTTATGAGAGAAGCCAACGGCAAACCGTTACTTTGGTATGTGCTTGACGCATTGTCGTTTATAGATAAAACGAATATCATTTTAGTCGTTGGATATAAAAAAGAAAGTGTTATCGGCAGCTTCACTGATTATCCGTATGCAGTTCAAACCGAACAGCTTGGCACCGGTCATGCGGTTGCGGCAGCAAAGGAACAACTCGTTGACTATAATGGAGCACTTCTCATTTGCTACGGTGACATGCCTGCGATTAAGCGTGAGGTTTATGAGCAGCTTTTGCAAACACATTTTAATGAGGGTAATGACTGCACACTTTTAACCGGTGAGTCAACGCTTGAAATGTCATTTGGCAGGATTGAGCGGGACAGCAACGGGGGCTTTTTGCATGTTGTTGAGGAAAAAGATTGTACACCGCAGCAGCTTGAGATAACAGAGCTGAATACAGGTGTTTATGTGTTTGACACTCCGAAGCTGCTGGGTGCATTAAAAGAGTTAAAAAACGATAACTCTCAAGGTGAGTACTATGTGACGGATGTGCCGGCAATAATGAAGGGACATGGAGCAAAGTTAGGAATTCTCAAGCGGAATCTGGGTGATGATATTATCGGGGTCAATACGCTCGAGCAGCTTAAACTGGTAGAGGATATTTTGGAGAAAAGGTAGAGGTGACCGATGGATTTTGATGAACTGGATTATGATAAAATAACGGACTTACTCAACAAACGCGACGAAGAGGAAAGACTGGAAAAAGAGAAAAAGAACAAGGATTGGAAGAGCATTCTTGCGACTGTATTAAGTCTTGTCGCATTCGCTTTAATGGCTGCAGTCTGGGTGGTGTTGGAGGCAGGAGCACCTGAAAGGGAAATGCGGTTTATTACCAGTTTTTTTAACGTACATTTCGGTGCCGAAACCGTTGTAAGAACAACATGGGACAAAACTCTTATATATGTTGCATATATTTTACAGCTTATTTCTCTCGGAACCTGCCTTATTGCTTCTGTTTTGAACATTATGCACATCAAGCCTAAATACGGTAAGTTTAAGATTACAATTTTTATTATCAGCGGTATAACAATTTTTGCGTTTTCTTTCTTTTTGGTTCGCTTTGGGTCATACCTTTTCTAAATTATTATCATCATTGAAATAACCATTTATTATATATAATCGATAATTTTTAAAACCCCTGTGTCTGTTTTCTACATTTAATTAAACATTTAATTATCCGATGAACTTGTTTTATCGGATTATTATTGTTGACAAAGATTGCTATATCTGTATAATGAACCTCACGCATAAAACGAGCTATAAGAGTTCGGATGCGAAAAAATCCTTGCTCCTTGCATGACAGGGGGCCATCAGACCAGAAGGAGGTGTAACAGGCATGGCAAAAACTACCGCAAATTATGAGCTGATGTATATAATTGACTTAGACGTCGGCGAAGAACAAGTCGCTGCAACGGTGGAGAAGTTTAAATCTCTTATCGAAGCAAACGGAACGGTGAATGAACTTGATGAAATCGGCAAAAAGAAGCTTGCATATCTGATTAATGATAAGCCTGAAGGGTATTATGTACTCGTCAAGTTCGCTTCAAGCCCGGATTTCCCGGCAGAGCTTGACCGAGTTCTCAAAATTACAGACGGTATAATGCGTTCGCTCATTACCGTCATCGAAGATTAAAGGAGAACGAATTATGAACCACATTGTAATTATGGGAAGGCTTACACGCGACCCCGAGCGTCGCGAAACACAATCAGGAATTCCGGTAACATCATTTACTCTCGCCGTTGATAGACAGTTTAGCTCTAAAGACGGAGGAGAGAGGCAGACAGACTTTATCGATGTTGTTGCATGGCGGGGTACCGCAGACTTTGTAGCAAAGTATTTCACTAAAGGTCAAATGATGGCGGTAACCGGACGACTGCAAATCAGTGACTGGACAGATAAAGATAATAATAAGCGAAAAAAAGCAGAGGTTATGGCCGACCATGTATACTTTACAGAAGGCAAAAAAAGCAGGGACTCATCAACAGGACCTGCAAACCCGAAAGAAGATTTTGGCGGCGGCTATACAACACCGGTAGAAAGCTCTGACTTCGCAGAACTCGATATGGATGACGGTGATTTACCGTTTTAACAGGAAGGAGATGAACTCATTTGTCACATGACAGAGATTCAAGACCGCAGGGTCATAAGCATAAGAAAAAAAAGGTATGTCAATTCTGTGTTGATAAAGTACAGGATATTGACTATAAAGATGTAGCAAAGCTGCGAAAATGTATATCGGAACGCAGCAAAATACTTCCCCGCAGAACCACGGGTGTATGTGCAAGGCATCAAAGACGTCTGATGATAGCAATTAAACGTGCAAGACAGATTGCACTGCTACCGTACGTAACGGACTAATTAAATTAACAATTGGGCGAATCTTGTTTCAGATTCGCTCTTTGTATTTATGAATGTTTTTGCGTAATAAGTGCAACATTTTGCGTAAAATTAAAAGCATTTCATGAAAAAAACTTGCGTGTGCGAAAAAAATATGCTATTATTCGAGGATGTATATTCCCAAAAAAGATAAGGGGTTGAGATGATATGGCAACTAGCAAAATTTTTACCAATGAGAACTGTGTGGGGTGCAATCAGTGTATATCCAAGTGTCCGTGTGACGAAGCGAACGTAGCCGTCGAAAAAGGCGGGATCAACATTCTCGAGATTGATCCTGATAAATGTATTTGCTGCGGTGAATGTATACGAAGCTGTACTCACAATGCCCGTTATTTCTTCGATGATACAGAGCGTTTCATTGCGGATTTAAGGTCGGGTAGGAAAATTCCCATCCTTGTAGCTCCCGCACTTCGAAGTAATGTTCCCGAATGGCCTCGCCTTTTGGGCTATCTTAAATCCATCGGAGCAGGTGCGATTTATGATACTTCATACGGTGCGGATATTTGTACTTGGGCACATCTGCGTTTCCTTACAAAAAACCCTGTTGAAGGCGTAGTTACACAACCGTGTCCCGCAATTGTAAACTATATTGAAAAATATGTTCCGGGACTCTTATCCCGTCTCTCGCCAATCCATAGTCCCGCTATGTGTACCGCAATCTACATGAAGAATGTCAAAAACCTTCAAGGTCCGTACTGCTTCTTATCACCTTGTATTGCTAAGTTTGACGAATTCAGTGACCCTAACTGCGGCGGCGGTGCGATTGTCGGTTATAATGTAACATATAAAAGACTTGTAGATTATCTTGATGCCAATAAAACAAGCTGGCGCGGAAGTAATGAAGTCGAGTATGATAATGAAGCACATGGTCTTGGTTCAATCTACTCTTCACCCGGTGGTTTAAGAGTTAATATCGAACAATATGTACAAGGCAAATGGATATTCCAGGTTGAAGGTCAGCCTCATACAAGTCACTTCCTCGATGAATATTTAATGAAAAAGAATAACCTGCCGTTTATTGTTGACGTTCTCAACTGTGCAAGAGGCTGTAATGCGGGTACCGGTGCTATTCGTACCGAGCATGACGAATATGAAATCAGCGAAGCTATGTACAAAGTCGTCAATGACACAATGAAAAATAAAACAAAGAAAAAGCTTCCTCCGGGTCCGAATTTCGCGAAATTTGACAAGGACTTAAATCTTGACGATTACATTCGCAGATATACAGCAAAGCCTGTTAATCGTAAGACAGTATCAAAATCTCAGCTTGATCAGGCATATGGAGAATTGCTTAAATCCACGGAAAAATCGCGCAATCTGGATTGTCGCGGCTGCGGATTCCCGACATGTGAAAAAATGGCAAGAGCAATTGCAAAGGGTATCAATGTTGCGGATAACTGCTCTGATTATCACCGTAGTGTCATGCAGGAAAAGAGCAATTCTATTGAGAAGATGCATCAGGAAACCGAGCAACGCTCAGTTGAGCTTCGTGATGCGATTAAGACAATGATTGAAGCACTTGGTGAAGCAGGCGATAAAACAGAAGATACAATCAAAACTGTTAATGAAATTCACGATGAGGTTGAAGCTTTGGTCACAGCCGCAGACGAATTGAGTGAAATCGTCCCCGAGCTGCAAACTCTGATGAGAAAATATGCAATGACAGGCGAGAGTGTCATCAACGTATCAAGACAGACAAACCTTCTTGCAATAAACGCATCAACAGAAGCAGCCCGTGCCGGACAACACGGTAAAGGCTTTGCAGTTGTTGCACAAAGAATCAAGCAGCTCAGTGAGCAAAGCACAAATGCTGCAACCGAGTCACTGAGCAATAACGAAAACATGGAACCGCTCATCGAAACCCTCGCAGACGTAAAGAGCAGAATCATGGAACAAGCGGGAGAAATAACAACAAACTCCGAAAACATCATCTCATCACTCGGAACACTCCCCGAACTCCTGCAAGACGTCGAAGCAAAAGCAGAGAGATTAACACAATAAAAAAAGAGTAAAAAGATACCGGGAGAATCGACTCCCGGTATCTTTTAATTTAGCGTATTTTTATATGTGCTTCTCGCAGCTGCATTTCCGAGACTTCGCTCGGGGCTCCCAGCAGGTAGTCCTGGGCGTTGCTGTTTAAGGGGAAGGCTATAACCTCGCGGAGGTTGTCTTCTTCCGCTATCAGCATAATTATTCTGTCTATACCGGGTGCCATGCCTGCGTGAGGGGGTGCTCCGTATTGGAATGCAGTGTATAATGCACCGAAGCGTTTTTCGAGTTCTTTTTCCGTATAGCCTGCGATTGCAAAGGCTTTTTTCATTATTTCCGGCGAATGATTGCGAACAGCTCCCGATGATAGCTCTATACCGTTACAGACGATGTCGTATTGATATGCATAGACATCAAGCGGGTCTTTATTCTCAAGTGCATCCAGCCCTCCGATTGGCATTGAGAAAGGATTATGAGTAAAGTCTATCTTTTTTGTATCGGGGTTAAACTCATACATCGGATAGTCGGTAATATAGCAAAACTCAAATGAATCCTTATCCACGATATCAAGTGATGTGCCGAGCCAAGTTCTTATTTCACCTGCGAGTCCGTCAACAACCGCCGCGGCATCACAGATAAAAAAGAGGGTGTCGCCGTCTTTCATATTCATCGAATCTATCAGCTCTTTTTTCTGCTCGGGGCTGAGGAATTTCTCGATAGGTCCTTTAAACTCGCCGCCCGCTAATGTTAAATAACCCAAGCCTTTCATCCCGACACTGACAGCATATTTAAGCGAGTTATCAAAGAAGCTTCTCGGCTTATCCTTACAATCGGCAACAATACCGCGTACAGGTTTGCCTTTAAAAAGTGCAAACTCAACACCCCCGAAAAACTCGGTCAAATCATGGATGATAAGCGGGTTGCGTAAGTCGGGCTTGTCAGTGCCATATTTGAGCATTGTCTCATCATAGGTCATACGTTTAAATGGGGGTGGTGATACTTTTTTGTCCGAAAATTTTGTGAAAGTCTCATACATCACTTTTTCACCGACTGCGAAAACATCCTCCTGCTCGGCGAATGCCATTTCAAAGTCAAGCTGATAAAACTCACCAGGGGTACGGTCTGCACGGGAGTCCTCATCACGAAAGCATGGTGCAATCTGGAAGTATTTATCAAATCCCGAAACCATCAGTATTTGCTTAAATACCTGCGGTGCTTGAGGCAGTGCATAAAACTTTCCTTTATGCTTACGGCTGGGGACAAGATAGTCACGTGCTCCCTCGGGAGATGATGCCGTAAGTATCGGTGTTTGAATCTCAAGAAATCCAAGTGCTGTCATTTGCTCACGTATAAAGCTGATAATATTCGCTCGCAAAACAATGTTATCACGCATAACAGGGTTCCGAAGGTCAAGATAACGAAACATCATGCGTAAATCCTCACGTGTTGTTTTGGATTCATTAATTTCAAACGGAAGCATATTTTTACATGTGCCGAGTATTTCGAGAGTATCCGCAAAAACCTCAATATATCCTGTCTCAACCTTGGGGTTTATTGTTTCGTCGCTACGTGCTCTTAGCTTGCCGCTAACAGATATAACGGTCTCCCTATTTACACCCTCAAGCATGGAAGCATCGTGCAAAACCACCTGCATTTTTCCGCTGAAATCACGCAGGTCAAGAAAAATAACTCCGCCATGGTCACGGATTGATTCGACCCAGCCTGAAAGGCGAAGCTCCTCCCCGATGTTGTCTTTTGTAGGTTGTGCAGCAAGATGCGTTCTAAGCATTATCGTTCCCCTTAATATATATTTAGCAGTATTAATATACTATATTTGCATACAATAAAGCAAGAAGAACTGTCTCTCCTGCTTGAAGCAAGAGGAACCGTCCTCACTGCTTGCTCTTGCTTGCGGAAATGATTAATGATAGAATGGGTTAAGATCGGTTGGGAGGCTTGTTTTATGTTTAAAATTATTTCTGCACGTGAAGCTGTTAATCTGATTAAGGACGGCGATTGTATTGCTATTAATTCTTTTTTAGCATGGTCTAATCCAGAGGCACTTCATAATGCGTTATATGAACGGTTTGTGGAAACGGGCTCTCCTAATAATTTGCGGTTGTTTTGTGCAGCAGGATTTGGTATATGGGATGAAACCCGTCTTGCTGACCGCTATATCAAGCTCGGAGCAGTCAGAGAGATTGTTGCCGGTCATTTTGGCAGTATGCCTGTTGCGACAAAGATGGCACTTGCCGGAGAAATCGAAGCTTATTGCTTACCGCTGGGAGTATTATCACATACGATTCGTGCAGCAGCAGCGGGCAGGGAATGGCATTTAAGCGAGGTTGGTATCGGAATATACTGCGACCCCAGAGTAGATAAATATGCAATTAATGATATTTCACAAAAAGAGCTTGTAAGGCTCCATGAAATTAACGGAAAAGAATTTTTATTATATGACACACCAAGCATTGACATTGCATTTATTAAAGGAACAACGGTAGACCCGAACGGAAACATATCATTTGAAAAAGAGTATCTGATGGTCGACGCACTTGCAACCGCACAGGCTACAAAACGCAACGGCGGTATTGTTATTGTCGAAGTCGAGCGGGTAAGCCATCAGTTTTCACGTCCTCGTAATGTAATTATTCCGGGACTTTTGGTAGATGCAGTAGTTGTATGTGAGGAAGCTGCTGAAGCAGGCGAATATAATCCCGCACTGTCGGGGGATGTTCATGTTCCCACAACGCATATGGATTATTACATAAATAAAATTTCAGAGAAAACGAGAAAAGAAGGCTCTGACGGAAGGTATCGAGACATGGCAGCCGATATAATCGGCGAAAGAGCCGCACGAGAACTTAAGCCCGAGCAAATCGTAAACATCGGAATCGGAATACCCGAAACTGTCGGGAAGCATGCGTCAAATCTCGGCATACTTAAAGATATTTATATTACAGTCGAAGCGGGCGGCATAGGCGGTCTGCCTGCACCGGGGCTTGCGTTCGGTGCAACAATCGGTGCCGATATGATTTGCGAAATGGCAACACAATTTGACTTTTACGACGGTGGAGGGCTTGATATCTGCTTCCTCGGCGGTCTTGAGGTCGACATGCACGGAAATGTAAACGCTCACAGAATGGACGGCTACTTCGCCGGCATTGGAGGCTTTGCGAATATAACCTATGCCACCAAAAATATTGTGTTTTGCTTAAGCTTTTCAACCAAAGGCTTAAAGGTTCTAAGGGATAGAGAAGCTGTTACAATCGAAAATGAAGGCTCAATCAGGAAGTTCAAAAGAGAAATAACTGCAATAAGCTTCTCCGGAAAACATGCCATAAAAAGAGGACAAAGAGTTTTGTATGTAACAGAACGCTGTGTATTCGAGCTGACAGAATCAGGATTAAAACTAAAAGAAGTATACCCGGGTATTGACGAAAAAACACAAATAAGAGATTTATTAGATTTTGAGGTATAGAGAATGATAGGTAATTTTGAGCGGTATGATATGACGAGGAAGCCGAATAGGCAGTGGAATATACTTAGACCTATTACATGGCTTGCGAGCTTTCCTGATTGTATAACTCATAAGGCACAAATAAATAAGGATAACATGCCTGCGGATGTTAAGCCGCCTTATTTTTTGCTTTGTAATCATAATGCGTTTATGGATTTTAAGGTTATGACAAAGGCGATATTTCCGAAGCGGGCTAACTATGTTGTTGCTATAGACGGGTTTATCGGAAGAGGCTGGTTGCTGCGTGCGGTTGGGTGTATTTGTAATCGCAAATTTGTTAAGAGTGTCAATCTTGTGAAGAATATGATTAATGCAAAAAATAACGGTGATATTGTTGCGTTATTCCCCGAGGCGAGATATTCACTTTGCGGAACTACCGCAGTTTTGCCGAAATCGCTCGGTAAAATGGTTAGAATGATGAATGTGCCTGTAGTAACTCTTATTATGCATGGACATCATATTAACTCACCATATTGGAATACAGGTAATCGAAAGGTTAAGCCCGTAGAATCGGAGATGAAGCTGCTTTTTACACAGGAAGAAACACAGAGCCTGTCAGTTGATGAGTTAAATGAGAAAATTGTTGAAGCTTATCAATATGATGATTATGCATGGCAAAAGGAACGGGGGATTAGGGTAAAATCAAAAACCCGTGCAGAAGGGCTGCACAAGGTCCTTTATCAGTGTCCTGCTTGTAAGGTGGAGTATAAAATGTCTTCTTCGGGAACAATGTTTAACTGCGATGCCTGCGGTAAAAAATGGCAAATGAGCGAGCTGGGAGAGCTTTGTGCTGTAAACGGAGAAACGGAGTTCTCGCATATACCGGATTGGTATGAGTGGGAGCGTGACAATGTTGCAAAGGAAATACAAGAAGGGACATATTCCTTTAAAGCAAAGGTGCGTGTAGAGTCATTACCAAATGATAAAAAGTTTATCGTCTTTAAGGAGCGGGCAGAGCTGACACATAATATGGACGGTTTTAAATTGACAGGTTCTTATGAGGGTGAATCGTATGATATTCATTGGGCTGTTCCGTCACTTTATTCATGTCATATAGAATATGACTACATGGGTAGGGGAGACTGCATTGACCTTAATACAAGCGACGATACTTTGTACTTATTCCCGGAAGAAAAAAACTACTCGGTAACAAAGATAAGCCTTGCTACCGAGGAGTTGTATAAGAAGCATGTTAGTCAAATAACTTAGATATTTTCTCCATTGTGTCAATGATTTCAAGGTTTTGCGGGCATATTTTTTCGCAGGCTGCACATGCGGTGCAGTCTTTTGCTTTGCCTTTGCCGCCTGTCATCCAACCGTAGGAGCCGGCGAAGTTTGTTGTTGTTTTGTGAATCAGATGGTCGTTATAGAGGTGTATCAGATTCGGAATAGGTATGTTTACCGGGCAATCCTTGCAGTAGTTGCAAGATGTGCATTCTATACGTGGTACACTGCGAAGGATTTTTACTGATTCATCGATTATGTCCATTTCTTCCTTGGAGAGTGGTTTTAAATCGGCAAATGTATTGATGTTGTCAGTTACCTGCTCCAATGTACTCATGCCGCTGAGGGTTACGAAAATGCCTTCGAGCTGTGCGATGAAACGCAGTGCCCACGATGCTATTGAAGCTTCAGGGTTATGCTTTTTCATAAGCGGTGCAATCGGTGAATCCGTGCTGGCGAGCTTACCGCCGAGCAGAGGTTCCATTGCGACTAGTGGTATATTGTGCTCTCTGGCAATCTCGTACATACGTTTTGCGTTTACTTTGGGTTTGTCCCAATCGTCATAGTTGAGTTGAGGCATAATAAAGTCGGTTTCAGGGTGTTTCTTTAGTATTTCATTTAAGTCTTCAGAATTACCGTGGAATGAAAAACCCATATGCCGTATGGTTCCTTGTGATTTCAGCTTTGCGAAATAGTCCCAAACACCGAGGTCTTCAGCTTCTTTGCTTGCTCCGGCGTTTATGCCGTGCATTAAATAGAAATCTATATAGTCCGTGCCCAGTCGCTTTAAGGATTCTTCAACGAAGTGCTCCTTTGGTCTGTCCTTGTTTATCATTCCGATGGGCAGTTTTGTTGCGATTTGGAATTTTTCTCTTAAGCTTGTGTGACGTTTAACGACGGACTCGCGAAATGCCACCTCTGCACCTGTATAAACATATGCAGCATCAAAGTATGTTCCTCCACTCTCTAGAAACGCGTCAGCCATTTTGTTGATATGGTCGTAATCAAAGTCATCGCCTTTTCTCGGAAGCCGCATATAGCCAAAACCAAGCTTGCCGATTTTAGTTGTGTCTACTTTACCCATTTTATCCCCCAAACTTATTACACTTTAGAATTGTGAAAATATCACCTACCCATAATACAATAATAAAGCAAAAAAAAGAACCCCTAGAGGTTCTTTTTATTAATTAATTTTCACGAAATCTCTATTCCGCTACTCCGCCGCCTTTCCAATCGTCAAATGCTTTCATGATTGCAGCGTGTGTATCCTTTGTTACTTGCGGGAGCTTGTCGAATCCGCCGAACATTCTTGCGACTTCATCAAAGCCCTTTTGTACTGCGGCACGCATTTTTTCTATTTGTGCTTCACTTGCACCCTCGCCGACCATAGCTTTTGCAAAGCCCATTATTCTGTCGGTTGTTTGCTTTACTCCGAAGAAACCGTCTTCGCTAACCAGTTGCTGTGCTTGAGCTCTGTCTGCTTCGCTGAGCTTTACATTACCTGATCGAAGAGCCCAAAAGCCTTGTCCCGATGCATCATCTCTGCCTAATGCAGATGATAAAAGCTTTCTGACTGCATCCATGGCATAGTCTGTGTCTTTCCATAGCTGGTCAAGCTTTGACGGGTCTGCCGCACCGGTGATATGCTTTGATGGTGTAAATGTGTCTACGGGTGCTTTAAATAAGTCGTTTGCTGATGCTTCAGATTTCTTATTAGTGTTTTTGTTTTGTGCGTTTTGGTAGCTGCTATACGGGTTTGTGCCTCCAACGTTTCCGGTTTTCATACTAGGATCCCTCCATTATTTTATTTGTGCGTCCTTGCATAGTACGCCTTATATCAGTTTATCGACACTTTTAAGTCAAACTTTAGTGTTTTAATAAAAAATATTATTTTTTTTATTCGAACATAAATCCGATGTTGTCAAAGTAGACGTTTCCGGAGAAATCAGAGCTTCCTTCATTATTATAGAGAACAAGAATAATGCTGCGTACTCGAACCCTCTCGGAATATTGTGAAATACTGAAGGGTAGTTCGATTGTATACTTACGAAGCTCCTTGCCAAAGTCGTTGGTGATGACTTCACCGTCGTTAACGGGGTCAATTTCAACTGTGCCGGCTTCGTACCACCATCCAGCTCCGTCAGGCTCGGGGATTATTACGAGCTGCATTGTACCGGTTGATGCAGAGTCGACATCGAGGAACAAATCCATTGTAAATGCTGTAATTTTAGCACATCTGCTTAGCGGAAGCTCAGTTTCCGACCAAAACGGTGAACCCAGTCTGGCACCATCTTCCCATGCTTCATTGCCGGGTATTAGAGTAAGCGGGAATGTAAGGGCATTAGTTTCTGCGACACCGACAGATATATCGGAATTTTCAATAGTTGAAGCACCGTTACGAGCCCAGCCTTCAAGCGTGCCGTCTTCAAATGTAAAGCCGTCGAATTCGCCTGAATCAACAACAGGCAGTCTGCTTACATCACCGTTATGCTCCGGCGGACCCGGATACATAGGAACGGGCTCACCTTTAATCATTGCTCTGTAAAAGCGTCCCGAGGTTGTCATTTGCTCATCAGGCCATGCACCCGACGGATTAGGTGTAACTGATGTGTTAAATGCAGAGGACTTTTCGTTTTTTTGAGCCATTGACCAGGCACACCAGCTAATCCTGTTAGTATCAAGATATTCCATCCAACGTGTTGAATAATTAATGAACGGACCTCCGTCACCACTTGCTTCACTCGTGCCCCATTCGGTACAAAACACGGCGAGTCCTGCTGCTAAAGCATCATCTGTCATTTTTCGAAGCCAATAAGTTCCATAGACATCGGGATTATTGGGGTCGCGGTCATAGCCGATATCATGGGTACCTGCGTAAAAATGCATCGAATACATTACATTGGCATCATCAAGTGGGTCATTAATCGGTGCGTCTACATACTGGCTCCAATTATCTGTTCCGCAAATAACAATACCGTCTATGTCAAATAGTCTTATTACTTCGATAATACTCTCGTGATAAGGTTTTAGACGTTCACTCCAAACAGTGAAGCGGTTGTCAAATGAACCCAGCCCGTTGGGCTCATTAGCGGTTTCCCAAAGCATATTGCCTTGTGCTCCGTATTTTTGAGCTAAATATCCGAAGAACACCTGCGGTCCTGTCCAATCGGGGTGTGCATCACGAAGAGCCAGAAACTCAGCGGGCATATCAGGGTCATCAAGCCCTGCGGTCAAATAGACATCATCTATAGGGTTGCCGGGTGTAAGAACATGCCAATCCACCATCACGTACATACCGCGTGCCGAGGCAAGCTCTATGCCTTTTTCAACCCTTGCAAGAACAACACTCGGATTTGAGGCATATCCGTTCTCACCCACATACATCGCAAGGCGGATAATATCACATTCCCAGTCATCTGCAAGTACGTCAAAGGCATCGTCTGTAAGTACCCAAAAGCCTTCGCCCCATTGCAAACCAAACGAGCTCATACCCTTTAATTGAACAGGACTGCCTGTACTGTCGCAAAGCTGCCCACCGATAACTTGTAATTTGCCGTGTCGCTCCAGAGGTGTCCCACGGTGATTGTCATCGTTAACAGGGGGAAGTGCGGGTCCCGGTAAGGTATCAACGATACCTGAATCATCGGGAACCAACGACGGAGTATCATCACCGCCTGTGTTGCACGCAGCTAACAGAATCGTTGTGCATAAAGCAAAAGTAAATACGCGAAAGAGCGTCATATATGTTTTTTTAAAATTAACCTTCATAATAAAACCCCTTTATATAATTAAATTATTAGCACTGCTTACTTTACAAAGTGGCAGGCGACGAAGTGGTTTGGTGAGACTTCTACTAAAGGCGGTTCGCTTTCATTACATATTTGCTTACAGGAGTCGCAACGTCCTGCGAATCTGCAAACGGGCTCAGGTGAAATGGGTGATGTTAACTCGCCTTTTAAAAGAATACGCTCAGGGCGGTTGCGTATACGCGGAACGGGAATTGCTGAAAGCAAGGCTTTTGTGTATGGGTGCAAGGGTTTGGTGAAGAGCTCCTCGGCGGGAGCTTTTTCTACCAGTCGCCCAAGGTACATAACAATAATATCATCCGAAAAGTGATTGACGACAGATAAATCATGTGTAATGAAGATATATGTGAGATTTGAACTTCGTTGAATCTGCTTCATCAGATTTAGTATCTGTGCTTGAATTGACACATCAAGTGCGGAAACAGGCTCATCACAAACAATAAACTTCGGCTCGACTGCTAAAGCACGTGCTATGCCGATTCGTTGTCTTCGCCCGCCGTCGAGCTCATGCGGATAAGCATTGATAAGACGTTCGGCAAGCCCTACTGTTTCCATAAGCTCGAGAACACGCATGAAGCGTTTGTCCTTGTCAGGAATCAGCTTTGCTAAAATTATAGGCTCTTCAATTGTTTGCATAATTGTCTTTCGTGGGTTTAAGGATGAAAAAGGGTCTTGGAAAATGAGCTGCATGTGGCGACGCATTTGAAGCAGCTCCTTCTTTTTTAGCTTTACGATATCTGTGCCGTCAAAATTGATTTCACCGCTTGTTGGTTCGATAAGTCTTAAAATCGCACGCCCCGCTGTTGTTTTACCGCAACCGGATTCGCCTACGATACCAAGTGTTTTACCTGCATCTATAGTAAAGGTGACGTCATCGACTGCATGGAGCAGTCCTTTCGGCGTTTTGAAGTACTTTTTGAGATTCTTTACATCAAGCAAAGGAGCACTCATTCTTCTGTACCTCCAACTTTATTTTCTGTAGCCTCACTGTGTAAATGACACGCTATATAATGTGTTTCGCTGATTTTTCTACCTTTTGGTTGTTCACTCGAGCATTCAGGTCGTGCAAAATCACATCTTGGGTGGAAAGCACAGCCGGAGGGCAGGTTAGTTGGGTCGGGCATTAAGCCTTTAATGGGCTTAAGCTCGGAGCGTCTGTCCTCGATATCGGGGAGCGAATCAAAAAGTCCTTTTGTATACGGATGCAGTTTATTATCAAATATGTCTTCAAGACTTCCGTGTTCTATTATCTGCCCTGCATACATTATAGATACTTCATCACAGACCTCGGCAACAATACCCAAATCATGAGTTATCATCAGCATTGACATGTCAGAGTTTTGCTTCAGTTCGTTTATTAACTTAAGTACCTGTGCTTGAATTGTTACATCAAGTGCTGTGGTCGGCTCGTCTGCAATCAGCAAATCCGGTTTGCATGCCAAAGCAATTGCAATAACAACACGTTGCTTCATACCACCTGAAAACTGGTGTGGGTATTCCAGTATTCTATCTCCGGGGATGCCAACAAGCTCAAGCATTTCTCTTGCTCGAACAGCAGCGTCTTTTTTGTTTAATTTGCTGTGTATTCTTATGCCCTCGGCGATTTGCTCACCAACGGTTTTAATCGGGTTAAGAGAGGTCATGGGGTCTTGGAAAATCATAGCAACCTTATCGCCGCGAACCTCGAGAAGCCGCTTTTCTTTCATTTGCAAAACATCCTCACCTGCAAGAAAAACCTCGCCGGAAATTACTTTGCCCTGTGGCTCCGGAATTAAGTTCAATATTGACAAGGCGGTTGTAGTCTTTCCTGCTCCTGTTTCGCCGACAAGCCCAAGAGTCTTACCCTTTGATATGGTCATATTGACGTTGTTTACAGCTTTTACCACGTCATCATCACTTGAATATTCAATTGCGAGATTCTTTATCTCTAAAATTTTAGTCGAGTCACTCATAATTTCATTCATCTCCTATTGCTTAAGTCTCGGATCAAGTGTATCTCTCAGTCCGTCACCAAGCAGATTGAGCGAAAGTATTGTAAAGAAAATAGCAAGTCCCGGTGCTATGACTAAATGAGGGTACTGCCGCATAGCTGAACGGCCTTCTGCCAGCATGTTGCCCCACTCGGGTGTCGGAATTTCGATACCGAGTCCTATAAAGCTGAGTGCGGATATTGTAAGAATCGCATTTGCCACATAGAGTGTTATTTGTACAATTATAGGTCCGATACAGTTTATGAGCACATGCCTTGTAATTATCCGTCCGTTTCTTGCTCCTATACATCTTGCTGCTTCAACATACTCGTTTCCGCGTACACTCATAACTGCCGCACGAACGACACGTGACATTCTTGGCGTGAATGCAAGCCCTATGGCAAGTGTAATGTTAACCGTACTTACTCCAAAAGCAGCGACGATTGCCATTGCAAGCAGCATATCGGGTAAACAAAGAAAGACGTCCATTGCTCTCATAATCCAACCATCGAACTTTCCACCGAAAAAACCGGCGATAGAGCCAAGTGCTCCGCCCAGAATAAAGGATATTGTAATTGCGGATATGCCGATAGTCAGCGAAATACGAGCACCATGAACTATTCTTGCAAATATATCTCTGCCGAATTCATCGGTACCCAGCAGATTATCGGAAAACGGCGGACTAAAACGGTTACCCATATCTATTTTTATTGCTACTTCATTATAATCGGCAATAAGGGGGGCACAGATAGCAAGCAGAACAATAGTGATAAAAAGTATAAGACCTAAGACGGCAGGTTTATTCTTCAGGAAACGGTACCACAGCTCCATGAAGCGACTCTTTTTCTTAAATTTCTTCATAAAGTCTTTTTTTGTACTATATTCTTTTACTTCGGAAATTTCAGCCATTATGCCTCACCTCCTGCGTACTCCGCTTTGATACGCGGGTCTATATATGCGTAGATAAGGTCAACTATAAGGTTGGATACTGCAACGCACACAGCCATTATAACCAGGCAACCGAGAACCACGGGAGTGTCTCTGCTGCCAATCGAGTCAACAAGCAGGCGTCCTGTGCCGGGAATGGAGAAAACTGTTTCAGTAAGTACTGCACCGCCTAATAATGCACCAATGTTCATACCAACAACAGTTATGGTCGGCATAAGCGCATTCGGCAAGGCGTGTTTTCTGATAACGCTACCTTTGTCGACTCCTTTTGCTCTTGCCGTGCGTATATAATCCTGCCGGATTGCTTCAAGCATTGACGATCTGGTTGTTCTCATGACATTCGCCATGTAGTTTGCACCAAGTGTTATAGCAGGTAAAATTATACTTCTAAAGCCGTGGTTCATGCTGCCTGCAGGAAGCCAACCCAGATTTACTGCAAATAAAAGTATGAGCAGCAATCCAAGCCAGAATATCGGAAGAGAAACACCAAGAAGGCTTATGACCATCGTAATATTTGAAAAAACAGAGTTCGGTTTTGTTGCCGACAGTACACCAATCGGCAGTCCTACACCAACACAAAATACCATAGCCCATATAACTACAGTAAATGTGTTTGGGAAACGTGCAAAAAGCTCGTCGCTAACCGGATTCATTGTTATGTGTGATCTGCCGAAATCGCCTTGCAGTAAACCACCTAAGTAACTGAAATATTGTACGATGAATGGTCGGTCAATACCAAGCTCAGCTTTAAGAATAGCACTTGCCTCTGCGGTGTATTCATTTCCAAGGATTCGAACGGTGGGGTCACCCGGCGTAAAATACATAATTGTAAAAACTACAAAAGTTAGTGCTAAAATAACCGGTATCATTGCGAGTAACCGTTTTAGTATGTATCTAAGCATAAAAAGTTCTCCCGTTTTTTCTAATACAAAAAGAACAGTGCGGACACTCGCCGTGAGAGGGGTATCCGCACTGCATAGTCTATGGTGAATTAATAATGTAATTTGTAGAAGTTGTGAGGACGTTCTACGTTTATTTCAACACCTTTAAGATCTGCTCTTGCAAGTGCAAACATGATACTGACGTACATATCTACCTCGGGAGCCTCCGGAGCCATAAACTCTTGTACCTTCACATAAGCTCCTGCACGAATTTCATTATCAAAGCTGGCACGTCCTGCCAGAACTAACGGCTCAAGGTCTTCATTGAAATAGTGACTGCGATTGACGCCGCCCTCATTAATGAATCTGCGTGTCAGGAACATGTCAGGATCCCAGTACGATCCCCAGCTTGTGATGAACATAGGAACCTCGTGAGCTCCAAGCATGTCAGCGAATACAGCACCTTGAATATTGTTAATGGCTGCAGTAATGCCGATTTCTGCAAGATTTGCTTGTACAATTGTTGCTATACGCATGGCTTCTTCGCGGAAAACGATGATTTCCGTATCAAAGGTTGTAACACCTGCTTCTGCCATAAGTTCCTTTGCTCTGGCAGGATTGTATTCATACATATCAAGCGGGTTAACGACTGCACCCAAACATGTCGGGGCTATTGTCGAGCTGTTATACATAACTGTTCCATGTCCGTTGTGCCCTGCTTCAAGAGCAGCTTCTCTGTCAATTGCAAAGCTGATTGCTTGACGGACAAGGGGATTTTGGAAGTTCGGATTTGTGCAGTCCATACCAAGATGCCATACCGATTGTGACTGGTGTGAGTGGAGTGTTAAATCAGAATTTCCTTGCACCATTTCATAATCCATAGTGTTAAAGTCGATGTTAAGGTCAGCTTCGCCTGTTTCAACGGCAATTGTTCTGGCAGAGCCTTCCGGGATGATTTTAAATGTAAGGCTGTTATTCATCGCCTTGTCGTTTTGGTCGTAATAATCTTCAAAGCGATTGAGTACGATGTTATCACCAATCATGCGGCTTCCAAATGTGTAGCGACCTGTGCCAATCGGATGCGACCAGTCGTCGTTTGCATCTGCATATTCGATGTAGCTTTGTGGAACAATACAGGTTGACTGATGAGTAAGTGCAGTCGGAAGCGACGGATATGGTCCGTGTGTTGTTATGGAAATAGTAAATTCATCAACTTTTGTAATTTCGTCAACAGGAGCAAAGAGTGCACCGATTATAGTGCCGTTTTTTGTTCTGTTGAGTGAGAACACCACATCGTCTGCAGTCAGAATGTTGCCGTCATGTGTTTTTACATTATCGTAAATCGTGAAGTGCCATTCGGTATCACTGACAAGCAAGTATTCTTTAACAAGCTCGGGGATACCATTGATGTTTTCATCAAATGTGAAAAGCTTGCTGTAAACATTGTTTATTATGTAGCCGTTCGGGAGGTTGGAGGTGACGTTTGGATCCCATGAATCCATGTCCAGCTGTTGTACTATGGTGATGTCACCACCATCATGTGAAGCGGTATTGTTATCACCGCAAGCGGCGAGAAGAGCCGCAGATATCGCAATTGTGAGCAGAATCGAGAGTAAACGTTTCATTTTTGAATAATTATCCTTTCCATTATGTTTGTATCTGTTTAAATAGCGAAATACCTGTGTGTTAATGCAATTACCGCTAAAAAATATTTATATAATAATTCATTAAACGGCAGCACCCTGTATAATAATACAATTATCAGCATAATGTCAAGACATTGGGCAATAAAAATGGGTATTAAATGGTCTATCCTGCCGCTTGACCGGTGATCCGTCCATCATGCCGCAGGATAGTCGCTTACTATGAAGTTAACGTGAGTAAAGTTTAGCATACCTTTTTGCAGAATGTGTGTACATATATTGAATTTATTGTTACAGGTATGATAAAATCTATTAACAGAGTATTAAGGGGGATGTTGCACAATGAAGCGAATTGTTGCAGTGGACTATTTGTGCAAAAGCACCAAAATTGAGTCGGGGTTGCCGGTTTGTGTATCTGATGAGCAAGCAACCGGAAGAGAAAAAACTCTTTCGTATAAAATTATGAGAGCACACGAGAGCAAGAATTTGAACTCAGATGTGTCTTGGAATATAAAAAACGACAAAAAGCTTTGTATAAAGTTCGATGCACTGGTTTCTCATGATATTACATATGTCGGGATAATTCAAACAGCCAGAGCCTCTGGAATGACAGAGTTTCCGGTTCCTTATGCACTTACAAACTGCCATAACAGCCTTTGTGCTGTCGGTGGGACAATTAATGAAGATGACCATGCATTTGGTTTATCTGCCGCAAAGAAGTACGGAGGTATTTTCGTGCCTGCCAATCATGCGGTTATTCATCAATATGCAAGAGAAAAGATGACTGGGTGCGGGAAAATGATTCTCGGCTCGGATTCGCATACACGTTATGGCTGCTACGGCACTATGGGATTCGGTGAAGGTGGCGGTGAGCTAGTCAAGCAGCTTTTAAAAAATACCTACGACATTGACACGCCGGAGGTGGTGCTGGTTTGGATTGAGGGCTCTCCGAAGCAAGGCATCGGTCCTCATGATGTTGCTCTTGCACTTATAAAAGAGACATTTCCGAACGGCAAAGTTAAAAACAAGATACTCGAGTTTGCAGGTCCCGGAGTTAAGTCGCTTTCAATGGATTATCGTATCGGAATAGATGTAATGACAACTGAAACCGGCTGCCTTTCGTCTATTTGGGAAACAGATGAAATTGTATGTGATTTTTACAAAAATGTCGGTAGACCTGAGGATTATACCGAGCTTACAATTGAAGATGGTGCTTACTATGATGCGATTGTAAATGTAAATCTGTCAGAAATTGAAGCCATGATTGCTATGCCGTTTCATCCGTCAAAGGCGTTTACAATAAATGAGGTGCAAAATGAGCCGAAGCGTATACTGCAGGAGGTTCAGGATGAGTGTAACAAGGAGTTGGGGGACAGAGTTAAGCTTGACCTTATGCGTTCTATAAACGGAAACGGAGAAGTCTCGTGCGAGCAGGGAATAATAGTAGGTTGTGCGGGGGGGATGTATGAAAGCATTTCTGAGGCTGCCGATATAATGAATGGGAAATCGGTTGGTGATGGCTATTTTGAATTATCCGTTTATCCGTCATCAACACCTATATCACTTGCCATTACCCGTGATGGTATATCAGAAATTCTCATGAACTCGGGAGCACTGATGAAGTCTGCATTTTGCGGACCATGCTTCGGTGCGGGTGATACTCCTGCGAATAATACATTGTCGATTCGCCATGCAACACGAAACTTTGCAAGCCGAGAGGGCTCAAAACCGGCAAATAACCAAATTGCAGCAGTTGCTCTCATGGATGCACGTTCTATCGCAGCAACTGCAGCAAACGGGGGAGTATTAACGGCTGCAACTGATATTGAATATGAAGTTACAAAGCGTGAATATATCTATGACGGAAGCATTTACGACAAGCGTTGCTATAACGGATTTGGTAATGCCGACCCTACTGCAGAGCTGCGACTTGGTCCTAATATTACGGATTGGCCTAAGTTTCATGGCATGGAAGATAATATGCTTTTGAAGCTGTGTGCTGTTATAAATGATGAGGTGACAACAACGGATGAGTTGATTCCATCGGGTGAAACTTCATCATATCGCTCAAATCCGATTGCATTGTCTGAATTTACACTGTCTCGTCGTGTGCCCGAGTATGTTTCGGCAAGCAAGGAAATAAGAGCACTTGAGCAAAAACGCCGTGAGGGAGATACACCGATAGAAGCAGCAAAAATTTTACATATGGTCAATGGTGAATTGATTAATACCTCAATAGGCTCATGTGTTTTTGCTAAAAAACCCGGTGACGGCAGTGCAAGAGAGCAAGCGGCATCATGTCAAAGAGTGCTTGGCGGGCTTGCCAATCTATGCTATGAATATGCGACGAAAAGGTATCGCTCAAATTGCATTAATTGGGGGATAGTACCGTTCAATATATGTAAGGATGAACCTTTTAGTTTCACGACTGATGATTGGATTTTTATTCCGAATATAAAAAATGCAATTTTATCAGGTAAGGAAATCATTTCAGCAAAAGTAATTTCAGGAGAAACAGTTGGCGATATTACACTGGAATGTAAGGGTCTTTCCGAGGATGAACGCAAGATACTTGCAAATGGATGTTTAATGAATTATTATTCTAATATATAACGGCAGGGTAGGTGATTATCATTAGTATTGAAAGCACGGCAATTACTCATGTGGGGCTGGTAAGAACTAACAATGAGGACAATTACTATGTAAACGGGAAATTTAAAAGAGATAATAACGTTGCAACTGAAGGATATACGGATAAAACAGTTCGTAATTCATATCTTTATGCAGTATGCGACGGCATGGGCGGAGAAGACTTTGGTGAGCTTGCGTCAATGATTGCCGTTGCAGTTCTTACAGAGTATCAAGATGATGATATGCAAGAGATGATTATGGATTATATTGAAAGAACCAACTCCATCATTTGCGGTGAAATAAGAAAAAATAACGGAGTCAGAATCGGCTCGACATTGGCATTGCTGTATATAAGCGGGAGTAAAGCCATTTCATATAATATCGGAGACAGCAGAATATACCTTCTAAGAAAAAACGGGAAAATGAGTGAGTTATATTTACTTTCGGAAGACCATACAGAAGCACAGGGTATGGTGGATATGGGGCTGATTAGTGATGAAGAAGCGAAGTATCATAAGTCAAGACATAAATTAACTCAGCATCTTGGTATATTTCCTGAAGAGCAGTATATCGCACCTTATGTATCTCAAGAGGTGAAGCTAAGGCGAGATGATATATTTCTGGTTTGCAGTGACGGTTTGACTGATATGGTAAGTGATGATGAAATACGGGTAATTTTATCGGCTGATAACGCAGATTCGGCGGTTTTGGCAAAAAGATTGTCTGCTGCCGCTCAGTCTTACGGCGGTAAGGATAATGCAACTGTTATTGTTGTCAAAGTTTCTTAAACATTATTTGTGCAATAAAATCAGGGAGCGGTTTTGAAAAAAGGTAAACAAAAAGGTAACCAAAAAGTAAAAGTTATTGTACTGTCAATAATCATGGCACTTGCATTAGTGCCGTGGTTATTTATCTTAACGAGAAATTTGAGTGACAATGAAACACCTGAGCCGACACCGGATGTCAATGTAGATGAGTCACTCCCTATTTTACAAGTACCAGCCTCTTCTCCTACACCCGAGCCGGAGCGAACTCCGATTCCGATACCCGAACCGCCTCCGAGGCGAACTCCGGAACCCGAGCCGGAGCCGACTCCCGAGCCGGTAGAGAGAGTGATAGAAATAGCTTCGGAGCACACCGAGGTTGCCGATGCTATAAATACAGTTTCCAAAAGCTTTAATTGTGCTGCTGTCAGTATGGTTGTATACGATGGAGACAAAAAGGAATTTTATACATATGAGTATGGTTTTGCTGATATAGCGGCGAGGAGAAGCGTTAATGCGGAAACGAAATTTCGTGTTGCTTCTTTATCAAAGCTTGTAACCGTTATATGTGCAATGATTCTTGTCGACGAGCAAAGGCTTGATATAGATTTGGATATTTCATACTATCTTGGATATGATGTCAGAAATCCATACTATCCGGACATACCGATTACTACACGTATGCTTATGCAACACACATCATCGATATTTGATTCTGAGGATTTTCGTTATTCGAGACAAAGAACATCTGTAAGACCAGCAAAGGCATTACTTGATGCCGGAACGTCATATCGGCAAGCTGAGCCCGGCGCGGAGTATGAGTATTCTAATTTCGGGTATTCTCTTTTAGCGGGTTTGTGTGAAGTGATATATGGAAAAAAGTTTGATTTACTTTCACGTGAAATTTTGTTTGAGCCAATGGGAATTGACGCTGCATACGTTGCAAGCAGGCTAGAGGATAAGACAAATATTGCTGCGATTTATAACGACAGGCATTCACTTTCACGCTCTGTTCAATCAATTCTTAATGTCAGGGATACGGAGGACTTGGGAAGGGATGTTCACCTTACGCACGGAAGCCTTGTTATTAGTATTCTTGACTATGCAAGGATTCTTGCAATGCTTGGTAATGACGGGGTGTATGAGGGCGTAAAGCTTCTTTCTGCGGAATCGATTGATGAGATAAATTACACAAATGTACGTGGTGAAGAATTTGAAATGGGGCTTGGTACACGTCGCTCGGCATTGGAGTTTATGCCTAGAGGTGAAGCTTTTTGGCACACGGGAAGTGCATACGGAACTTTTACACAATATGTTTATAGCGTAAATAATACTAATACCGGTGTTGTTGTAATAACAACAGGAGCAAAAACAGACCGACTGCCGAGTGGGATGGTAAGGGTTTGTACGGAGCTTGCAGAGGCTGTGTGGCAATTAGTGAAATAAAAAGGGGCTGTAGCAAAACGCAAGTGATGCTACGCCCCTTTTTATCTCGCCCTCGCTACGCGACCCCGATGCCCGCCCTAGCTTCCGACCAGAGGTCGCAAAGCAGAAA
>Ga0123356_10000161_pt1 | contig 75892 bp, 49 predicted proteins | sample TergutEmb28metaG_2_FD_92546 | JGI IMG/M metagenome (GOLD analysis project Ga0123356, IMG submission 92546) | Embiratermes neotenicus P3 segment gut microbial communities from Petit-Saut dam, French Guiana - Emb289 P3 | ecosystem: Host-associated > Arthropoda: Insects > Digestive system > Gut ...
GCAAGTCATTGCGACAAGTGGGTTTCGTGGAGCTGTTGACGGGAATCGAACCCGTGAACCTCCTCATTACCAATGAGGTGCTCTACCGACTGAGCTACAACAGCGAACCGTTGAATTTTTCGGAATAGGGGTATGAACTGGGGTAAATCGGGATTTTCTATACGCTTGATAATTTAGTATTCCTTGTACACGTTGCGGTTACTGCGTGCATCATACTATTGCATTTGCCGGAGCACATCCTTACCAAGGGGGTGCTCTACCGACTGAGCTACGGAAGCATTTTCTCTGTTCTTGCGCATTTTGTATGCTAACATATCTGCATTGAAAATGCAAGGACTTCTCTCCCAAACTGGAAGCCGGAGTAATAATCTGATATACTCAGTTATATGCTTTTAAACCACTCTATTCGGAGGGGAATCTTCATGAAACGAAATAACCGGGTAACCGCATTACTGCTTACACTATTATTCGTCGTTCTGCTGAATGTCTCATGTGCCGACTCCCAAACCACAGAGCACACATCCATAAACAGGAACTATTATCAGATATTTGTCGGTTCTTTTTATGACAGTGACGGGGACGGAATCGGAGACCTGCAGGGTATTATACATAAACTTGACTACCTTGGCAGTCCGGATGGCGAAGACAGTCTCGGCATCACCGGAATATGGCTGACCCCTATCAATCCGTCGCCCACATACCACAAATACGACGTAACCGATTACTACTCCATAGACCCTGCATTCGGAACGATGGAAGATTTTGAAATGCTTATAGCAGAGTCAAAAGCACGCGATATAAGCATAATAATCGATTTGGTAATAAACCATACATCCTCCAGACACCCGTGGTTTTTAGCAGCGCTTGAGGAAATTGAGACCGGGAGTCAACCATATTACCGGAATTTCTATAACTTTGTCGAAGAGGTTCCCGGTTCCGGATACCACCCCACTGTTGGCGGGCTTTATTACGAAGCGCATTTTTGGAGCGAAATGCCCGACCTTAATATGGACAGCGGGGAGCTGCGCGCGGAAATAGCCGATATCGCAAGATTCTGGCTGGAAAAGGGGGTAGCGGGTTTCAGGCTGGACGCAGCAATGCACATATACAACAGCCAGGGGCAAAATATTGAGTTCTGGACATGGTTTGTAAATATGTGCAGAGAAATAAACGAAGACGTCTTCCTCGTTGGAGAGGTGTGGAGTAATGAGGTAACAATCATGCCGTTTTTTGAAACGGGACTTGCACTCTTTAACTTCCCTTTTTCCGGTCACGACGGAACAATACTCAGGTCAATAAACACCGGAAACGGCGACAGGCTGGCATCGGAGCTGGAACGCTATGACCACGAAATACGCCTGCGCAACCCCGATGGCATAAACTGTCTGTTCCTTTCCAATCACGATACAGGCAGAAGTGCCGGATTCATAATGGATCCAGACATTCAAAAGCTTGCTGCGGCAGTATACCTTATGGTTCCCGGAAGCCCGTTTATATACTATGGCGAAGAGATTGGCATGACAGGCTCGGGAATTGATGAAAACAAACGCACCGCCATGTTTTGGTCGGCAACAGACTCCACAGGAATCACAAATAACCCCGCAAACGCAACAAATAACAGAACGCCGGATGAAGGTGTTGCCGAACAGCTCGCCGACCCGGACAGTCTGCTTAACTATTACCGTGCGATAATTGCGCTAAAGGCAAAGCACCCCGATATCTTCGACGGCGCAATTACTAAGGTAAATATTGAAAACACCGGGATATGTGCAATACGCACCGGCGACGTTTTTGTCATGCACAACCTGACTGAAAACAACATTGAGATACAACTTTCGGAAATAAAGGAAATAGAGGAATTAAACGCAGTACTTAGCGGATACGTCAGCCCGACCGGGGTTGAAGCAACCGAAACGGGCGGAGTGCTGACGCTGCCGCCATACGCAACTGTTGTATTGGGATAAAATTTAAGCAACAAAAAACCCGGCCTTGGCCGGGTTTTCAGCGTTTTCGTTAATTACTCAACGTACTCTGTATCATTGCGCTTCAGTATTTTTTCGTCGATTCTTGCTTTGATATCCACGAAAAAGTCTGCGATCTCGTTGCGGAAAATGTAAATCGCAGTGACTGCGGCAGCAATAAGCACAAATGCTCCGATAGCTGCAAAAACCAGTTTATTACTCTTCATATCAACAACTCCTTTTTGTATTTTTTGTGTGCTAAACATTGTACACTAACCATTCAGAAAAAACAACAGAAATTTTAGCATTTTACTCACAAGGAAAATATAGTTTAGTGTGTTCTTTAGCAAAGCACCCAGTAAACAGCAATCTAACAATTAACTGCTATGCAGTCCCGCCGTTATTTAACACGTACCGCTGCAACTGCTCCACAATCTCATTTATATTAATAGGCTTCCCGATATGCCCGTTCATACCGGACTCAAAACACTTCTCTATATCCTCACGAAACACATTAGCCGTCATTGCAATGATTGGAATAGTCCTCGCGCCTGTAATGCCTGACGCTCTTATATGGCGTGTTGCCTCATACCCGTCCATTTCCGGCATTTGAATATCCATAAAAATCATGCTGTACTTATCCGCCGCTGCCGCATACATATCGACCGCCTGTTTCCCGTTTTCCGCAAACTCAATTATCAGATTTGTCGGCTCAAGCAAAGATGCGATTATCTCACGGTTAATCTCAACATCCTCCGCAAGCAAAACAGTATATCCTGAAAAATCAATATCCAAAGCCTCGTCGATTTCGGCAACATCTTCCTTTTGATCCTGCTCGCCATCCGCGACAAGAATCCTGCTGTTATCCCGGCTGACACTCTCATCAAGCCGCTGCCCAGATTCGTCCGGACCGCGTTCCAGCAATACTGTAAAAATAAATTTTGAACCCTTGCCCGGTTCCGATTCCACCCATATACTCCCGTCCATAAGCTCTACTATGCGCTTTGAAATCGGAAGCCCTAGCCCTGTTCCTCCGTAATTTCGCGACGTACCCGCTTCAGCTTGCTCATACGAATGGAATAAACGTTCTTTCTGCTCACCGGTTATCCCTATCCCGGTGTCCTCTACACTGATTTGCAGGCGGCACAATCCGTCATCCTCAGATAAAAGCTGTGAATCAAGACGAATTACACCCTCCTCAGGAGTGAACTTTATGGCATTTGTCAGAAGATTTGTTATCACCTGGGATAGCCTCTGGTCATCGCCGGTCAGCATGTGTGGCATTTTCTTATCAATGGAAACATAAAACTTCTGCCGCTTCTCTTCCATACGTAGATTTACTATATCAACAACCCTTTGCAACATTTTTTCATAATCAAACGTAGCAGGCGACAATTCAAACTTGCCTGATTCTATTTTAGAAAAGTCAAGTATATCGTTGATTACACCCAGCAAATGCTTGGACGCTGCATCTATTTTTTCAAGAGCATCATTTTTTCGCGTGATATCATCGGAAAGCTTGCCGATAGTGGTCATACCTATTATAGCATTCATAGGAGTGCGGATTTCGTGGCTCATTGTAGCTAAAAAAGTCGATTTCGCCTGGCTTTCGGCTTCCGCTTGTTGTCTGGCAAGCGACTCTACAACCGTTATGTCCTGCACAACCTCAATATACCCTGAGGTATCACCCTCCAGATTCTTAAGAACTTCAACATCAACCTGATATGATGAGTCCAGATGCTTAAAGAAGGTCTGGGTTAACCCGCGCTTGGCACAGGCAATACCGCACTCGTCGGTATTGCAGATACTGGAGTTCCAGTTTGAGCAGGGCTTGCCTATCATATCCTCGCGTTTTGTGCCAAGGAAGTTTTCTACCGCTCTATTTGCAAATGTCCAATTCATATCTTTGTCGGTAACCGTGATAGGCAGCGGCGTGGCATCAAGAATTGCACTATACCAGTGAGCAAGCTCCATCACTTCCTTATGCTGCCGTTCGATTTCATCCGCCATCAGCCTTTGCTCGGTTATATCCACTATTGAGCCGACGGTGCGAACCGGGTTTCCGTCTTCATCCCTTATAGTCGCGCAAATATCACGGCAATAGGCACACTCATCATTCTTTCTAAACAGCCGGTATTCAATATCGTACGGCGTCTCGCCGGTTTTATCAAGAAGATGCTTATCAAAGCGTTCAAGAACCCTTTCCTTATCATCCGGATGGATACGGTTAGCCCAACTGTCGAGTGTGTTGGGAAAGTCGATTTCATCGGTATAACCGAAAATACGCCTGAAATTATCAGACCATGCAACAACATCTTCAAAACCACCGGCTTCGTTCTTAATAAACTCTATATCCCACAAACCGTTCTTTGCTGTTTGAATAATTAAATTCAATTTGGTCAACTGCAGTTCATTTTCTAAAATCCTGTTCTTTATTTCGGTCACATCCATCAACGCGCCCGCAACCCGGATGGGATTTCCTTCCTTATCCCTGATTGTCTCACCATAGGCGTGATAATAGGAATATTCCCCGTTTTTCTTCAAAAGGCGGTACTCCAAGTCATAAGGCGTTCCGCCTGTATTGTCAAGCAGGTGCTTTGAGAATGCTTCGATTGTCCTTTCTTTATCATCGGGATGCAGCAAATCGCTCCAACTGCTAAGAACATTCGGGAAATCCTTCTCATCCTTATATCCCAGCATATATCTGAACTCATCCGACCAGATGAAAGTATTATCAGGGTTAACGGGGTCATCCTTAACAACCTCCATATCCCACAAACCGATACGGCTTGCCTGTACCATCAGATTCAACTTTGCAAGTTGCAGCTCGTTCATTTCCTGCGCACGCATGAGTTCAGCTTCTCTGTTGCGTAAGTCGGTAACATCATGAGCAAAAACTATAATGGCAAAACTGCTTTCGTATGGTATTTTTCTAAGCTCAATAGCGAGATTTATCTTTTCATTACCTATGTGTACCTCGGTTTCGAATATATCAAATCCCTTTTGCACAGCCCTCATTAACCGCTCCGGCACCGGTATTGATTCCCGCCCGTCCGGCTGAAATTTCGGCAAGCCGCTTGCGAAACGTTTGGCAAACCCTTCGAGCATTTCCTCCTTCGTATCAAAACCCATTACCCTTATAGCAGCAGGATTGCAGTCAACAACCTTAAAGTTGCTGTCAAACAGGACATTGATATGCGGATTAACAGCCAGCATTACCCGCAAACGTTCGTCAGCTTCATGCATTTTCTCCATTTCTGCAATCTGCTCAAGAGCACGCAAGGTTCTGTCATGTTCTGTTTTTGCGTCATCCTTGGATTTGAAAATACAATTCTCAGGTATATTCACATTTAACGCTATTTTTCTTGCCATTCCGTAACAAGTGTCGCTGCCGCAAGCGCCGCAGTCAACATGTTGCTTCTCATAATCTGTTTTCCCCAATGAATCAAAGGCAGCTTTTATATCAGCGTTTGTCAACTTCTTGTACGGAATATAAACCGGCTTGTATTCTCTTGTAAACAGTGAAAAATCAAACGTCTCATCATATGTTTTATACACCGATTCGTAATAGAGCCTGTTCTGCTCCTCAGTAGCCTTCTTTCTGCTGTTATCCATGAACTTATCAATTTCAAACTCACATTTGTCATGCGAAGATGCAGTACCCACATTACACCCGTCGTCACAGTTCAGGACATCGTAAATATCAGGCAAAAAATCCTCGGGGGCTTTTGCATACTCATCCAGCTTTTCATATACATCAAAGCCCTCTGCAGTGGCTATATGTAACTTTTTCCCCATAAAATACTCAATATTTTCCTTTAAGCCTCCCGGCATAGGGAATAAAGAGCCCAGGCTGTTTTCACAATAATCAAAATCGATTTCCTCGTCCGGGAGTTCTATATCATTTCGCTTAAGATAATCGAGAACTTCCGAAAAAGTGATATTATATTGAGCAAGCCCTGTCTCTTCAAACTCATTTGATTTGGCAACACAAGGAGAGAGCGCGGCAATCCGGTCGCTTACCCCTTTATACTCCTTCATGTAAATTGAAGTGCATGCCATCGGGCTGTGAACGGGGGAAAGCCTCTTAATTAAATCCTTATGGTACATTTCACAGTAGGAAACGATTGCAGGGCAAGGTTGTGTTATTATTGGCGCACCTTCGTTTCCCTCTATATATCTGATATGCGCCCATACGCAGATATCAGCTCCCAGCGACACGTCATATATCTCATTTACCCCAAGGTCCTTAAGGTACTTAAACAGCTTTTTGTAGTCCGGCAGATTTGTCTTGATTGACGGCGCGGCAATCAAGGAAATCGGAATACCTGCCTTTAAATCCTCAAAAAACCGCGCGGTATCATCTGTGAAATACCTGGCATCGTGCTTGCAGGCCTTAACGCACCGGCCGCATGCAATGCATTTATATTGATCGATTTTCACCTTGATATTCCCGTTTTCATCCAAATAAGTAACACAGGCTGTTTCCATGGGGCATTCCCTGACACACCTGTTGCAGCCTGTACATAAATCGTTTTTTGATTTGATTATCTCGGTCATGATCATCTCCTGTCGTAGTATCCTTAGCGCCTACACTGTCAGTATACCATAAAAATGTTTAATCGGATTGCTTTTTTTCGATTTCTTGATAATACCGCACAATCATGCTATTCTGGTTTTAAAGACAGAAATTAAGGAGAGAGTTATGAAGCAAACAATAGATGAAATGGTAAGCGTATGGAATGAAGATGAAGATTTTTCCGGCGTAATTACCGTATCCGGGCCAAATAGTGTTCTCTACCAAAAAGCATTCGGATACAGGAACAGAGCTGAGAAGCTTCCAAACAACCCTGATACGGCTTTTGCGATAGCATCCGGGACAAAATTATTCACATCCCTGGCTGTATGCAAGCTGATTGATGACGGATTATTAACTCTGGATGATTTGATTTGCGACGTCATTGTTCACGACTTAAAGATAATAAATAACAAAATCACGGTGTTCCACCTTTTAACACACACGTCGGGCGTGGGCGACTACATAGACGAGGAGGAATCGCAGGAATACTACGATATACTCAAGCTTTATGAAAACCGGCCTGTCCATAAATGGGATTCCCTGGCATTTTATCTGTCAGCATTTAATGGACTACCTCAAAAATTCCCGCCCGGAGAACGTTATGGCTATTCAAATGCGGGTTTTGTACTGCTTGGCCTCGTAATAGAGGGTGCAAGCAAGCAGTCATATCAACAATATGTTAAAGATAAAATTATAACCCCGCTCGGTCTTGCCCACACGGGGTTTTACCGTATGAACTGCCTGCCGGGAAATACAGCAAACGGTTATCATTTTAATGAAAAACACAATGAATACGAGATGAACACCCTGTACATGCCTATTGTCGGAGGCTCCGACGGCGGGATTTTCACATGTGCGGCGGATATCGACATTTTATGGCGGGCGATTGTATCCCATCGGTTGCTTTCAGTTGAAATGACCAGGCAGCTATTGACCGCACATGTAGCAACAGATGACGAAACACATTGCGGTCTGGGAGTTTTTATATGGGAATGTGATGACAAAAAGGCGTTTTACTCAGTCGGTGGAGATTTTGGGGTGGATTATTTTTCAGCATACTTCCCGAAAAGCGAAATCGTAGCATCCGCGCTTGGTAACACAGAGGAAAATACATTCGACATTTTCGAGGAGCTGTTCGAAATGCTCAGCTAGGCACACCATGAGAATGGACATATTTCAAATGTTACATAAAACAAACCGCAGGAGCAAAAATGTGAGAAAGAAACGTGTTGCTGCAATTGCAGTAGTTTTGGTTATCTTAATTGGAAGGCAGGACAGGGCAGGACAGGGGACGGTTCTCTGTCTTGCTTGCTGTCTCCACTGCTTCAGATAGCGGTTTTATGTTGGGAGTTTTACATTGAAGTAATCACCGGTGACAAACCTCTCACCGGCATCATATATGACTTTAAGCATTTGGTTGCGGTTATAGCGTGTGACTCCAATACGTTCTCTCATAATTGCACCTACCTGACGGCACCATATTTCCATTTCATTCAAACATGAAGTATTACCATTTCCGCTTCCTCCTGCTGCAGCGATGAGGTCTACCATCTTGTCTGTTGCAGCACTTCCGTTTGCCTCGTTAAAGACTTCAAGACGTCGGAATCTGTCTATGAAGTATTTCATAATTTCACTGGGTTGACCGAAATAAACAGGAGTGACCAGTGTCAATCCTTCACACGCTCGTATTTCATTACGGATTTCCAGCAATATATCATCAATAACACATATAGCTTTTCCGTAACAAGTACCCCATCCATCACCGCACACAAGACACGGCTTCAACTTGTCTTCACAAATGTCGTAAATTTTGGCACTGCCGCCTTTACTGACAATTCCGTCATACATGGCTTTTCCGCAAGCTGACGTAAGTCCGTCTTTATTAGGACTTGCTGTGATAATAATGTACATTTATGAGTCCTCCTATCGATTATATAAATACTTCTAAGTAAGGGAAAAGGTGTTTTTCTTCATTCAAATAATTCATCTAAAACAACATCCGAAACTATTTCCGCACTATAGTTGTTTAGCTTCAATCCAAACACTGTAATCCTTCTTGTAATATTTTAGATAATCTCAAGCAGCTTTTCAAGAAATTTCTTGGATGCCTTTGAGAAAACCTGATTCTTTTAGCATGACCATGTCATGCCTGTAAAGCATGGCATAACATTTAACATAGGTATTTGACATCTGTGCTGCTGACAGATATGATTGTTACGCAAAGGATTGTTCAGACGGAGCAGAAGAATAAAACAAACCGCAGGAGGTAAAGATGGAATACGTAAAACTTGGCAACACAGGGCTTGACATATCCCGGATTTGTCTGGGATGCATGGGCTTCGGCGAGGCAACACCCGATTTCCACGAATGGGTGGTAAGCGAAGAGGAAAGCCGCAAAATCATCAAACGCGCCGTTGAGCTGGGCATTAATTTTTTCGATACGGCAAATTGCTACTCGGCAGGTACAAGTGAAGAATTTCTGGGGCGTGCTTTAAAAGCTTACAATCGCGATGAGCTTGCGGTTGCAACAAAAGTGTTTATACCAATGCGCGAAGGTCCTAACGGCGGCGGACTTTCCCGTAAGCACATCATGTCCGAAATTGACAGCAGCTTAAAGCGCCTTGACATGGACTACGTTGACTTGTACATCATCCACCGATGGGACTATACAACACCAATAGAGGAAACCCTCTCTGCGCTCCATGATGTTGTAAAAGCGGGAAAAGCCAGATACATCGGCGCATCCGCCATGTATGCCTGGCAATTCCAAAAAGCACTCTTCACCTCTGAGAAGTTAGGTTTTACAAAATTTGTTTCAATGCAAAACCATATGAATTTGATTTACCGCGAAGAAGAGCGCGAAATGGTTCCGTTGTGCATTGATGCGAAAATAGCATGCACACCGTACAGCCCGCTTGCCTCCGGCAAGCTTGCCAGAGAATGGTCTGAAACCACAAAACGCTCACAAACCGATAAAGTCATGGGGTACAAGTACGGGGCATCAGAAGACGTTGATAAGCCGATTGTGGATCGCGTATCAGAGCTTGCGACAAAGCACGGTGTCCCGATGTCACATATCTCCACAGCCTGGGTGCTGAGTAAGGATGTTGTTGCAGCCCCGATAATTGGAGCGACAAAAATATCTCATATTGAAGATGCGGTTGCGTCTCTGAAGGTTAAGCTGACCGAAGAGGAATGCGCTTACCTGGAGGAGCTGTATGTACCCCATAAAGTAACAGGAGCCTTACCTCCGGCAACAAGTTGGGCTTTTGGCCGCAAGTAATAAGCGCTGCGGCACAGCTTGATATCCGGCATACTATCCCGGTCATAGCCCCGTCATAATCACACGGCTCATCATTCTTTCGACAAACGCGCCAGAGCAAATTGTGCGACAAACCCTGTCAGCACTCCGGTAAAAACACCTGCGATAATGAGCACAGGCAGATATGCGGCTATGGATGGGGTGCCTGTAATCAACATCGCCGCCAATATTTGCCCGATGTTGTGGAAAACCGCCCCGATAGCGCCGCATACCCATATCTGCCTGCCGGAAACGAAGCGCTTTATAACTGCTTGAACCGCAAAGCCAAGCATGCCTCCGGTTATGCTATACATAAAGGCAACTAATCTGCCGGTAAATAACGCACCGAGGATAATGCGGCACAGCAATATCGCGAATGCATTTGCAGTTGTGAGGTTACCGTCTGTGCTGTCCGTGCCGATATTGCCGCGCTTTCCGTTATTTCCGTAAAAAAGAGCAAAAAGAGTAACAGCATTAGCAAGACCAAGCTTAACTCCCGGTATCGGTACCGGCAACGGAATTTGAGCCTCGATAATAAAGATTATCAAAGCAACAGCCGTCAGCACCGCCATCAATGTCAACTTTTTTACCGTTATACGCATAAACACCTGTTTAAATTCCTGCAAAGGGTCAACTATAACCCTTTGCTTCTTTTATCCCGTAACCGCATCAACATCCGCTTCAGACACTCTGCTATCAAGTGTAATTACGACTCTGTTCGGCAAGCAGACAATCGGCGTCACACCGCCGCTTGTCCAGCCCTGACGCACACAACTCCCGTCAGGGCAGTCCGCAGTCAGCATACGAATACGCCCGGACTCCACTGCTATTACATTTGAACTGCTGCCATTCCCGATCATAATCGTAAAAGGCTCTGTGATCGCAGCCAAATTGACCGTTTCGGTCAGTTCGCCGTTGTGATAGATATGCGCATGGCTTCCCGGCACCTGCCACATAAGCAGTGCCGCAGCGGCGGAAACTATAACCGCTCCGCCAAGTATTATCAACCAAAACCTGTTTGACTTCACCTGCTTATCTTTTACGCTTTCCATTATTAACTATCCACTTTCAATCGTACAGCCTAATATCCCCGAGCATCAACATTTCCCCGTCCTCTAAAATCAGCACCGCACCGATGAACCCGTGAGCGTCACGAAATATTTCCCTCGCTCCTTCACTTCCGGCAAGCACTGCAATAGTTGAAAGACCTTCCCCCAGCATGGCGTTTTCAGTAATAACAGTCGCACTGACAACATCACTAATAACAGGCATCCCTGTATTCGGGTTCAGAATGTGATGATAAATAATACCATCCTTTTCAAATTGACGCTCGTAAATTCCGGAGCTTATAACAGACACCCCGGTCGCTTCAATAACACCCAGATATTCATCCGAATCCCCAAACGGGTTGCGTACCGCTATACGCCACGGGCTGCCGTCCTGCCTGCTCCCGACGGCAATCACATCCCCGCCCAGATTGATGAGCGCACCGGAAGCACCCCGCTCCAGAAGAAGCCCGGCAATTTTGTCTCCTATGTAACCTTTTGCAACAGCGCCTAAATCAATCCACGCATCAGGGTTGTTAAGCCGCACAGTATTACCGGCGACTTGCACCTGCCTGAAATCAACTGTCTGACGCGCCTCATCGAGCTCCTCATCAGAAGGGTTGGACAGAGAAATCATCGCTTCGCCAAAGTCCCATAAGCGGCTCAACCTGCCAATCGTAATATCAAACATGCCATCGGACAGCACCCCGAATTCAATACCCGCATTAATAACCTCAATAGTCTGTATATCGACTTCCACAGGCTCACCTGCAGCATGATTGATACGCCAAACATCGCTGCCCTCAATGGTTATGCTGAAAAGCGCTTCATAATCCGCACACAACGTAAAAGCCTCATCAAGCAAGACAGAAAGCCCGGAATCGACCGCACCGTGAATAGTAATTGTACAAAATGTATCAAGAAGCAGCCGGGTCTCGCTTATCTGCCCACCCGGCTGCTCGCGTACACACCCGCTCAACAATAAACATAAAGCAAGCACAAGACAGGAGACCATATGCACAAAACGTTGCTTTTTTTCCGGCAAAGACATTCGCTTAAGTCCCCTTTAAACAATGCACTTTGCAATGCATACATCCACGCATCTCCTGCAACCCGTGCATTTACTGTAATCAATAACTGCTAAAAACTCCTTGACGGCAATCGCATCTTCAGGGCACTCTTTGGCACATTTCATACAGCCGATACAACCCTTTTTGCACTTATCCTTTAGCTTTGCCCCCTTTTCTGTGTTCATGCAAAAGACCGCGACATCCACCGGTTCATTCTCCACTGAAATGACACCTGTCGGACAGACCTTTATACAAACCGCGCAGCCGCTGCACTTACGCGGGTCGATTCGCGCAAGGTTGTCTTCAACACATATCGCAATGCTCGGACATACATCCACACAATCGCCAAAACCGATGCATCCGAACGTACAAGCACCTTGACCGCCAAAAAGCTGCTTTGCTGCAAAGCATGTTTTTAGTCCCGCATACTCCATCTTATCCTTCATAACCTCAGAACTTCCAAGGCAATGAACAATTGCAGTTTTCTTGACCAGTCCGTCCCCCGCGTCGATTCCGAGAATGTTGTTTATCTCTTTAAAAGTCTCCGCTCCGCCCGGAGGGCAGAGGTTTGTTGATGTATCTCCCTTAACAAGCGCTTCGGCATACCCGTCACATCCGCTAAACCCGCATGCACCGCAATTAGCGCCGGGCAGGCAGTCGCGTATCTTCTCAACCCGGACATCGACCTTAACAAACATCAGCTTCGACGCGACAGTTATCAAAGCCGAGCATATAAGTCCTAACGCCGAAAGCGATATTACAGCAATTATAATCGTGTCCATCTCCATTAAAACCCCACGCCTCTGCTCTCTCGTCTCCTGCTCACTGCCCTATACGCCGCTCCCCGGCTCTCTGCCCCGCCGCCCTGTTCTTTAATCCTCTTCATCCCGCTCCCGCTCTCTTCTCACTACTTGAACAAGTTCTCTATGACCCCTTCAAATCCGAAAAATGCCAGAGAAAGAATCGCGGCTGAAATGAGCGTTATAGGCACACCCTTAAATGCCGCCGGCGGATTTGCCGACGCAGTCTGCCTCCTCACTCCCGTGAAAATCACCATTGCAAGGAAAAACCCCAGTCCGGCTCCAAGCGCGCTGACAAGAGCTTCTATGTAAGTGTACCCTTTGTTTATGTTTGAAATGGTAACTGCAAGTACCGCACAATTTGTTGTCATAAGCGGCAGGTATACGCCGAGCGAGGAAAACAATGCCGGAACATACCTTTTCAATACGACCTCAACAAGCTGTACAAGCGTTGCGATTACCAGAATAAACACTACGGTTTGCATGAATTCAAGCCCGTTGACGTCAAGCAAAAACACTTGAATCGGCCATGTTACTGACGCTGCCATAACCATAACAAACATAACCGCGAGTCCCATGCCGACCGAACTCTTTAAGTCCTTGGAAACGCCAAGGAACGGGCAGACACCGAGAAACTGCCGCAAAACATAGTTATTGACAAGGACTGCGCTCATCATTATTACAACTAAAGCTCTGAAATCCATTACTCAGCATCTCCTTCCGTATTTGCCTTCCCGCAAGCCGCAGCCGACGGGCAGCCTGAGCAACCAAGCTCTTTCCCAGTGCTGTGTGATTTTGAGATTTTATTAACTAATGCAAGGAGGCAGGCAAAGACTATAAATCCTCCGGGTGCCAGCGTAAATATCATTGCATTGTTATCCTTGAGCCAGGGAAGCGGTATATCAAACCACATTCCGCTTCCGAGTATTTCACGTACGGAAGCTATTGCCAGAAGCGCCAGGGTAAAACCGATACCCGAACCTAATGCGTCCAAAACCGAATCCGGAACAGTGTTCTTGCTTGCGAACATTTCGGCGCGTGCAAATATAATACAGTTTACGGCTATTAGCGGTAAAAAGATACCGAGAGACTGGTAAAGTGGATACGCATATGCTTCAATAACCATTTTAACCAGTACGGTAAAACTGGCTATAAGCACTATATAGCATGGAATACGGGTCCTGCCCGGTATGATATTCCTCAAAAGAGAAATCACAATATTTGAGCCGAGCAGGACAAAAGTAGTCGCAATCCCCATGCCTAAAGCATTTTCCGCCTGTGTCGACACAGCCAGCGCAGGGCATAGACCCAACACCAGAATAAGCACGGGATTTTCTTTAATAATACCTCTTTTGAAGATTTCACTCTTTCTCATAAATACCCTCGCTTCTCCCTACTCCCCGGTCACAATATCAAACGCAATAAATATATCAGTTATCGCACGAATATACGCACGTGTCGATATTGTCGCGCCAGTGACCGTGTCTATCCCCTCAAGCCTGTTGTCCACTCCCTTAAAAGGATTCAAGAAAGACTCCTGCTCAATTATTGTGCCTATACCCTTCGTTTCGGTATGCGAGAGCGTGGAGCTTGCGATAATTCTTCCTTCCGTATCGATACCGCAGATAACTGTTATATCCCCGCTGAATCCGCTAACTGCGACTATAAATATATAACCGACATCGTTTGTTGTTCTATAAACCTCTCTGATGCCGTCAGGCAGCCCTTCAAAATCATTCAAGTCCAAAGGGTCAAATCCTGTGGCGTCAGGTATCTTCTCAATCATCGCCGCTTGCGCGCGTCTTGCAGCATCAGCCGCTATTACCGGGGATGTAACGCTGTCCATAAACGCGAGCGCACCCGACACGACAAAGCATATTAAGGTTAAGACAAGCAACGGCATAACATAAGTCCTTTTCAAATCGCCGACCAACCTTTCAACTTAAAGTTTTTTCTGCAGCTTTCAACTTTACTTCCTTTGTCATTTGCCTCCTAGCGGTTTTGACTCGGTAAATCTGTTAATGTATGGCGTCAGAATATTCATAAGGAGAATCGCAAACGATACTCCCTCCGGATAGCTGCTGTAAACGCGGATTATAACTGTAAAGAAACCCGCTCCGATACCGAAAATCAATCTCCCGAGGTTGGTCTGCGGAGTCGTGACATAATCTGTCGCCATAAAGATCGCACCCAGAAATAACCCGCCTGCAAATAAGTGGTATACCGGATCCTGCCCGATTAACGCTGAAAATCCGACGACGACTGCTATGTAAATCACAGGTGTATGCCAGGAAATAATCCTGCGCAGCATAAGATATACCCCGCCAATAAGCAATGCAAGATTACTTGTTTCACCCAGGCAGCCACCCCGCAAACCTATAAACATATTCCAAATATCGGGGAGAGCTTCAAACTGCCCGTTTTTCATAAGCGCGAGAGGTGTTGCCCCGGCGACACCATCAATCGGATAAACCCATAGGGAAGAGCCTCCGTCAGGCAAAGACCAGTTTGTCATTGTTACAGAAAACGCGAGGAACATAACTATACGCGCTGTTATCGCAGGATTTGCAAAGTTCTTGCCCAACCCGCCGAAAAGCTGTTTAACTAGGATAATTGCAACCGCACAGCCAAATACCGCCTGCCATAACGGAATAGTGACAGGGAGATTAAATGCCAAAAGAACTCCCGTTATACAAGCGGAATAATCTCCTGTCGTGTTTGGCCTTTTTGTTATCTTCTCAAAACCCCATTCAAAAAAGACGCACGAAACCACGCAAACACAGGTAACAAGAGCAGCACGTGCGCCAAAAATCAACACCGATGCAATAAACGCCGGAACAAGCGCAATAAGCACGTCAAGCATTATCCGGCTTGTCGTGGCCTTATGATGAATATGAGGAGAAACTGAAACGGTCAATCTGTTCAAAAGAAACTCAATTCCTTTCGTTAAGCATCATTCACGCCATCCGCCGCTTATGATTTAATCGAAGCGTTCAACTCCTGCTTGCGATGCCACAGCTTTTCCTTGGATAACTGCATCACCTGGACCAACTGCCTCTTAGCAGGGCAAATGTACGCGCAACTGCCGCATTCGACGCACATATTCACTTTATAATGCTCCAGCATATCGAGATTGGCAAGTAAGAACGCCGATTCAATGTTGGGCGGCATTAATTTCATAGGGCATACCGACAAGCACCTTCCGCACTTTATGCAAGCCGTTTCCTTTGGTACAGCCGCAAGAGTCTCCGGAAATGCAAGTATGCAGTTTGTTGTTTTAACGACCGGCATGTCTGCATTCGGCAGCGCGATACCCATCATAGGACCACCCATGATTATCTTCTTTGGCTCACTGCCTGTAAAACCCCCGCAAAACTCAAAAAGTTCCCGAATCGGAGTCCCAATCGGCGCAAGGACACTTCCGGGAGTTTTTACCGACGGCCCGTCAACAGTGACTGTTTTATATATAAGCGGGAGGCCGTACTCAATATATCTGGCAAAAACCGTTATTGTGGTAACGTTTGTCACAATGACGCCAACATCGGAAAGGCGCGCCCCCTCAGGCACGACCCTGCCGGTTATGTTGTATACAAGAACCTTCCTTTCACCCTGCGGATACAACGTCGGAAGGATGCTCACCTGAACATGCTCCTCATTTGCAAATGTTTCCTGCATTACACGGACAGCCTCTTTCTTATTGTCCTCAATACAGATTATTATTTTCCTCTTGGGTTTCATATACTCCAGAAGAAGCTTTACCCCGCTATAAACATGCCTTGCAGATTTAACCATCGTCTGCGTGTCCGCAGTTACGTATGGCTCACATTCCGCACCGTTTATGAGTATATAATCCAGCTCGTCAATATTGACCCTTGAAAGCTTGGGGGCAGCAGGGTAACCCGCTCCGCCAAGCCCGACTGCTCCCGAATCCATTACGGCGTCAAAAAACTCCTGTTGGTTTGTTACAGTCGGGGGCTTGAGCGCCGGATGCCTTGCTTGCAAACCGTCCGTGGCAATAGTAATCGATACCGCTTTCAGCCCCGTGATGAAGTCGCGGTCATTTATGTTCTTTACACAACCGGAAACGCTTGAATGCACAGGCGACGAAACAGAGCCACCCGCCTCACCGATGAGCTGCCCCACTTTTACATCATCGCCCGCCTTCACAACAGGAATCGCAGATTTGCCGGAGTGCATCTTCATAGGGATATGCACTTCTGTCGGAACAGGAAGTATCCCTACCTTGCTGTACTCGGTATTTTTGTTATGAGGCGGCTTAACACCCCTGATTTTCCTCATCCGCAGAACAGCTCCAATCATGCAAACCCCGTAGTTTTTATGCAATATGCACATTCAAGGATAGACATAGTATAGTCAATTTTCATGTATTAGTCAAATATAATCGCTAAAATACCTGCTTTCTACATTTTATCCTCCGCCAATGACAGCAGCGGGTAAAAATCATTATATTGCTTTTGGATGAATATTGCACTGTCTTGCTTGAACAATCTCCCTGCAAGCTCATCCGCTATCGGAAGAACGATACGCTCGTGCGCACATAACATCGGCGAAATTTCATCAATGCTGCCGGTTGCCTGCCTGTTCAAACAGGCACAGTAGTGGTTACACCGGGCTCTGATTTTGCATATATCGCAGCCCGGCTTTTCAGCCTCATTCCTTGAGTAAAGCGCTTGCCGCGCTTCTTCATTAATACCGGTGAAAACATCGCCGAGACTAAATCCGGAATCACCGACAAACTGTACGCAAGGGTAAAGTGTGCCATCGGGCCCCACAGACAGTTGGCGCAATCCCAGTTCGCACCTTTCATGGCAGTAAGTGCGGCTGTTTATGTGACTGCTTATTTTTACCTCAAACGGGCTGAAGTAAAACTTATCCTCTTTTAGTGTTTTTTGTTCATACAAATCAGCAATAAGCCTGTACTGCCGCTCAAGCTCCGGCAGATGCTCCTCGCTCCAGTCTGCAGAATAATCGAGGGACGCAATCACGTAAGCAAACCCTGTCGAAAACAGTGCCTCAACCCCGGCAGCGTACTGCGGTAACGTGTCCGGGCGAACCGTCATCAACACCGGGCTATACGGCTTGACAGCCAGGAGACGGCGGGCCGCTTCCATAACTTGATTGTAGCTGCCGCTGCCTTTTACATCCTTTCTGTGTAAATCATGCGCTTCCTTTGTTCCGTCAAGCGACAGCGCGACAAAAAGACCTTCGCGGCGGGAAAATTCGATAAAATCATCATCAAGCAAAAGACCGTTTGTGGTGATTTTAAAGAAATAACGGCATTCACTTTTGCGCTCCATAGAACGGGCGTACGCAACGGTACCGGTTATGAGATCGCGCAGCAGCAGAGGCTCACCTCCGAAGAAAATAAGCCCGGCTCGTTTGGCATCACGACCGGCAAGGTCAACGACCGCTTTTGCCGTTTCGAGAGTCATTTCGCCGCAATCGTGGCTGACATAGCAATAGCTGCACCGCATATTGCAACGGGCGGTCATATGTAAAGTGTAATGCATTTTTCTACCCCATATCGAACAGCCATGCTATAAATGCTTCGACCTGCTGCCGCAGCAATTGCTCTGACTCGGCGCTTGCGTTCCTTCGCTGCTCCATCATCATCTCATTCACACGGGTATTAAAAGACTCATCATTTTCGCCTTCTTCACGTTCAAGCCGCCATGCTATTTCATAATTAACGCTGCCGCCTACAGGGTCATAAAACACTATAATGCCCGGATTATTCTCTGCAAGAGTTTGTGCCGCTTGCTTCATATCATAAAGAGAAACCGAGATAAACGGTCCCCCGTCATCCCTGTGCCAATCAGATACATCAGTATTTGAGACGAATTCTACCGGCAGCTCGTGCGATGTCAACAAACCGTCAGGCTGCAAGGTTCCTTTAACTATCGTTTCGCCGGTGACTTCGCTCCCGCCGAATCCGTTGGTGTTTGTAACGGGAATGTTCATATTATTCAAAACTCCGGAATGCCGGTTTATATGCAATCCCGCTTCTGCAAATGCTGCGGATATAATCTCAAAAGCTTCCTCCTCTGTCATAAAGACAGGCGCGACTATTGCGACGCACCCGATGCTTCCTGTACCGTCGCCGAATTCAAAGAGCGGTATATATGTACCCTGAAACATATAATGGGACGGAATGGGGATATCCCCCGCTATGATATGCTGGGTAATTTTTGGAGTATACGTTTCACCATGTATTTTCCCCCCGGGAAGCTCAGACCCGTGTATTCCCGTTTGCTCGCCGGAGCATCCGACAAGCCCAAGCGCAACGGCAGCGGACAGTACGCCGGCAATAGGCGTGCCGACCCACCGCATGGGCTTACTGGCTGTAAGGATTCGCCGCACTTCGTCGTTGTATTTGTCAGGATAATTCGGTTTCAATTCCGTGGTTACAGGCTTGATTTTCATTTTTGCCGCCTCCATTTTCGTATAATGCAGTAATACTATTATATGATTTTACTGGTTATGACGCAAGCACATATGAAATGTTCCGCATTACTGCCGCTTTTAATATCCCTTTATCGTAAAAATAACGATTCCATTCTCTTAGAAATCTGCTATAATATCACTAAGATTTACATTAAATTTGTTTTTGGGGGTGGGTTATGGAAAAAAAGACCAATCAGCGCACGCTGTTACCTCTTCCTTACGCCTTAATGCTTGCTGTCAACCTGACATTTATAGCAATTGCGTTCCTGCTTGATAACCCATCAACCATATTTAATGGATTTATTGAAATAATATCATCCCGATCAATACTGATCACAGACTATATAGGCGTCGGCGGTGTCGGTGCGGCATTTGTAAACGTGGCGATTGTCGGCCTGTCAAGCCTTTGTATGCTGATAGCTTCACGCATAAGACCCAGCGGCGCAATAATCATGGCGCTCTGGCTGACTGCCGGGTTCGCGTTCTTCGGGAAAAACGTGTTTAACATGATTCCGCTCACAATCGGTGTCTGGCTCTATTCAAAGTATAAAAAAGAACCTTTCTCAAACTATACGCTTGCATCACTTTTGGTAGCAACACTTTCCCCCGTCGTAAGCGAGATGAGTTTCCTCGGGACACTGAGCCTGCCTGTTGAGTTGATGCTTGGAATCCTTGTCGGATTCGTAGTCGGTTTCATCTTCCCCCCTATATCCTCCCACATGGTACGGGCACACAGTGGATATGATTTATACAGCATGGGCTTCGCAGGCGGACTTATCGCTACGATTTTTGCAACTACAGCGCAAGGCATGGGGCTCGAAATCGAACCTGCCGCATTCGAAAGCAGCGGGAATAACCTGCCTTTATCAATAATGCTGTATTCATTTTCCGCAGTCATGATACTATGCGGTATATTCGCAGGCGATGAGGGCGGATTTATTGCAAATGCCCGGGCAAATATAAAAGCGTTTTTAAAGTTTCACAAGCACTCCGGGCGGCTGATTACTGATTTCTTTTTCCTGTATAAATACAGCATTTATATAAACATGGGATTCCTTTGCGCATTCGCGACAACCGTTGTGCTGCTGCTCAGAGCCGAAATAGGCGGTATAGTACTCGCAGGAATCTTCACAATGGTAGGCTTTGCAAGCTTTGGCAAACATATCCTTAACATAGTCCCTGTAATGCTTGGCGCGTTACTTTCTGCTTATTTAAACATTTGGGAGTTTACAACCCCGTCAAATATCGCAGCAATACTCTTCTCAACCGCTCTGGCTCCGATTGCAGGGCAGTTTGGCTGGATATGGGGATTTGTCGCCGGATTCCTGCATGTGAGTGTCGTAATGTTTGTCGGCGATCTAAATGGCGGGATGAATTTATATAATAATGGCTTTTCGGCAGGACTTGTGGCAATGTTCCTGGTACCGGTTATTACAGTATCTGAAAGGATGCGAAAGGGTCATGAGGAATAATCTGGAAATAGCTTTAAAAATCTCAAGCGACTTGATGACATATTGTCATCACCACGGCGCAACGGACTACAACACGCAAATATCCGAGGGTGAAGAGGCAATAATGTATGTGATACACGCATATCCTGTATACATATCAGACGAGCAGCTTGAAGATCTGGTAAAAAGGCTGAATGCTCCCAGACAAAGAGATGTTGAAAATGACTACTGGGAGCTCATAGGTGAATCTGAGGATTTTTCCGAGCTGATGCTTGTCGGCATGTCATGCGACGAGGCAAAAATAGATTACGAAAACGGAAATCTCACATTCACATTACTAAGACATTATTAAGACATTACTAGGAAATATTATGCAGAAAATTAAAATGAAAACGCCAATTGTTGAGATGGACGGCGATGAAATGACACGCGTACTTTGGCAGCTCATTAAAGACGAACTGCTTCTGCCGTACATTGACCTGAATTCCGAATACTACGATCTCGGGCTTCAAAACCGCAATAAGACTAAAGACCAGATCACCATCGACTCGGCCAATGCAACGAAAAAGTACGGAGTTGCTGTTAAATGTGCGACAATAACACCAAACCGGCAACGCATGGAGGAATACCCCGAGCTGACCGAAATGTGGAAATCACCTAACGCAACAATACGCGGAATCCTTGATGGCACCGTATTCAGAGCGCCCATCACAATCGATTGCATCAAACCGACTGTCAGGACATGGGAAAAACCCATAACCATAGCCCGCCACGCCTACGGCGATATATACAAAGCTGCAGAACTCATTACGAACGAGCCGGGTGAATGCATCATGGTCTTCAAAGGCGAAAGCGGCGCGGAGCAGCGATTGTCCATACATAAAGCAAACGATCCCGCCGTCTGGCTGGGGCAGCATAACACAGATATGAGCATACGCAGCTTCGCCCGTTCCTGTTTCAGTTATGCTGTTGATACACATCAGGACCTCTGGTTTTCCACAAAAGACACCATATCAAAAACTTATGACGGACATTTCAAAGCAGTTTTTGAAGAGGAGTTTGAAAGTTATAAAGAAAGTTTCGACAGCCTTGGCATAGAATACTTTTACACATTGATAGATGATGCCGTCGCACGTGTGGTACGCTCGAGGGGCGGCTTCATCTGGGCATGCAAGAACTATGACGGTGATGTTATGAGCGATATGGTCAGCTCCGCATTCGGTTCGCTTGCAATGATGACAAGCGTGCTTGTCTCACCGGACGGCAAGTACGAATATGAGGCCGCACACGGCACGGTTACGCGGCATTACTACAAATACATGAAGGGTGAACGCACATCAACAAACCCTGTCGCGACAATCTTTGCCTGGACAGGTGCATTAAAAAAGCGCGGCGAACTCGATGACTTAACGCAATTGGTTGATTTTGCAAAAAGACTTGAAACCGCAAGCCTTGATACACTAAAAGCCGGGGTAATGACAGCAGACCTCGTTGGTCTTGTTGAACCGGGTTTCAACGTCAAGGCTGTCAACTCATGGGAGTTCATCGAAGCGACAGCCGCAAGGCTAAATAAATTTGCTTAACTTGGTTTTGTATATATTATTAATCAACGCTTTGCAAAAACCAACAGCCGCTCATCCCTTGGACCCTCGGTACAGGTTGAAAGGACAAGAATGCCCTCGCTCCTGTAAATACCCCGCTCTGCAAAGAACTCATCAACAGCCTCACTGTCCATTTCAGGCAAAGAATAAACCACATCGCGATTATCTGTTATGACAACATCAAATACACGGTAAATCAGTAACTCCCCGTCCGGCTTGAAAATCATTATATCACTGTACTGCTCATTATCATCGCGAAAGCTGTGCAAGCCTGCAAACATACTGCCGTTTCTCATGTTGTGACCATGAAGAATTGCAAACCCGTCAAAACCCTCCGTACACAGATAATCCATAAAGATTGTCCCGGAGGGATTTCTCTCGCCCTTAAACGTGGTATTCAGATACTTTTCATTGTTCGTACCTCTCACCACGGGATAATCAATATTTGTGTTCTCTATCCGTATCCATCCGATATAGTCCGGATTGATATCGGAAAGGTCGGGCATGACTTCCGGCAGAGCCGCAGCCTCTTCCGGCGGCTCAGTCTGCGGATTCTCAGGCTCATCCACTGCTGAACCGGAACCCGGTGCGGAATCTATCAAAACCGGTGCAAACCGGCGAAGCTCTTCGTATTCGTTATCTGCGGCGGTGTACTCCATATCTGTTTTGAGCAGATTGTACACTGCTATACCGCCTGTAATAACAAACAACGTAATAAGGGCAACGAAAACAAGCCGCCCTGATTTAGTTCTGTTTGTCATCTTACTTTTCATTGCCTCGCATTGTCCTTTGATAATATGTCATCGCCGGGATCATTATCGTAAGCTCGCTTATTATAACAAATACCATCCGATATTACCAGAAGAAACCGCTTGAACATCATAGGGTGCTCAAGCGGTTTCCTTTTGCCTATATATTCAATTAACTTTATCTTGATTTACTGTATGAAGCTGACCGCTCCGGTTATTAATGCTTTAAATGAGAGGCATGATGTCTTCAAAGAGAACAATCAGCTTTTCGGCTGTTGCCATCTCGGGGATGCTCCTTGTTGAAGCTCCGTAGATTACCACGATGCGTCTGCCCTCGAGGTCGCCGTCTGAAAAGTCTGTGCCGTCTTCAAGGACTATTTCTGTATTCTCGTCAGTCCTGAATGCAAAATCCTCGTTTTGTGAAAGCCAATAGCCCTCTGTATTGTCTTCCCATGCATGGAAGCGGTTGACCTGGATATTCATGCCTCCGGGAGCAGCGGCAAGAACCTTAACAGAATACTCGGCAGGCCAAATCATAATCATCGGGGAGTTTGCCGGATACCAGCCGGTAACAGTGTCGCCTATCGTGAAGTCTGCTAAAAACGGGAATACTGTATCTTCACCAAGTACCAGAACTGCGGGGTTTCCATCTGCATCTTCAATTTCTATACGCACCAGCCCGTTAACCTCCTCCATGAAGGTAACGATTCCTGTTACAGGCAGGTAGTAAGGTATCGAAGTGTCGACATAAGGCGCTTGACCTAACTCGATGTCACCTAAATCGAACTCTATATCCGACCCGTCGTTCGGGTTTAACTCGTCATTCTCATTGTTGACATCAGGCACTTCGGGAGCTGCGGGCGCACCGGCACCGGCCGCAAGGTTTGAACCTGCGCAAGCTACGGTAGATACCGCAAGCAAGCCTACCACTAACAAAAGTAATACTGTCTTTTTCATTGTCTTTTCCTCCTAAATATAGATTTTGTTTCTTTTGGTTAATTTTGTCTTTCACTTCTTCAGACGGACATCAAAAGAAAATGTTCCATATTTCTGTAATATTTATCAATAAAAGTTATAATTGTGACATTTTCACATATATTATTGTATAACAGTTCCTTTTATGTGCATTGAGACGTATAATCACTGCAAAACTGTTACTATTCATATTAAACCCGAAGCGCGATGAGGAGTCTGTGTTTTTCGATTTCCAAAGCGAGTTTGCGGAGCTGTTTGAGCGACGAAATCGGTAAAAATACAACTCCGATTAAAGCGCAAACTATATATCTAAAACGGCAGCGGCACATTTACATCTTGCTGAGCGCGGTCTCATAAGCCTTTTCCTGATATTCAAAAAATGAATCACCCTTTGCATCGCGCTGGTCACACTCATTTCCGACTTGCTCTTCACATGCCTGCCCACCGGTCAATATGTCCGTAAAATACTTCAACATCGGCGGATTCCGCACAAGAGCAGGGCCTGTCATATATGTCCCCAACAGGTTTTTATGACGTATACCCTCGTCACACGCCGTAAAGCTCGCACCCTCTCGCGGCTCAATGGAAAAGGGACGCTCGACACTGCCCTTTTGGCTGCCGCCTGCGCGGTTGATAAACCCTATCAGCTTTTCATCAATAAAAGAAGCAGTACCCACACAATCACCCGTTATGCGTGTGTTTAACTGCACAGTCTCAAAATCCAATAATCCGAGCATCTCATGACGTTTTTTTGCGCAATCCGTTACAGCCTTCCCGAACAACTCATGCGAATTGCCTGTTGCGAAAACCGGCACACCATCATTGACCCGCTTTATCAGCACATCCTTATGTCGCTTCAAATCCCGCATACATGCAATCAAGCTACGTTCAGTACCGCTTCCGATGTAAATAAAACCGTATGCATCAAAATCAATTTCATCTCCAACGCTTTTCTTCTCAACGACAGCTTCCCAACCGCGCCTCGTTAGCTCACGCTCCAGTACGGCGGCATTAGCCCAGTCACCGTACAGGTTCATTAAGTCATGATACATATATAATATCCTGATTTTTCCAGCTCCCATTGCCTCTGTCAACCCTCAACTCTCAGTTCTTAGCTCTTAACTTTAAACTCTGAATTTTTAACTCATTTAAGCGCTTTTAAAAGTTTGACTTTATCTGCGAAGCATGTTACAGCGTAAATGTCATGCGCTGTTTTACGCTCAACGTAATCCCGCAAGTTACTTAAATCTGTCACGCAGGCAATTTTTGCCTTATCGACTGCCGATAACGCAAACCGCGCTGCCAGCTCATTGACATACCGCCCGGAAAGCACAACGCTTTTTACATTCATGTCAGACAGTAAATCAAAATTTATATCCCATAGCCATGATGTCTCACTGGTATAATATTTACGGCTTATTGCATCAACGAGCACTATGACTGTACAAGGCTTCTTCTGCTCAATTATCCACGACAGGGAGCAATCATAAGCAAATGAATTTTCATGCTTTGACAGCAGCAGCAGCCCTTCCCGCTTTTCTGTCGAAAATCCGATTACACGCCCGCTTGTGAGCTCATATCCGTCAAGTGCTTTCACAGAATCCGAAATACTCACTCCGGCTGCTTCTGCGGTTGCTATTGCAGCGCAAAAATTATATGTACCGGTTATTCCCGGGATTTTAATGCTCATTTCCGGTCCGTCACCGAATGATATACTACCGCCGGTCTGCATTGCAGCTTCTACCTTCGGGTTGCTCCGCCTGAGCCCGCATGCCGCGCAGTTGTAGCTGCCGTAATGCCCCGTTATGCGATACTCGTATGTCATTCGCTCCTTGCATGCAGGACAAAACGCACCGTCATCATAAATTCCGGCTTTGGGCGGCTCGCAGCCCTTCGGACTCACACCATACCACAGCACATCCTTTGCTTCCGGCGTCAGAGCAAGCGCGGCAACATAAGGGTCATCAGAATTCATGACAAGCCTTGTTTTGTCGCCAATAACCTCTATAGAAGCGCAGATGCAATCCTGGATAAACTCAGGATGCCCGTTACGGGTAAGCTGATCACGGCAAAGATTTGTTACAAGTAGAATTGATGGCTTTACCTTCTCGAATATCTTCCTTGCATAACGCTCATCGCATTCCATCACAATCGCATCACGTTTTATTTTCCCGCGAAGGGACGCAATTCTGAGAAGAAGCGTAGCGATGCCTTCTGTCTGGTTGGAGCCTTCATGATTCCAGCCGACGGTTCTCCCGCTCCCCTTAAGAGCTTGAACAATAAGCTCCGTAGTTGTTGTCTTCCCGTTTGAACCGGTAACTGCAATTATCGTTTCAGGCAGCCTTATTCTCCCAAGTACATCAGGAAACAGCTTCAATACGACCTTACCGGGCAGGCTGCTGCCCTTTCCGACCCGCTTACCGGCAAAGTACAGTAATTTACATATAAAAACCGCTAAAAATACCTTCACACATTTGCCCGCTTTCATTGTACTTGCACTTATATGCTATCATATTGTATACTTTAAAACAAGCGGCACAGTTTTTCTTGCAAGGTGTGCGCCGTACTCGGAGTTGTGTTTGAGAAAACACACAAAAACAAATGGGTGGATACATTGTGATGCCGATAACATATAATTCCAGAAAAATTGACCCTGCTAAGCCGGTTGTCGCCTTAACATTTGACGACGGTCCGAGTATCTATACATCACAGATACTGGATGTACTGCAGCAAACAGGCGGGCGCGTATCGTTTTTTGTCACGGGAAGCAAGGTGCATGAGCATAAAAATAAAATTCTACGCGCAATGTATATGGACTGCGAAATAATATGCCATGCCTGGGATCACCCGGATTTAACAAAAATATCAAAAAAAGCAATACAAAAGCAATTATACGATGCAATCGCCGCAATAGCGGAGGTTACGGGAAAAGTATCCCTTATCTTTCGCCCGCCGTACGGGCATACGGATAAAAATGTCGAAAAGGTAGCCCGAAAGCTCGGACTGGCAATGGTTAACTGGTCAGTTGACCCGTTTGACTGGAAAACGCTGGATGCAAAAAAAGTATATAACGACATCGCTAACGAAGTAAAAAGCGGTGATATCGTTCTCTGCCACGATATCTACGAATCAACAGCAGAGGCTATGAGCAGACTGATCCCGGACTTGACCGCTCAGGGATGCCAGCTTGTAACCGTCTCGGAACTGCTTTATCATAAGTACGGCGCAATCGAACCGGGCAGACTATACTTAAGTTAAAGGAGCCGAATGGCTCCTTTTGGTTAATTAACACTTATGCTCCTATTGCGTCCCTTGCAGTTCCGCAAAGCTGCTTAAACGCCTCCGGCTCATGTATGGCTATCTCCGAAAGCATTTTTCTATTGAGATTCACCCCCGAAAGCTTTAACCCGTGCATAAAACGTGAATAATTCATACCGTTCGCCTTACAGGCGGCGTTTATCCTCATTATCCAAAGCCTGCGGAAATCTCTTTTTTTCTGTTTACGCCCGATATATGCATAGGTGAGAGACTTCATGACAGCCTGATTTGCCATCTTAAAAAGCTTTGACTTAGCGCCCCAATAACCCTTTGCAAGCTTTAAAACCTTTTTTCTTCTTTTGCGCGTTGTTACAGCGCCTTTGATTCTGGCCATGTTGCTTCCCTCCTATTTGTACGGAATCATTTTTTTGATTGCGGCTTCGTTTGTGACATCGGCATAGGCTCCCTTGCGCAAGCCTCTTTTACGCTTTGTCGTCTTCTTGTTGAGAATATGGTTTTTGTACGCATGAGCGCGCTTAACCTTCCCGCTTTTAGTAAGGCGAAATCGCTTCTTCGCCCCGCTATGTGTCTTGATTTTCGGCATAGCTTCTTATCTCCTCTTCGTTAATGTGCAAAAACAATCCCCAAAACAACGTACAGTTGGGGAACGCTGTTTTTTGTGTAAATAATAACGCATATATTATTTTAGCCCCGGGCGTGACATGCTTTATTTGCTTTGCAGGCGTACTAATGCTTTGCCTGCTTAGGTGTAAGGAACATTGACATATGTCTGCCGTCCAGCTTCGGGTTCTTGTCTACATTCCCGAACTCTGAACATTCGTCGGCAAACTTGACAAGCAGCTTTTCTCCAATGTCCGTGTGAGCCATCTCTCTGCCCCTGAACCGCACGGTGATTTTGAGACGGTCGCCCTCCTTGAGGAACTTTAACCCGTTGCGCAGCTTTGTATTGAAATCGTTGATTCCGATACTCGGCGACATGCGTATTTCCTTAACCTCTACAACATGCTGATGACGGCGCACTTCCTTCTCGCGCTTTGCCTGCTCATAACGGTATTTTCCGTAATCCATTATCTTGCAGACCGGCGGTTTTGAGTTACCTGCGATTTTTACCAAATCCGCTTCTTTTTCGATAGCGATTTTCATCGCTTCCTCCGAAGACATGATACCAAGTTGAGTGCCATCCTCGTCAATCAGGCGAACCTCGGGATCAGTGATATCCTCGTTGATTTGATAATTCACGTTGCTTATATAGAACACCTCCATAACTATCTGTAAAATCCGAACTTTTCGAATGATGCCAACAATAAAATACGGACGCATATGCATCCGCCATCAAAGAAACTGCCCAAAACCGGGAGTCTTTACGTTTGAAGCTTGTCTTCAAACTCTTGACCTCGGCTCGCCTGATGCCACGAGGAAATGCGGCCGGGTGAGGACGGGGATGCCGTTCTGCTTACTATTTTGAAGCCTTTTTCCGCAACTTAAAGGCTTTGCAATGATATACCGTAATAACGCACTTGTCAAGAAAAAGATTTATTAGTCTCCGGTTAAGCCCGGTAACAAAAGTTTAATCCACAAGCCCTTCTTCCTCGAGTCCATCCTCAAGTGTTTCAATAAACAGCGCATCATTTTCAATGTCCGTGTCATCAACACCCTCACCGGCTTCAAGCAACTCCACTCCCCGCAGCTTCCTGTTAATCGCTTTTGTTCTCGCACCGACAATCTCCCCAAGTGTTTTATCGGCAGTTTGAATCTGCCGCTGCGCCTTGCTCAGCGCGTCGCCAAACTTGACAAACTCAGCCTTAACTGCACGTAAAGTATTCCAAACATCAAGCGACCGCTCCTCGATTGCTAGAGTCTTAAATCCCATCTGATAAGAACTCAGCAAAGCAGCAAGTGTCGTTGTACCAACTGCTATGACCTTATACCTGGTTCGCATCTCCTCAAACAATGCGACATTTTGCACTACCTCTGCATAAAGCCCCTCGGTCGGCAGGAACATTAATGCAAAATCCGTAGTTTTTGGCGGCACTATGTACTTTTCGGCAATTTCCTTTGCGGACGCACGTATTGCCTGTGCAAGCGATTTGCGCGCCTCGTTCATCGTATCCTTGTCATCAGCATCAATCAGCCGGTTGTAGTCTTCCATAGGGAACTTCGAATCAATCGGCAACAGCAGCGGCTCGTCACCGTAGCCGGGGAATTTCACGGCAAACTCCACGCGCTTTTTATCGTCAATTTCAACATTTGCCACATATTGACCCGGTGCAAGTATATCAGAAAGCAGCTTTTCGAGTCGCACCTCTCCGTATGAACCGCGCTCCTTAACATTCATAAGCGCGTTTCTCAAGCTTTTTGTGTCGGCGGCAAGGGTCTTCATCTCGCCCAGCCCCTGCTGGACACTCTCCAACTGCTTGCTTACAAGCTCAAACGACTGCGCCAGCCTCGTTTCCAGCGTCTTTTGCAGCTTCTCGTCAACAACGCCCTGCATCTGCTCCAGACGTTTTTCATTGCTCTCCTGTAGAGCCTTCATTTTATTTTCCAGCGTTTCGTTTACCTTTTCGATATTTCCGGTGTTATCGCGCTGAATGGAAGAAAGCCTGCTGTCGAGCTGCATTTGAAACTCCCGGAGCTGCTTGTTGGTCTCCTCGCGATTCCCTTGTAAAGTCGATTGAATACTCTCTTGAATCACGCCAAAACGCTTAAACTGCTCCGTTGAATTATCGCTCATCTGCCGGGTAAAGCTCTCCTGCTGCCTTGCTTCGCTGTCATGCTGCTCATCTTTGCTCTTCTTAAGAATCTCGGCAATTTTCTCGATGCCTGCTTTGCTTTTCCCGATAAAGAGCAAAAATACCACAAGAACGAGCAGTGCCGCTATTACAATGTTAAAAATTAACTGAGTTTCCATAAAAAATCCCTCACAATCTGCTTAACTTCCCGCTGTTTTCAGAGCTGTATCAGTCATCAGTAATCCAAAAGCGCTTCCATTTCTCCAGAAACTCATCGAACTTAATCGTGTTGATGAAATCTGCATAATCATCGATATCGCTGAAAAATCCGGGGTAGGAAGGCACTATGGATATCTCGCCGTTATTGACCGACGCATGCTTGACAATCTCTGTCATCGCAGGCATAACAAAGAAAGACATAACATCGTCGATATAGAAAAACCAGGTAAACGTATCCGCCCCGCGGTCAAATACAGCCCAATACCCTTCCATGTCCGGGATTGGTATGACCTCGCTCGGATACTGATTATGGATGGAAACCAGAGATTGTATTGCACTTGGCTGCATCACACGAATACGTATATCAGGATTGCTCGGATTATCTTTATGAAAGTACATAAGGAAAAAAGTATTATCTCCCGGCAGGTTTTGTGTCATTGCCAGCCTGTATTCACCAAAATCCCGGATACCGGAAAATCTATCATCAATATCCGCCGCCTCGTAATAACTGAAAAAGCGTTGTGCTTCACCGGTAAAGTGTATATAGAAATTCTCATAGAACCTTGCGCTCTCACCCGCGCGCAGTGTGTTAATGATACTTATAAAGTATTCGAGCATCTCCGCATCCGAGCCTCCCGCAGGCGGAGCGGACAGCGGAGTACCGGAAAGCTCATCAGCTTCAAATACGTTGGTTCCGTGCTGCTGCAGAAACGCCACAATCATATCGGTAAGGCGGATTATTTGCGGAAAATGCAATCTGTCCGGGGTATCCAGATTTGTATGCGCTATTCCGGTAAGCATAAAGTCGTTAGACAGAAAATTAAGCGAAGGTATTCCCAGTGCGATGAAGTTTACATTATCACTTATCGCCGATATACTCTCATCAATATAAATGCCATGCTCCGTCGAAAACGCAGTAAGTAATTCAGTTAGCTCCGAGCTGCCGCTGCTGCCGGTGATATATAACTCGCCGTCGCTGCTGCCTACGCAGTCAATATTGATATTCCAGACATTGGTATAATCGCTTTTCACCGTAGGTACAAAATACCTGCTGCCAAGCGGTCCGTTATCATAATGCTCCTCGCTGTTAAAGAACGCAAAAACGATGTCAAAATCAAATGCCTGAATACTTGAAATATTCTTCAAACTCTCGGCTATACGTAGTAATGCAGCAGTCCCGCTCGCATTATCAAGCGCGCCCGGGAAATACGTCACGCCTCCCCGCCCCAGACCGTCAAAATGTGCCGAAATCACCACACAGTTAGCGGGATTTCTTCCTCTAATCCTCCCGACTACATGATAAAGCTCTTTTTCTTCATAAATGACAACATTTGTGATACTTATGCTTTTGAACTCACCGTTTCTTACGATTTCATAAATCTCATCAGATAACTGTACTGTTTTATCAGTAAATGTACCATCAAGCGTAAAGCTTCCTGCTGTGTTTCTGAATGACCCGGTACCTGCGAAGAAAACAAAAAGCTCCTCTGATTCATCCGGTTCTCTGTAGCCGGACGAAATGCCCGGCGGTAAAACTGCGTAGTTATCGGGTTTTACCTCCTCGGGATCATCCTCATCAGAATCCCCGGTATTTGAGTCCCCCGAAGTCGGGTCATCCGTACCGGGTTCATTCGCATCGGTATAATTACCATCATCGCTCCTCTCAACAGACATCGTGAAATTTCCCTCACCGAGCGATATAAAGAAGTCGGCACCCTGCTCCAGTATTCTAACCGAGTCGTCCAGACCTATAATTACGACCTCCGACCTTGCAAACGTGTTCGACCATCCGTTAAATCCTATATTGTATCCGCCGTCATTATATGGCTCGATTCCAAAAGACAATAATCTCGTATTCAACCACTCCACAGTCAAATCATTTCCGTGTGTACCGGGCATCCTTCCGCCGAACTCCTCAGATGCCAGCGTTCGAACATAACCTTCAATTATCGTCAGCACACCTGGTGCGTCTATTGTTCCGGCGTTTGGATTGTTATTTCGTTCTACAGGCGGTTGACTGGCATCATCGCCGCATCCAACCAGGAGAAATGAAACAAGCAATAATAACAGCAATGCTTTTTTTATCATAAACATAACCCCGTCTCTTCTTTTGCCAAGCCGCATCATTTCTCTATCATCCTACCCAGCAGTTCATTCACAGACCGCGGGTCTGCTTTGCCTGCCGTCTTTTTCATTACCTGACCAACCAGAAAACCGAAAACCTTCTTGTTCCCGTCCCGGTACTCCCCGACACTCTTTTCATTTTCCGCCAGAACCTCCCGAATCGCCGATTCCAGAAGCCCGGTATCGCTCACCATAGCAAGTGAATGTTCGGCAATATACGCGTCAGGCTCGACCCCGTCTTCAAAAACCTTCATCAGGACCTTCTTGCCGACAGAGCGGTTTATTTTACTGCCGTCCACCAACTCCGCAACCCTGGCAAACTTCCTTGCATCAATGTCTATTTCATCATCATTGGTGTCCGTATCCTTTGCAATCGCAAGAAGCTCGCCGATAATCCAGTTGGAAACATCCTTAGGTTTATTAAAAAATTTAAGAACCCCGTCGAAAATTCGCGACAGATTCTGACTCCCGGAAATAATCCTGCTGTCGTGCGCAGGCAAACCGAGAACAGTTGTCATCCGCTCATACTTTTCGTGAGCGGGTTCCGGCAAAGCGGAACGGATCTTTTCAATCCAACCGGCATCAATGTTGACAGGCATCAGTTCAGGATTAGGGAAATAACGATAATCCGCCGCTTCCTCTTTTTCACGCATTGAGTATGACATTCCTAAGTCATCATCCCAGCGCCGGGTTTCCTGAACAAGCTTCTCACTGCCTGTCTCCAAAGCGTCGATATGCCTCTGTGATTCATACTCAATAGCGCGGGTTATTGCCTTTAGAGAGTTCATGTTCTTAATTTCTGTTCGTGTCCCCAACTCCGGGCTTCCTTTTTCACGCACAGAAATATTGATATCACAGCGCATTGAACCTTCCTGCATTTTACAATCCGAAATACCGGCAAAGCTAAGCAGAAGCCGCAGCTTCTCAAGATACGAGGTAACCTCATCCGCTGTGCGGAAGTCGGGGTTGGACACGATTTCGATAAGCGGGACGGATGCGCGGTTGAAATCGACAAGCGATGTACGGGTACGCGGCTCATGCACAAGCTTCCCGGCATCCTCCTCAAGGTGTATTTGCTTTAATGTGATGCGTTTCTTAAAGCCATCTTCAGCCGTCTCGATTTCTATCCAACCACCGGTGCAAACCGGTGCAAAAAACTGTGTTATCTGATATCCGGCCGGTAAATCAGGATAGAAGTAGTTCTTTTTATCAAATGTCATCACGGCGGATATTTCACTGTTTGTAACAAGCCCTGCTGCTATTGCAAGCTCTATTGCCTTTTTATTGACAACTGCGGGCATTCCCGGCATACCGATACAGGCGGGGCAGACATTTTCGTTTGGCCCGGCGCCGAACTTTGCCGAACAATTGCAAAACAGCTTTGATTCTGTCAACAGCTCCACATGGACTTCAAGCCCCATAACAATTTCGTATATCATTGCTCTATATCAACCCTTCTGCGTTAAAAGCCAGCATCAAATCCGGCAATAAAACAGCCTTGCAGTCCCCGCTCTCCGCTCACTGCTGAAAGCTCAAGCTCACAGCCTCTAAAATATCCTCACGTCCTGCATCAGCTATATATACTCTCTCCGGTGTAGTAAGGGACGGCAGCCCGCAGAGTCTCGAGAGTAAAGGACATTGCGTAACTATTACATCATAATTATCAAAATCCAATGATTCCTTTATAACTCGTCTCATCCGCATAGCCTTGTCGTAATACCGTTTGTAGTTCTCCTGTGAAAGCACCATTGTGCCGAGGATAGCCGCAAGCTTAAGCTCCGGGCCGAACGCTTCCGTGCGGCTCTTTGTGTACAGCTCTTGCAAGCTGTTGTACTCCTTAGCCCTGTAGCCGTATTTAATTCCGTCATAGCGGCTTATGTTGTTGCTCAGCTCAGCGCAACTGAGAATCTGCGTAACCTGTGCATATAAACCGGAGTACCCGGACTCAAAGCCGGTTTCGCATATCAGGTTTGCAGGGACATTTTTCCCTGTCACCTTTTCCGGAATCATCGCTCCATCCTTAGGGTCGTATCCGGCAATTATTCTCAAAGCGCGAAACCCGTTCTCAGGTGTTCTGCAGGCGACCCCTATCTGATCCATGGAAGAAACAGCCGGAATAAGGCCGTATCTTGAAACTGTGCCATATGTGGGGTGTATATAATAAACACCTTGCGCGGCAGCCGCATGGCTGAGCGAACCGTTAAAATCATTGCAAAAAATTAAGTCGGGTTTACCGCCTGTCAGGCTGCCCATAGCCTCGAAAACATCGACCGCTCCGGTCAACGCCCCATCCTGAGCATTTAAACTCTGACACTCACTGCCGCTGAGCAGCCCTCTTAAGCCAAACTCATCCATCCGCGCTCTGCCGGTAATATCAATCCCTGCAGACTCCAGACGCTCCGCAACTGTTGCGTCTATCGGCGAGATAAAATCAGCAAGCATTTTCGAGCCTGCCGTCGCAGGCTTGCCCTTTTGCATTATAGATTCCTCAAAAATCGCCGTTAATCGTTCCATCCCCGCCCCTAACCTTAACAATTATACATTCAGCAGCCATCCGCTCTTTATCCCTTGTCAACAGCCCCGGGAACCTGAAAATACCCGTCATGCTGCTCAGGAGCGTTTTTGAGAAGCTCCTCTCTCGAAAAACATTTAACCGCAGTATCCTCACGCAGCACATTATTCAAATCAAGCACGGACACAAGCGGCGCGGCACTGTTTATAATGACATCATCATATGCCTCAAGCGCATCAAAACCGCCCGTGATATCCTCAAACCGCTTACGAAGCACAACACGCTCCGCCTCTGACAGCTCAAGCATCGCCATACTCGCATAATCATCGAACATTCTCAAAAAAACTCACCCCTTTAGCCATACAACAGAATACCACGAGCAACGTTGAATTATCAACAACAGATTTCAAACAATTATTGACTATAAACAAATAATACCTTACAATCTACTTAATACTACCGGGAGGAGAAATGCCTGTGAACAAGGTCTTTTTATGCAAGGAAACTGCACATGAAGAAACGCGTGCCGCACTTGTTCCCCCGCACGTGAGAGTACTCTGCGAGATGGGCTACGAGGTTGCGGTTCAAAGCGAAGCGGGTATGAGCATCGGGTTTTCAGACGAGGACTATGCCGCTGCGGGAGCTAAAATCGTCGGGACCCTCCGCGAAGGTTATGATATTTGCGATATCGTAATCCGCATAAACAAACCGGACGATATCGACGGCATTCGTGAAAACACGCTTCACATCAGCTCCTTTGACGTGTTTAACGAGAAAGAGGCAATCAATGAATACGCAAACGCGGGAATAAGCCTGGTGAGCCTTGAAATGATGCCCCGCTCAACGATTGCGCAGAAAATGGATATTCAAAGCTCACAAGCCTCGCTTGCAGGTTATTATGCCGTTGTTCTTGCAGCCTCGCGCCTCCCGAAGCTGTTCCCGATGATGATGACGCCTGCGGGAACAATCTCACCCGCAAGAGTCTTTATAATCGGCGTCGGTGTCGCAGGTCTGCAGGCAATCGCCACCGCAAAGAGGCTGGGCGCAAGAGTAGAAGCGTTTGACACCCGCCCGGTCGTTGAGGAGGAAGTGAAGTCTCTCGGAGCTAAGTTCATTAAGATTGATTTGGGAGAAATGGGTCAGACCGAGCAGGGCTACGCAAAGGAGCTTACCCCCGAGCAGGTCGAAATGCAACGGCAGGGGCAGGCAAAGGTCTGCGCGCAATCCGATATTGTAATCACGACTGCAAAGGTATTCGGGCGGAAAGCACCGCTTCTGCTCACAAAAGATATGACAGCGCAGATGAAACCGGGCTCCATCATTGTAGACATGGCTGTGAAAACAGGCGGTAACGTTGAAGGCTCAAGCCCTGATGAGGATGTCATACTTGATAACGGTGTCATGATAATAAGCGGAGACAGCCTTGAACGCTGTGTTCCCAAGGACGCATCCAACATGTTCTCCGGAAACATCTTCGCTTTTCTGGAGCACTTTTGGGATGCGGAAAACAAGACCTTCAAGCTAAACCCCGAGGACGAAATCATAAAAGGGTGTCTTATTACATCTGACAGAAGAATTGTTCACGAACGGTTCAAACCGGAGCAATAGCCATACCCGGGCTGCATCCAAATGAATCATTGAAAGGAATGGTCTTGAGCTATGATATTTTTACTTCTTCTTTTTATATTGATTATTGCAACCTTCCTGGGCAGGGAACTTATCTCAAAGGTGCCGTCGCAACTGCATACACCGCTGATGTCTGCGACAAACGCCATTTCAGGCGTGACCGTTTTGGGCGCGTTGGTTGTTTGCGCCGGAAACACGGACGACACCTTGATTCTAATCCTCTCAGTTATAGCAATCATACTCGCTACCATAAACACAGTCGGCGGGTACGCTGTCACGGACAGGATGCTTGGCATGTTTCGCAAAAAGGAGGATAAGAAGTAATGGACACACTTACTCTTTCCGACCTCAATAACCTTGCGTACATAATTGCATGCATCTGCACTATAACAGGCATAAAAATGCTCGGCAAACCCAATACCGCAAGGCGCGGGATGCTCATATCGGCAGCCGGAACGCTCGTTGCGGTAATTGCTGTATTCTTCGACGGGCAGGTCGTCGGCTCGTGGGATGCGTCAAATGTACTGAGAAACGGCTACTTCTGGTGTTTTATAGCCATCTTAATCGGCTCGGTAATCGGAATAATCTGGGCAAAAAAAGTGAAAATGACAGGTATGCCGGAGCTTGTGGCATTACTTAACGGCTTCGGAGGACTTGCATCCGCATTAGTGGCATTCTCGTCATTCTACGCGCTCTATAAAGCGGATGGTGGCTATATATACGATGCGGTTCACGACATATCCACATCTCTTGCAATATTCATCGGAACAATAACATTCACAGGCTCAATGCTGGCCTGGGGCAAGCTGTCGGAAAGAGTCACGGGACGGGCAATAGTTTTTAAAGGGCAAAAACCGGTTAACGGGCTGCTGTTACTGTTGTCGGTAGTAGCTATTGTTGTTTATGTCACACCGGGTTTGGACGATTTCAGCTTTGCGGCTGTTATAAGCCTGACTGCCATCGCCTTTGTATTCGGATTCACATTTGTATTGCCCATAGGCGGCGGGGACATGCCTGTTGTTATTTCATTGCTGAACAGCCTGACCGGTATTGCCGTCGCAATGGCAGGCTTCATAATAACCAACACAATGCTGATTGTCACCGGAGCGCTTGTAGGAGCATCAGGCGTGATACTGACGCTTATAATGTGCAAAGCGATGAACCGGTCACTCGGCAATTTGCTCTTTAGCGGATTCGGCGCAACCGATGCAGTCTCGGGCAAAGGCCCCGGAGCCGAGCCAAAAGCGATATCCGTAGAGGACGCATATATGATACTCGAAGCCGCGCAATCCGTTGTGTTTGTGCCGGGCTACGGCATGGCAGTCGCGCAGGCGCAGCATGTCGTCCGCGAGCTTGCCGAAAAACTCGAAGAAAACGGCGCGGAAGTAAACTACTGCATCCACCCCGTCGCAGGGCGAATGCCCGGACATATGAACGTCCTGCTGGCAGAAGCCGACATCCCTTATGAACAGTTAAAAACCATGGACGAGATGAACCCCGTCATGCCTATGCAGGATGTCGCAATAGTCATCGGCGCTAACGATGTGGTAAATCCGGCTGCGGAAACAGATGAAACCTCACCGATATACGGAATGCCGATTATAAAGGCACATGAGGCAAAAACAGTGTTTGTACTCAAACGTGGCAAGGGCAGGGGCTTCTCAGGCATTGAAAACGAACTGTTCTCAATGCCGAACACCCTGATGATATACGGAGACGCAAAAGCGACGATATCTTCCCTCGCAAGCGAATTCACCGCTGAGTGATTATTTTATACCCTCTCAAACCTGTAGAGTTGGTTACATGTGCATTCCGGTTAGCGGAGCATGGATGCGTAGCACGCTTTGTTGTAGCAAGGATGCTATAACCAAAGCGAGAGGAATGTATATGTAATCAACTTTACAGGCGATTGGAGTATATATGCTCGATAAGACTGTACCCTTTGCAAAATTGAAAATGGTCAGAAAAGCGGGAACGCCAATACCTGATTTCCCGCTCCCGGAAGGCTTTAAATATACTTACTTCCAAGAAGGCGATGAAATGGACTGGGCAAGGATAGAAACCTCCGTGGACGAGTTTGACAGCGAGTTCGCCGCCCTGCTCAGATTCAAGGAAGACTTCATGCCACACGTTGAAGAGCTTAACCGTCGCTGCCTGTTCATAGAAACCGAAGATGGTGAAAAAGTTGCAACAGCCAATGCATGGTGGTCATATGTCGAAAACGAACGCCGCGCATGGCTGCATTGGGTAAGTGTCGCAGCCGGATATCAAGGCTTGGGGCTTGGCAAAGCCATTGTATCAAAAGTGACACGATTATTGATGGAAATCGAAGGCGATGTTGATTTCTACCTTAGTACACAGACATGGAGCTACAAAGCCATCAACATCTATAAGAAATGCGGCTACGAGCCGACAGCCGAAAAAGCGCTGTATCTGAGAAAGCACAGAAGCCACTATAAAAAAGCATTGAAAATACTGGAAAAGCTTGAAGAAAGAGGACGGTGAAAACCGTCCTCAAATCATACTGTCCCGTCACATACCACCCCGGCACATACCATCCTCACCGCAACCTTAAATCTTGCTCAGAACCTCATCTATCAGCAGCTCGGCATCGTCATAGGCTCCGGTCAGTTTGAACTCAAGAATACGTTTTATAGACTCACCTATTTCCGGAGCATCGGTGAAGAACCGTAGATTCGCCGCAGCTTCATTCATTACGGCAACATCGTACTCGCCAAAAGACTCCTTCAATGTGATGAGATTGGTTTTTAACTCCTCCATATCAACGGAGGCATGATGAAGATTACCGAATCTTTGCGAAAGAACAGCATCGATATTCTGTAAAAGAAGCCGCAGCTCCGTCAGGAATCCCGGAGTGTGTTCGCGAATCAGCTCAAGGTCGCCTCGTAAACCGGCCATTTCCAAATCGTCGGCAACAGAGGAAATATCAAACGCTCCGATGCTTGCCGATGCGCTTTTTAAAGCATGTACATATGTTGTGAACAAAGAAATGTTTTCATTGTCCAGGCACTCATTTATCTCTTTAATTTTGTCAAGCCCGTTGCTGTAAAACATAGAAAGCGCATCAAAATAATTGGTTAAAGTCCCGCCGGTCATGAAAATACCCCGCTCGGTGTCCAACCCTTTTATAACAATGCTTTCATATCTGACATCCGAAGAATCATCCCCGTAGATATCGCTGTACTTCACTACCTTTTTCTTCTCTTTCGGAATCCATTTATCCAGCATGGCATCCAGCTTCGTGGTTTCTATTGGTTTGGACAGGAAATCATCAAAGCCGTTCTTTAAAAACATTTCCCTGGTGCCGGAAACAGCATTGGCAGTCAAAGCTACAATGGTTGTCCTCAGAGCGCCGCCGACACCGCCGGCGCTGTTGCCGCCCGAAACGCCGTCCTCCATCTCCCTGACACGCGCAACAGCTTCAATTCCGTCCATATCCGGCATCATATGATCCATAAACACCAGATCATACCGGTTTTCAGCAATAGCCGCAAGCGCTTCAAGTCCCGAAGTACACAAATCCACCTGCATATTGTAAGGCTGCATAAGTCCCCTTGCCACAACCAGATTCATGCTTATATCATCAACAACAAGAACCCTTGCAGTCGGAGCTGAGAACGCGACAATGTTCTTTCTGTCCGCATATTTGTCCGAACTGTCCAAAACGCCGTTTAAGATATTAGCGACAGGGATTGTATATATGGGAGTTGAAAGGACATTCAGGCGCGCATCAGGCACTGTTTCTCCAAATTCCGATATCAGTACAACTTTTATGTCGGTGTCGGTATTATAATCTGAGAGAATATTTATTGCATTGTCATACAATACGGTACCCACAAAAGCGAACGTATATTTGCCGCTTGACAGTTCATTTTGGAATTGTGTGGCGGATGAAACAAGCTTACACTTTACATCGAGATTATTCATTGCGTGTAAAACGGGGTTAACGCAAATCCCGCGCTGCTCATATATTAGCACACACTTTGTTTCCGGCTCGATTACCTGAGCTATTTTCTCGCGTCCGATAACTCCCTGCGGTATAGTAACGGCAAATATGGACCCTTTGCCATATTCCGATTCGACCTTTATTCTGCCGTTCATAGCTTCTACATAACTGTTTGTTATCGAAAGGCCAAGACCCGTACCCTCTACACTGATGTTCTTCTCCATATCAAACCGGGTAAATTCTTCAAAGAGAGTACTCAAATCCTCTTTCCTTATCCCGCTGCCGCTGTCCTCAATCCTTATGATCAGATTTATATTCTTATCGTCAATTACCTTTTGTGTCAATGAAAAGGAAACATACCCCTTGTCCGTATACTTAACGGCATTGTTGAGTATGTTGAGCATAACCTGGCGTATCCTTACTACATCTCCCTTAAGATTGTTCGGAATATCGTTATCTATGCTCACCAAAAACTGCAGGCGCGAATCAAGAATCCTTGTTTTAATTATGTTGATAACATCATTGATAAGTGATGAAACCGTGTAAACTTCAGAAAGAACCTCCAACTGCCCGCTTTCAATCTTTGAAAAATCCAGAATATCATTTATTATATCAAGCAAATTAATGCCCGCCTGTTTGATTGCATGTGCCAGCTCCTTGCCTGTATCAGACATATCCTCGCGCAGGGCAAGCTCCGACATACCTAAAATCGCATTCATGGGTGTACGTATCTCATGTGACATTCTTGCAAGAAAACTGCTCTTTGCACGGCTCGCCTGCTCAGCTTTCTCTTTTCTTGAAATATCCGAGACGTCATTTGTTGTTATTATATAACCGATTTTTCTGTTGCCCTGATCTACAAGGAAGCTGGCTGAGCCCTTATAATAGCGTCCGTTATCATCCCGATACATCGCATCGGGCTCTCTCATTTCATGCAGCGCGGTAATCGGGTCATATTTTGAGCCGGGCGGATATATACTTGCATCGCCGTATGACTTGCCTATCAAATCGTCAAGCTTCTTGTTAAGGATAGTCAATGCCGCTTCATTTGCGTATATAATATTGTGGTCCATATCAACGATTACAAGCAAACCGCTCACGCTGTCAACAATATTATCCGCCATTTCATCAAACGAATCAGCGAGAACCCCAAACTCATCCTTGGCTTCTGAGCGCAGCCTGAACTGCCGCTCGCCCGAGCGGAATCTTGATATACCCCCGATTATCAGCTTGATATTATCCGTTAGATAAGAAGAGATAAGCACTGCTATCAGAATAACCAGTCCGAAAAGACCTGCTGTAATGATAGCAATCTGAGTGGTGTTCCGCATCAGATTTGTACCGATAGCATCTGTCAGTAAAATCTCCATTTCGCGAGCAGGCTCCGTAAAGTCTTCAATACCCGCTCCAATGGTGACAAATGCAAAGCCGCGTTGATTCCTTTGCACATCAGGGCTGTACTGACCCGTATAATATGGGATTGCCCCGGCTGTCGTCGGCTTGTAAATGCCGCTCCAAAGAATGTAAAACGAGCCGGAGCCGCCGTTCTCTGTCAAATTCATCCAGCCGGTACACTGCGGGGCATTGTTGAGATACCGTCCGTCGAGTCCGACATATCCTGCGGCAGTGAGCGCTCTGGCAGGTGTTTTATCCCTCGACTGATAGTCCAAAAATGAGTTGCCGTCCGCGCCAATGACAGGGTTTCCGCTTAAATCTCTCAAAATCCTTTCGCCGAACTGAGGTAAAATCTCACGGTTATCCACATTTTGCAAGTAAAACTCGCCCCAGCTCACACCGGTGCTATCTCCGGTTGCAGCTTCACCGGCATTCCCGCCTGCACCCGGGTTACCCGGGACATTTACATAGCCTTCCTGTTCCCACCAGAATGCACCTGTTACAAGCCTGCTCAGATTTGACGATTCCCATGAATTGTGCTTTTCAAGCCATAAATTACCGCCGGAGGAATACCAGAAATAAAACGGTGTATCCCGTGCTAAAAATGTGTTCCCGTCAGCGTCAAGAATCGGAATTGTCCTGAACATGCCGGGCTCGTACTCCTCCTTGAGGAACCCTCCGGTTTCATAATCCCTCTCAAGCGCAATCGTCCCTTCCAGCCACGGAACCTGTGGCAAACCCGTTACAGGGTCGTAACCGACAATCGAATGATGCCTCGGATGACAGATGCTCCGGTTTTTATAGTCCCAGATAAAAGCATAATTCCCATCCTGCGGGCTCGGCAGCAGGGAATACCTCTCAAGCATCGGATTTATATAATACGCAAACTCCATTATATGGTCGTGGTTTAAAGCTATTGTGACATATCCGACCCTTTCATCATTCTCATAAACCGGCGTGCCCCAACGTATGATGCCTTCAAAACGCTGCCCAACCGGATTTTCTAGACCTGCGTACGCCTGTGTCTTTGCAAACTCAACAAACTCATTCACCGGCAAAGCGCCGATTCTCTGCAGCTCATGATAATTCGGATGCGCTTCCGGCACATCATTTAATAATACACCGGGGGTGTACATCCCTATATAGTTGGTGCCTACATAAGCGCCAATTACGTTGGAAACAAAAATCTCTCCACGGTCAAGCTCCTGCAGCTCCTCCCAGTATGACTCGGCTCTGACATAAGTGTTACTGCCGTCGGCAATATTTAATTTTGCCGGATTCAGGGGATAATGCACTTTTGTCGAGTTCGGGTTTATATACTTTAAAATCTCATTGCCGCTTAAATCGATGAAGGTCACCTCATCGTAAAGCGGCAAATTCTCTTGATATCTACTGAAAAACTCCGGCGGTCTGTTGCGGAAGCTGCTCCCCATCAGCTCATCATTATTTTCCCTGTTGGTTGAAGAGTTTCTGGTTTCATCAAACCGGAAAGGCACTCTCTCAACCCACGACATCCCGTCAGCCGAAATCACCCATTCGCCCGGCCGCACCAGCAAACCGTTGCGGTTGTCTGAAAACGCTTTATATATGTCCTCATCCCTCGGAAGACTTGCAAGCATGAGGATGTCGTCATCACGTTGATGTAAAAAGTCCGAAACAGACATGGCAATGTCTGTTGTAAGTCTCTCTATGCTTTCTCTGGCACTGTCATTTAAAGCATTCGTCGCATTCGTAACGGCGATGTTACTTAAATTATCACCAAGGTACAGTATCTGCGACAGAGCTATGACGGCTAGAATAACGATGGGAATGGCCATTGAAACCAGAAAAACCAAAACAAGCTTTGAGCGCAATCTCAGCTTAACACGGTTAAGCAGCCACCCCAGCCCGAATGTTTTCTTCTTAGCGGTCCTTTCCATACGCATCCACGCACCTCACCAAGCACCATCCTATCAGGAAATCACTAAAAAGTAAACCCTCTCGTAATAAGGAACGGCTCGAGAAGTTACAGGTCACACCCTACGGTCAGTCCGTTGCAACTGATTTTTAGCGTAGCCATGGATGGCGGAGCGACGTGAGTTGTAAACATGGATGTTTACACGAGCGAAGAAATGCAGTTACAATGACTGACGTAAGATAGGGTGTGACCTGTAATCTTGTTAGCCACTCCTTCGTTTTATGCTTTTCTTTCTTTTGCACTCTGTCGGCGTATAACAATAACCACCGCCGCTGTCGCTGCAATCGAGGTAATGAGACCGAAAATCAAAATCTCCAGAATTGACTGGATCCCTGTTTTCGGCATCTGCGCAGTCTTCGAAGTATCACTGCTGTCGTCTGTATCATCGGGGGTGACCGGGGTATCCTCTTGTTCAATAGGTATAAATCGCATATCCACCTGAAGCGGAACAGGTAGAGAGTTAAACGTGATACGTAGACTGGCTATCTCGTACGTACCGGATTTGACAACCCTGTCATCCTCTCCGGCAATCTCCGTATCGAGCGGATCTGTGGTAAATGTGCCGTCCGGGTGCAGATTAATGTGTACAAATTCGCCATCAAGGTCGTTCATGTTACGCACAACAATGTAGTCCATATCGATTCTATAGCCCTCGTCGGCAACGCCGTAAACCTCACAAGCCGGATAAGGAATGCCGCCAAAAGCCGGCACGCCGTCGGCAACATTGCTAAGGCTGCCGCCTACGATACTGCAGTTGACCTTGACCTGACCACCTGCATTGTTTTCCGTAACATTGCTTACGGCAATGGTCGGAGTAAAGCCGACCTCGACAAGGACAGAGCGCGGCATCTTATTGAGATCCGTACTGAGTACCAGTCTTAAAGCGCCGTTGTTAAACTCCAGATAAGCCCCGTCATCAAGGAATCTCTCCAGACCTGCACGGTCGTCAGTATCACAGTCACCTAAAGCCTTCAGCGTCCCGTCCGGATTAATAAAATTGCTGATTGAGAGCTTCTTCCAGCCATTTTCCGGACCGAATTCCTTGTAATGAACGGTGATTTTATTAGTAAAGCCCCAATACAGATCCGGTTTCCATGAAACAGCCAGCTTGTCACGTCTGATTTCATCTCTTTCAAAGTGACTTGGCATCTGCCCGTCGTACATCTCAACAGTAACGCTGCCTCCTGCGTTATTTCTTTCCGGAGTATCAATGCCCTCGTTTGGTGTTGTATTGATTATCGTAATCTCTCTGAGCAGCTCGTTGTACACCTCGACCGTGACCGGTTCTATGGTGTCCCCTAACTGCCCGCTCATAGCGGAACTCTTGGCCGGATCGATAACGTAGTCGGTATGATCGAGCTCCACAACTTTGAAATACAGGCTTCGCGGCAAATCCAATACAAAGCTCTGACCTGCTTTGATTCTTATATATCTCAGCTCTTCATTATCGCTTTGCGCATCTACCGTTATTGTACCCGACAGCGCGTCATCCTTGGGGTCGGGCAGATTCTCATAATCTTCGTATTTCCCGCCGTCAAAAACCCTGTAAGTGTGCCTTGTGTATAGTGTGCCTGGATTTGCCGCAGTTATCGGATACACGGAAAAGTACACTTCAAAATTGAAGTATGTATCGGGACCGGGCTCTTTCTCCTTGCTTACCCACAGCCTCGTGACCTCACCCTCTACTTTATTTGTGAAGCTTGCATCAATTATGTTGCCGGAGCTGTCGGGATTTCTGATTCCTAAGCTGCCCTCGCAATCATCGCAACCATACAGGTAATCAACCTCATAAAGAGTAAATCCCGGCAACGGGTCTACCTCCCGAACGCAATACTCTATCAAAGTATGCGAACCTATTTCATACTTCATGAGCCCGAACCCTGAGATTACATAATCCCATTCATCGTCAAATTCGTCATCAGTTTCGCGTTTTGTCCATTCGATATCATAATCGTCAGAGTTTACCATTTCCCACACATTCGGGGTTTGTGATTTATCAAGATACCACACCTGCAAATCGAGGGTTTCCGGCCTGAAGCCATACCTGTTTTTGCCGTCCTCCCAGGTTTTTGTCCCTGATATTGTGATAGTCTCCAAAACAAGCTCGTTGGTGATTGTCGTTGTATAACCGTTTGAATCAGGCACGGTTGATGAAGAGAACTTATAATGCGCGTCGTTTTCATCACCAATGATTCCCTTTGTGGGATCTGAGATATCCGGCGTGACCGGGTTTCCGTCGGCATGTGTTTCGATAACCCTGTACACCCAAACCGTTCCGCTCGGACCGGTCGGGACAAACTTGGGCAGGTTTTCAAATTTAACCTCCTGCTCATTACCAAATCCAGTAAAATCTATATCGTTAAGAGTTATTGGCGAAACGCCGTCTGTTACTGGCGTAAACGCCGAGTCCGGTGTACCGGCGGGTTTCCTTTCGAGTGTAAAGGTCAGGCTGCCGTATCTTAGTCCGTAGAGGTCACCATGGTCATCCCATATCTTTTTAACAGTGACATCCACTGTATCAAGCGTATTTGTGACGGTCGCGGTATGTGTCCTCTCCGGGTTGTCGCTTATGCTTCCGGCAATGCTGGCTCCGGCTGTTATAGTGCCGGTGCTGCCGGTGTCCAGGGTATATGAGTATGTCGGCGTATACCCGAAAACAGGCCCCGCACTTCCGGCGTTCAGCTCCACCACAGAGTAGTAAAGCGGCACACTGTTGCTTGGCAGTGGACCTCCGGTCGTGTTCTCCCTTATCGGCAGGTCAGTCCAGGTATGTGTCCACGGTGCCTCCAGAGACGTTACCGATACCGATACGGGTTCTCCTACATTTGTCCATCCGGTCGCACCGGTCGGGCTTGTTGACGAACGCAATTGTAAACGAATCGAATCCGGCTGCGTAAGGTAAGAGTTGCTGTAGTCACTCCACTGCTTCGTTACTGTCAGACCCATAACCCTCGGAATATAGGTGTTCCTTAAATCAACGGAGACGGTTGTTCCTGTGTCGGCAGGCATAGCAGGGCTTCGCCACATACCTACATACTTATCACCGGTATATGCTCCGGCGGTTATTTGCACCGCATTTCCATAACCCCCGCTGTTTATCTGATATTGCGGCGGTGTGGCTGCGGAGCTGTAGCTGCCTACAGAGACTTCCAAAACATGGTATGTGCTTTCAGTTGTCCCGTCCTGCCTGAATTTCGGCAGGTTTTCAAACGTATGCGACCAGGTCGGTCCGCTCAGTGTTATAAGCTCCGATGCGAACTCTTCTCCCGTGCCAATGTCTCTGATAAGCTGTATCTGCACAGACGCAGGTCTGATACCGTCACGGTTGCTTCCATCCTGCCAGTTCTTGGTGACAGTAATGTCGCCGCGTGTCTCAAGCGTGTTTGTAACGGATACCCCTGAAAGAGGTGCGGTTGTGGGGTCATTTACAGTGCTTGAATAACTGTACGGAAATACGGGCGGTGTACCGGTGGGATTAAACGTCGCATCCCCGATTTTGATTTCTCTCACAGTATATTGATAACGTACACCGGCATAGTTCTCCCTCGGCAGATCTGAGAATGTGCCGCTAAAGCCATTCCCCGTACTAAGCGTAGCTGTCGGAGTTGGCACAACCGGTGATTTTGCAAAATCACCCGTGTTACCAAGCCTGTACCACAGTTCCACAACCACCGTCGGCCTGTCTGCCGGGTCTGCAACAAATAAGCTGCCGAGGTTTGTCCAAATCTTGTTGACTGTTAAGCTAACTGTGTCAATCGTATTTGTAATTGTAGCAGAGTGCGTTTTCTGCGGGTCATCATTGATGCTTCCGATTATGCTTCTGCCGGGATCCACAGCGCCTGCACTGTCTGATGCCAATGAGTACGCATAGGTTTGTAAGTATCCTTTGACAGGCGAGCCGTCAGTATTAAGCTCCTCGACAAAGTAATAGTATTCAAAGCTTGTACCCGGTTCAACAGCACCGCCCCCCGTGTTTTTCATGATATCCAGCCCGGTCCAGGTATGTCCCCATGCATTCGGCAAGGATGAAGCTGATACGGTCTGAGTCCCTACCACTTCAATATTGTCAACCAGATTCGGGTCGGTTGTTCTTGATAACCGGAGTTGTATCGATGCCGGTTGCACACCATACGGGTCGGCGGATGGCCATGATTTTATGACTGTGAGGCCCATTACCCTTGGCGTATGTGTATTTCTGATTGATACAGCAGCACCATCTTCATCCGGTATCTCGGTACTCACACGTCCGCCTGTATACCCCCCTGTGCCGGTAATTCCTATATTAAAGTCGGCATCTATGCCTGCTACCATATATCGCGGTGCATCATACCTTGATCCCGGTACACGAACTTCCTGTATATGATATGTACACTCTGAACCGTCCGCTCTGTACATCGGCAGATTTTTGAATGTGTGTGACCAGGGTGTTCCGTCATCGGATAAACTCGTTTTTGTCAGAGTTATTTCCTCAAATATCTCCTCATCTCCTTCTCCCATGTCCTTTATAAGGCGAATATTAATCGATGTCGGCCTGATGCCGTCCTGGTTGTTGTTGTCATCCCATACCTTTGTCACAGTTATATCATGTCGCGGCACGAGAGTATTTGTTACAGTTTCATCCTGTTCATCAACGGCTGCTTTGTTTCCTCCAACCTCGCTGTCATAGCTTAACAGGTATTTGCCCGGTGCAACCGGTTCAGTGCCGACAGATACTTCTTTAACTGAATAAATATACCGTGTCCCGGCGTTGTTCATCTTGGGAAGGTCTTCAAATGTATCCGTCCAGTTGTTGGTGCTGTTCAGTTTCAAAATGGTTGTAGCGGGTGCATCAGTCCAGGCATCCTCACCCGAGGTTGCCAACCGGTATTGCAACTGTACGACTACTTCCAGCTTCTGTGCAAACGGATTGTTGCCGGCAACCGTGAGGTCATCCCATATCTTCTCAACAGTGAGAGATACTGTATCAAGCTCGTTCATGATATCGATTCCCACATTACCCTTTGTAATAAAGTCATCCTCTGTTACGGAAGCGATATCCTTATCGAAATCATCGCCGGAACCACCGATACGGTAGGTAGCCGTATAACCATTGATGGAGGTTTCCACCACCCTGTAATGATACTTCTCCCCGTGAGTGTGACGGGCAAGCAGCCCTTCCCATGTATATTCCCATTTACCTTCATATGGAAGAGTCACTGTCGGGTGAAACTCTTCTTCAAGATCACCGTCTTCAAGATCCTCCGCAACCATAGGCTTCCAGCTTTCATCGGTGCCGTCTTCGCTCCACTCTATTGTCACTGTCACCTCATACGGTGACGGGCGTGTAACACCGGTGCCAATCCCTATAAGGCCGACGCTGCTGTCTTCCCAGTCTTTAGTTACTGTCAGGTTTATCCTGTACTTCGTATGAGAGTTTGTAAACTCATACTCTTTCATTTCTTCACCGGCAGGGCTTGGATCCCCTAAAGTATAATCATCTATTCTCGGGTTGGGGTTGCCGGGGCTTGACATATCGTAGTAATCCCGCGCATCATCTTCCTCTTCGCTGCCTACAAGCTCCTCAACCGTATAAGTACTGAGATCCCCGCTTCCGTCCGCTTTGTACTTAGGCACCGGTCTCGTTATCTCATTCGTATCAGGTTCGGAGCTGAACCAAACCTCCATAAATACATCATCATCGCCGTCGCGCTCGATTCTGAATGTGATTCTGCCTGTTTCCGGACGTACGCCGTCCCGATCTGAGTTATCTTCCCAGATTTTGATTATTTTTAACAGGTTGACCTCAAGGGTATTTGTGATTTCCTCAGTAACCTCGTCCTCGTCACTGCCTTCAGCGTTGCCTGTCACCGTAAAGCCTTCATATTCATCAATTTCAACACCGTTTATATGTGTCTCGATTAGACGGTATTGTCTTACAGCAGAAACTACAGCTCCATATTTGGGCAGCAGGTCGACTTTTACCTCAAAGCTGTTGCCGGTGCCAAGTGCTTCAATCAACTCTTCCTTTGTAAGTGTTGTTGTCACTACTGCACCGCTTTGGTTGGGTCCGTCCTTAAAATCAGCCCAGAGAGTTGACGGAGTGAATACTGTACCGGCTACCGAACCTTCACGGTATTGCACCTTAAAGGTTATGCTGTCCGGCAGCATCAATGTAAACTCATTCGGAGTGATTGCGGTCAGCCCACCCGGCAAGCCCGAATCCTTCATCCATACCTTATCTACAGTTACCTCTACGGTATTGAGCCTGTTCCTGAAGCTTGCAATCATATCATTGCCGCTTGGTGCCGCCCGCAGCGTCATGTCTGTTGCTCCCTGCGCCGATACGTCCGTACCCCGGGCACTTTCGATTTTATAATGGTGGCTTCCGTTGACTTCTTCTACATAGTAAACATATCTGTTCCCGGTAATCGAGTAACGATACAATGTTAACGCTGTCGTGGAACCGGGAGTCGCCGGCGGCTTGCCGACAATCGTCTCCTGTCCTTCCGGTTCATCATCGCCGCTTTCAGGGTCAAACGGTTCCTTATATGGTTTTGCATTTATGTAATAATGCCAGAGATTAAGATCATTGCCGGGTGGTGTTCTCAGATCCAAAGTCCAGATTATATCTACCGAATCCGTTATATCGATACGTTTTGATAATTCTTCAGATGTATCGGAAGTAGCTTCCGTTAAAACCTCAGCTCTGTAAACTCTTAGCTCAATGCTCGGCGATCCGGCGGGCGATCCGTTCGGCGGTCCGGTCACAGGCCTTAAGCCGTATTTGTTTTCTTCATCATCAGCCCAGATCTTATCCCCGCGCAGCCGGACCAGGCTGCTTCCGGTGGTGCTGCTTGAACCGTCATATTCATTCTCTGTTTCAAAATAAAAGTCAGTAGCAGGCACCTCAAGGTCGGGTATATTATCCCCTTGCTCAAATACATAACCGTTCATTTTTTCGTCGAGATAGTAGACATAGTCGCGTCCGTTATACCCGCCCTTTAGCAGTCTGCCGACTTCGCCGGACGGCAAACCTACACCCGGCGGCACACCGGGCGCTCCCGCCGCCAGCAGATTGGCAGGTAAAAACTCATGCCGGTCGCCATCCCCATACGGGATTTCAAGCTCGCCGACCTTTAATCTTGTGCTTTCAATTTCAACACCGGCAGCGTTGACCATGACGCGCCACAGCTCAATTTTTGCAACCGGCCGGTCCTCAGGCTCAAGCTCCATGATTTCATCATGGTCATATGGATCTATAATCCACGACTTCCTGACAGCCACTCTTACCTCGGGTCCGTCGAGCTTGTAAGTATTTGTTATTTCCATAAGGAAATCATTGTACTCCGGCATCTCATATCCGGGAATTACCGGCGTTTCCTTTGCACGGTACATGATGAAAACACCGTACTCATCATACTTCGGCAACGTTTCATCCCCGGTGATTTCATGCTCGAATCTAAACTCCGTCGCCCCGCCGGGAAGCGGCACAGCTTCAAAGCCATCTACTTTCTCAAAATTATCCTTTTCATAATCCTCTTGTTCAAACAACTCAACTGAGATTGTTGGAAAGCCGTCAGGTGAAAGGTTCGGAATGTTCCTCCACACCTTTTGCCCGGTCATTGTACGCTCAGCCTCGCGCCTGTTGACGATTATACCGCCGTTATGCACTCTGCCTTCCGATGTTCTGTTCGTAACTCCGTCATCAGGCACCGCGTAAATAGGTATATCCGTAACAAGACTCAGGTCGTGTCCCAGATCGCTTGCCAATACAGGCATTACAGTTATTCCGTCCGTGTCCCAATACTCTGTGATGGTGTACTCGCTTCCTGCCCGGTTAGGCATTTCCTCCACCACTGAGTAGAATATCTCTACACCCATAGAGTTATAGCGGTCGAGCGGGTCAAACCTGCACATCCAGTAATAATCGTTAAAATCGGCACCGCCCCTGTCTGTTGTGGACCAGATGCGTTTTATATACTGAGGTCCGACAGGTGTGAACACAGAGCCCGGTTCATCAAGTCTCGAATATAGTGTCAGGTAAATATCGGGACGGTTACGCTCATGTCCTTCGATATCAGGGTTGAAATCAACACCCTCTTCGCCCAGAGTCCTGCCTACGTCATGCCACAGCTTGTATACTATAAAATCAACTGTATCATGGCGTTGATTTGTAACCTTGTATGTGTAAACATCAGGGCGAAGCTCGGTGCCGAGAGGATCATCCGGCGGAATATGGTCACCGTAATTATGTTCGGATGATACGCTCACCGAGTAGCGGTGTCTGTCGTGCAGTATGTACCCGCCGCCTGTTGTGTCATGTTGATATTCGGGACCGGGCTTTCGAGTACCACCCGCCTGGGGATGCCCGGTCATCTCATATACCTTCGTCTCAACAACGTTGTAAAGGTATAACACACCGTTTTCGTTATATTTCGGAAGCTCCAACCCAGCCGCAACACTGTTCCAATGCAATGACGGAAGACCTGTCACACTATTCCACTGCAACAGAATTTCTGCAACTTCCGCCGGGGCGCCGCCATAGTTAAGGCTTCTGAAAATCTTGATTTCAACCTGTTGAGGCACGTCAAGCTCATGATGCCGGTCATCTCTCCATATTTTCGTTATGTCGATTTCAACATCGCCCTTGCGGACATTTCTGTACGTATAACTGGTGCGGTAATCATCACCGGGTACCCAGGCCGGGTCATCGGGATGAGGCTGAGCGGGGGGGGTGGGAATTAATGTACTGCCTTTTACAGTTCCGGATCTGACAAAAACATCATAGAAATGCGCATTCGTTTCCAACTCGCCTACCGGGTTGGTGCCATATGCAAAATCTCTATCTTCTAAACCTTCTATCAAAGCATCGATTATATCCGCAATCGAACCATCGCCGTAATCAACAAGATATGCTATGTCTCTAAGCACACTCTCTTCCAGTACAAAGTAGTTGTTATAGTCTCTGTCCTCTACCCCTGTCTCCAGTTGACCGTTGAGGCGTAAAAAACCCGTCCAGTCGTTTGACTGAGACAAGGCCGGTGCTGTTCTCCCGACCTCTTTCCACCCGACAACAGGGTCATTGTGGTAGAGCACCATAGTAACCGGGCCTCGGCAGCCCTGGTCTCCATCGTCCGCCCACACCTTATAAACCCTGACATATCTTCCGCTTCCCGTTGCCGGCGTATTTGTGAATGTAGAATCGATTTTTCTGTATCTCTCACCGTCGGAGTTTATGTCTTCACCATATTTAAAATCATATCTGTTATAAAAGTCTGCCACCGGGTTTTCTCTGACAACATACTCTATTTCACGCCCGAAATCATCGTAGCGGCGAAGCCCCGCTATCACAAGCCATCCACCTTCATTGATTGTAGCTCCGCCGGGCGTACTCCTTTGCCATGCATCCTCAGGGTTAATGTAGAAGCCGGTTTGACTTTCCGACGAACCGTCCTTCTCCATTGTTATCCCTTTTTTGGCATCGCTTGGGAAAACATCATGCAACACGCCCTTTTCATCTCTGTATTGAATGTAAAAAGTCGCCGGTCCGGGTGGTGTCCCGCCGTTCCATATCTTTTCAATCCTTATTTCCGTCTCGCCTACCAGTGTGTTTGTAAGCTGAACGTCGCCGCTTCCCGCTATGCCTGTAGCGGGGGATCTGTCCAGTTCATAGGCATATTCATCAATTACTACTCTTTTTCTTCCCGGTCCGATTGCCACAAAATCATCGTCATCAGCAATAGTGCCGTCAATATTTATAATCTGTTCGGTTATCCTGTATTCGTATTCCCTTCCCTCATCGTCATATTGGGGGAGACCTGAGAATGCATGAGATTTTTCTCTTTCCTCCGCACGGAAACCCAAGAGAGTATACAAGCCATCTACAAGAGCATCCTCCAGTACTTTCTTGCGAGCCTCGCTGAGTTCGTCTCCATAGCTTTCATATCCGGATAAATCGACCGGTTTGAATGTATCGCTGTGCGCCGCGTTCTTAAGTCTTCGCTCAACGAGTACTGTTACCTCTGCGTTCATGTTTTGCCTTGCTGCAGCAAACCATGTTTTTGTAACCGTAACATCGGCCGTGTCAACGCGGCGGTTTTGGAGGACACCGCCATTAAAGAGAATGCCCGGTATACCCGGAGTGCCTAAAGCCTCAGGCGGTACGTACATCCCTTTAGCTATAGCATCCGAATAGTCCGCGATGCCCAGGTATACGCCCGAGTGTCCTTCGGCATATAATTCTTTTACAAAATATACATACTCCTGACCCTCACTGTCAAAACGCGGGAGTCCTCCCTCCGGATATATTTCCAACTCACTGAAATCGATATCAAAATCACCATCGATCTCAACATCCACCTCCATGCCTGAAACAGGTGAGGATGTCCGGTATGAGTTCGTCCCTACCCTGGGATAACGGTAGAGCAGCAGCAAGCCGCTGTCCGGTCTTTCACCATCTTCATCATCGTCCTGCCATATCTTACGGGCGTCAAACTCCACTTCGTCCGTAAGCCTGTTCACCAATACTCCGTTTTTATAGCATCTTTCAGTATTTGTTATGTAATCGCCTGTATTTTCATATACAGCCTCGTACCTGACATTGCCTTTAGGCGATAAATTATTTTCCGAATCAACATTCAGACCGCCGCCGTCTTCCACTACAAAATAATGATATGGAAGTCCTCCGACATCAAACGCAGGCATACCAACAATGGTTATTGTCCATGTATTGCTTTCAAACGATTCCGGTCGCGGTAAAACCGTTACCCCTTTTCCGTCATATACAGCAGTATCATCCAGCTCATCAAGATTACCTAAACCCTCCGGTACCGTCTCCCCTATTTTTGACCTGCTTAACCCCAGGTTTTCAAGTAATTCATCCCAATCGACCCTTGTATCAAATGCGTTGTTGCTGTCCTTCCATTCCTTTGTAATCGTAAAAACTTCCTTTAAAGTTGCACGAAAATCATTCGGACCTGTTTGCTCTACGATATAGTTATTCTCAATTATACTTTGTGTCGCAGATGGCATCTTGATTGAGTATGTTATAGGAAATGTATTCAAAACAATCGGATCGAACGGCTCTTCCTCCTCGTAGCCGTCTATCTCAAGCAGGTTTGCAGGTAAGTTTTCATATATATAAGACCAATAGTTTAGCGCCGTACGGCCCGGCTCAGGGGTATTAATCAAATTTGCCGCCGCTGCAGGACTAATTCCCCATCCTGTCAGTATTGCTTCTGTCAAAGGTACAGGCTCTGTCATACCGATACCCGGAATCTGGTAATACAGCGTTAATCCTGCTGTCAGGCTTTCCCAATCCGGTCTTGAAGACTCTCTGTTATTGTCGTTCCAGTTTATTGTAGCTGTGTAATTTTTCTCTCCGCTTGTAATGTATTCCGGTCCGGAAAGTATTTCAAAGTCAAACAAGCTGGTAAACGGCTCAAACTCAGGCTGCTCCAACTCCACAGTTACAAACTCACCTTTATATTCCCCGTCCTTCAGAACCGTATTGAGTATATCTACTGTCCATGCTTCTGTTTCCCATTCTTCAGTTTCCTCATTGAATATGGGCTCCGGCATAGGCGGCAGCATATCGACGTCAAAATAACACGGGATTTCAAACTTGATGGTATATTCCGGAATATGTCCGGCATCCGCTCCGCCGTCGTAGGCTTGAGCGGTAAGCGGACCGATGTTGTCAAACATATTCGGCGAGGCAGCTATCGAATCCTCGCCGGAGCCTGGCTCAGAGCTTGGCTCCGCATCTTGCCCGGAACCCTGCCCGGAACCGGAGCCGGTATCCGAACCGGAGCTTGACCCGGTACCGTTGCTTGACCCGGTGTCCGATCCGCCGGAGGAGCCGGTATCTGATGCGGCATCCGACCCGCTTCCCGAGCTGCTGCCCGACCCGTTATTTGACCCTGAATCCGACCCGCTTCCCGGAGGCTCTGTGTCCGTTGGTGACGTCTCCGCTTGGGAACCGCCGGATCCGGATTCCGCTCCCGAACCGTTCTCAGTTTCGTTGCCTGACCCGTCAGATACGCCACGGTCAGTTGAACCCCTGTCTGAATCTGCGTCAGTACACTGACACGAATTTTCGCACGCATTTTCACATGAATCGTACCCGGAATCGTTGGTGCTTCCACTATCTTTTTCGTCCGAATCGGGTTCATTGTGTTCGCTTGACCCTGTGTCGTCGTCATTCGATTTGCTGTCGCCGTCATCTGCGTCTTCATCATCTGAAGTCGTTGCACCGTCATCGTTTGCGTTATCATCATCTATGGGTTCCGGAGCATCAAAATACACTTTTATTACACTTTTATCATCAATAATCACCTTTGCTCCGGGTAAAACACTCCCATAAATATCAAAAGCGGCGGCGCTATATTCGCCCGCCACCGCATATAAGAAATCAGGAAGAAAAACCTCCGTCGGAGAGGTCCCACCACCTATCATAAATTCAAATTTCGCGTTCAACTCCGCTTCCACCGGGATTACTATACCGTCATAAATACTGCGCCCGTTATATTCGATTTCAGGATACTTCCATATGTTTTCATCGGTCGGAACCGTGTTGGCAAACACTCCCGGAATAACCGGCAAAAGCTGCATGATAAGAGTAGCGGTCATGATAAGGGAAATTCCCCTGACACGCCACTTTGCTCTGCCCTGCGATTTTACTTTTCCGGGTGTCTTACCTCCTCCCGCTTTTCTTAAAAGTTTTGTATAAAAAAAACGACATCCAATGCTTCTCAAAACCATGAATCCTTTCCATATTTATTCTGTGTAAATTATATCATGAATTCAACAAAATTACAATACTGCTTTAGTTAACAAAGTGTGAACATAAACTCTTGAAAGCACACCGTATCAACACCAATTGCACACCACAATTCCATGTTCTGTGGCATTGCTCAAATATACCTCAAAACGCAATGAGTATATTTCATCCTAGAGGTATATTTCATCCCTTCAGGCTGAAAAGGTTTTTCGATTTCCAAAGCGGGTGTTTTCGATTATGGCTGCATTCGCAAAAGTGTGAAGGCCGTTTGACCTTCACACCTCTACAATTCAACCTGCCGTGCCGTTATAAACCCTCCAGCACAATCCTCACCCTGGTCTTGATCATCGAAGCGTCAAAAGGCTTTGTGATATAATCCGAAGCTCCTAAGGCCAACCCCTTCTCAATGGCCTCCGGGCTTGAAAGACCGGAAATGAAGATGACCGGTATGTCCTTTGTTTTCTCCGACCCCTTCAGGGCGGTAATCACTTCGTACCCGTCCATATCAGGCATAAGGATATCAAGTAAAATTATATCCGGTTTATGCCTTTCGACCGCCTCAGCTACGTCCCTGCCGTCCCTCGTGATAAATACATTGTATTCATCCTTGAGAATATGTGTCAGTGCGATAATATTGCTCTTTTCATCATCAGCTATGAAAACACGCTTTTTGCTGTCATCATCCGAAGAAACGTCGATTGCAAACCCCTCCTTTAAATCAACCGGCTGCTGATTGCCGCCGGATTTTATCCGTATAAACTCAAGCTTATTCAAAGCCATTTTCAACTCATTTTCGAGAAGAGCCATATGGGGTCTGATGTCTTGAACATCCCCGGCTTCGATTTTTGCTTCTACTGCTGCGGCAAGCTCCTGCAGCCTGAACTCGCCGATGAGACCCGCATTGCTCTTTAAGGTATGCGCATGTAAGCGGGCACTCTTTAAATCCCCTTCTTCTATTGCTATTTTAATATTCGCAATCCTGTCACGGTTCTCAACCGGGAAATCAGTTAAAAGCTTTTGCCGAAGTTCCTCGTCTGTCTTGCTGAACGGATCTTCATCGACTGCTACTTTGCTCAAAGGCTCAAGGAAGCTCAGCAGGCAGCGCCATAAATCCCATGTTTGGAACGGTTTGCCCAAGCAGTCCATAAAACCGTTTCGTTTGTAGTTTTCAATATCGGTTGTCATAACATTTGCCGTCAGGGCAATAATCGGGATTCCCGTTCCCAGCGCATTTATCTTGGCTGTCGCTTCATACCCGTCCATAACAGGCATCTGCATATCCATTAAAATCAAATCGAAAAGTTTTTCCTTCCTTTTCATTCGCCGCATAACGACGTTCAGACCTTCAAGACCGTTTTCCGCCACAATACTGTCAAGACCGACACGCTTGAGATGCTCACATATGACCTGCTGATTCATCCGGTTATCCTCGCATACAAGAACCTCGCCATTGAATAACGGCTTTTCTACATACTCCGATTCTGTCGGACCGAAAACATCATCAAATAAGCTGACCTCGTCAGTTATCGGGAAATTCGCTTCAATGATAAACTTGCTGCCTACTCCCGGTACGCTCTCAACCCTCAGCTCCCCGCCCATAAGCTCAACGATATTTTTTGTAATAGGCAGACCGAGCCCCGAGCCGTCATTTATGCGTGTAAACTCACTGTCCAGTTGGGCAAACGGGTCGAAAACCAGCGAAAGCTGCTCTTCGGTCATGCCAATGCCGCTGTCTTCGACTTCAAACCGCACGAAGGCAATGTCGTTACTGGAGCTGACCAACGATGCCGAAAGCGATATCCCGCCGGTCTTTGTGAATTTAACTGCATTGGCAAGCAGATTCAAAATCGCCTGGTACAACCTGACAGGGTCTCCCAGTAACTGCTTTTTTGTAAGCTGCTCATCAATGTTCATATAGAATTCAAGCTTCTTTTCAGCCACCTGCTGCACTATCATAGTCCGGCAGTTCATCAGCACATTACCGGGGCAGAACGATACACATTCCAGCTCCAGTTTACCCGCCTCGATCTTAGAGATATCCAAAATGTCATTAATAATACGCAGGAGCAATACCGTGCTATCCTTGATTTTCAGCAGAGATATCCTGGTATCCTCGGAAATATTACTGTCAAGCGCAAGCTCCGCAAACCCCATGATACTGTTCATTGGAGTCCTTATTTCGTGGCTCATATTTGCCAGGAAAGTTGATTTCACACGAAGTGCCACATTGGCGATTTCAGCCGCCTCCTGCAGTTCCTTCTGTGTTTTCATCAACTCCTCTGTCCTTGACTCGACCAGCTCCTCAAGCTTTTCCTGATATTTCCGCAACTCCAGATGGAAGTGGACTCTTTTCAATAAAATCCCTTCCGATATAGGCTTCAGAAGATACTCAACAGCGCCAAGCTCCAGAGCCTGCTCTTCTTTTTTTCTGTCATCAACACCTGTCAGGAAAATTACCGGAATCTCCTTCCATGCCGGATTACCGGTAATTGACTCCAGAAAAACAAATCCGTCTATTTCCGGCATTTCCAAATCAAGTAAAATAAGATCCGGAATCTTTTTCTCCAAAAGCGCATACGCAACCTTTGCCGACTGTGCAATACGCACGTGATACTTGTCATCGAGTATTCTCTTGACAACGTTTAAAACTACTGCGCTATCATCAATTACTAAAATGTCACTGTTTAAAGTAATATCGTTTTCCATGATACTCATCTCCGCCCGTATTGTGTATGTCACAAAACCACAAGTCCAGTATACCATAAACAATCGTTTATAACAATATATTCCAATGATAACAATATTGACACATTCGCGCTGTAATGGTAGTCTGATACAACTAATTGGAGGTAACGAAAAATGAAAAAAGCATTAACAATTGCAGGCTCGGATACCAGCGGCGGAGCCGGGATACAAGCCGACCTTAAAACCTTTCAGGAGCTTGGTGTTTATGGAATGACTGCTTTGACCGTCATAGTCGCGATGGATCCGCACAACAACTGGAATCATCAGGTATTCCCCGTAGATGTTGACATTATTAAAGCGCAGCTCGAAACAAGCATAGTAGGAATCGGCGTCGACGCGATGAAAACCGGCATGCTGCCGACTACCGATATAATCGAGCTTGCATCCCGGACAGTCAGGAAACACAGTATAAATAATGTTGTCGTTGACCCGGTAATGGTCTGTAAAGGAGCCGGGGAACCGATACATCCGGAAAACGCGGAATGCTATAAAAAAACACTGGTGCCGCAGGCAACGGTCGTGACACCGAACCTTTTCGAGGCGTCACAGCTCAGCGGAATCGCCAATATCGACTCGATAGATAAAATGAAGGATGCGGCGCAGAACATATATGATCTGGGAGCCGGATGCGTCATCGTCAAGGGCGGAAAAATCCCGAATGACGAAAAAGCCATGGACGTAGCTTACGACGGCAGTGATTTTATTTTAATCGACTCGGAAAGAATCAATACCACGAACACACACGGGGCAGGCTGCACATTTTCCGCGGCAATAGCGGCCGAGCTTGCAAAGGGAGCTGAATTGATGGATGCGATTCTGCTCGCAAAATCGTTTATAACCGAAGCGATAAGGCACTCATTCAAACTAAACCGGCACGTCGGGCCGACAAACCACGGGGCATACAAAATCGCAAACCAAAAAGTGTAAAACCGCAAAAACCGAAAGTATGTTTCAAAACTGTGAAATTTCACATTTTTGTGTTAATTACCTTTATAATATTGTATAATGGTATATTGAAGCAAACAACATCGAAACAGGAACATGAATGGGGGGTGGAGAATGGCTGACGTGGTGAAAAACAACGAACTGCCGGTCTATTTATTCCATCAGGGAACAAACTACCGGGCTTATGAATTTCTTGGCTGCCATTTTGACTCAAAAACAGGAAAAGCAGTCTTCAGAACGTGGGCGCCAAAAGCAAAAACCATCAGCCTTGTCGGCGATTTTAACGGTTGGGACGAAGACGCGGCTCACATGGTACGCATATCTGACGGGGGTGTATGGGAGATAGCCCTTGAAGGAATTATGCAATACCAGCGATATAAATACGCCATAACATCCGGCAGGGACGGGAGGGTGCTTAAGGCGGACCCGTATGCCTTTTGCTCTGAAACTGACGATAAAACCGCGTCAATAGTTTTTGATTTAAACGGATATGAATGGAAAGACCAAAAATGGCAGGATAAAATCCGGCAGCGCGAAAACCTCGATTTCCCTATGAATATCTACGAAGTACATTTAGGTTCATGGAAGCGCGACACAGAAGGACAGGCATTCAGCTATACAGAGCTTGCAAAACGGCTCATCCCCTATGTAAAGGAAATGAATTACACCCATGTGGAACTTATGCCTGTTATGGAACACCCGTTCGGTGGCTCATGGGGTTATCAAATATGCGGATTCTACGCACCTACAACACGTTACGGCACACCGCACGATTTCATGGAATTTGTCGATATGTGCCATCAGGAGGATATAGGAGTTATACTTGACTGGGTACCGTCTCACTTTCCCAAGGACGAGCACGGGCTTATCGAGTTTGACGGCGGTCCGCTCTACGAATGCCACGGAGCGGACAGGATTGAGAATTGGGAATGGGGTACACGCTGCTTCGACTACGGCAGAACAGAAGTCCAGTCATTTCTTGTCTCAAATGCCATGTTCTGGCTCGACATATACCATGCCGACGGGCTCAGGGTAGACGCAGTCAGCTCGATGCTCTATCTGGATTACGGCAGAGAAGCCGGGGAATGGACGCCAAACACAAACGGCGGTAACGAAAACCTCGACGCGATTGCATTTATACGAAAGCTGAACAAAGCAATATTCGCGGAGATACCGCACGCTATGATGATAGCCGAGGAGTCAACCGCCTGGCCGCTTGTGACGAAACCCATACACGACGGCGGTCTGGGCTTCAACTTCAAATGGAACATGGGCTGGATGAACGACATGCTCGAATACGTCCAAGTCGACCCGTTGTTCAGGAAAGGCATTCACAATAAAATAACATTCTCGTTCCTCTACGCATTCAGCGAGAATTTTGTCCTTCCGCTCTCGCATGACGAAGTTGTTCACGGGAAAAAATCACTTTTAAATAAAATGCCCGGCGATTACGAAATGAAGTTTGCCGGTCTGAGGGTATTTCTCGGATATATGATGACGCATCCGGGGAAAAAGCTCACATTTATGGGAGCCGAGTTCGGGCAGTTCAGGGAATGGGACACAGAAACAGGCCTTGACTGGCTGCTGCTTGATTATCCGATGCACAGCAACCTGAAAAAATACGTTAAGGAGCTTGGTGCGTTCTATCTGGGCAACACCGCATTATGGGAAATCGACTACTCGTGGGACGGATTCAAGTGGATAAGCGACAGCGACCGTGACCAAAACACCATCGCATTCATACGCACGGATAAAAAAGGCGAAAATATAATCTCGCTTATCAACTTTGCTCCCGTCGCAAGGAGCGAATACCGAATCGGAGTCCCGGAGGAAGGCACTTACACGGAAATATTCAACTCCGATTTGGGTGAATACGGAGGCTGGGGACACATAAATGATAAAGACATCATATCGGAGCAAATTCCGATACATGGCTTCGGTCAAAGTGTGACTTTGAAAGCGCCGCCGCTTGCAATGGTCTGCATCAGACTGAAAAAATAAGGAATCAGCGCAAGCCGGAATATATACAACATATATGCAACAAAATTAAAGGCCGGAGCGCAGGGAGGTATATCTATGGGAATATCTGAGCGAAAGGAATGCATCGCTATGCTGCTTGCAGGCGGCAGGGGATCGCGGCTTAAATCTCTGACGGAGCAGGTGGCAAAACCTGCGGTCACGTTTGGCGGGAAATACAGGATAATCGACTTCCCCCTTACAAATTGTGTACGCTCCGGCATAGACACAGTTGGCGTAATGACACAATATCAGCCGCTGCTGCTTCACGAATATATCGGCAAGGGTCAGCACTGGGACCTCGACCTGCTTTATGGCGGAGTTTCCATACTGCCGCCGCACAGCAAACCGGGCAGCACAGCCTGGTACAGCGGAACGGCAAATGCAGTCTATCAAAACCAGAACTTCATTGAATCCTTCGCACCGGAGTACGTGCTTGTACTTGCAGCCGACCATGTATACAAGATGAATTACAGAACTATGCTTGATTATCACAAGGAGGTCAACGCCGACTGCACAATTGCGGTAATCGAAGTACCTTTAAAAGACGCCAACAGGTTCGGCATACTCAACACAGCGCCTGATGACAGTGTTGTCGAGTTTGAAGAAAAACCTGAAAAGCCTAAAAACAACCTCGCATCCATGGGCATTTATATATTCAACTGGCGTGTACTAAAAGAGTATCTTTACGAGGACGAAAAGAAGGATGACTCCTCGCACGACTTCGGCGGCGACGTGCTTCCCGCCATGCTGCGTGATGGTCTTAGACTTTTCGCCTACCGTTTCGACGGATACTGGAAGGACGTCGGAACAGAAGAGAGCCTCTGGCAGGCTAACATGGACTTGCTCGACGACTTGCATCTCGGTTTTGAAGACTGGCATATTCTGTCAAAATCAGCCGGCCGGCCTCCCCATTTTATCGCACCATCCGGAAGTATTAAAAACACCCTAATCACGGAAGGCTGCGAAATTTACGGAAGTGTTGAAAACAGCATACTGTCGGTTGGTGTTATCGTTGAAGAAGGAGCGGTCGTCAAGGACAGTGTTATCATGGAAAATGCCCGGATATGCAAAAATGCTGTCGTTGACTATTCGATACTCGACGAGGAAACCGTTGTGACCGAGGAAGCAGTTGCCGGAGAATCCCGCGAAGGCGGCGGCAAGCTGAAGGTATACTCACGGGGAACTGTTTTTGAAAAGAGAACAAGGGACAGGAGGAAAAAGTAATGGTAGGATTATGTCTTTCCGATCCGCACCCCGACCGCGCAGGTGACGGAAACCCTATGAGAACACTTTCGGCGGCACGCTTTTCCGGCAGATACCGTCTGGTGGACTTTATGCTCTCCAACATGGTAAACTCCAAGGTTTATACGATAGGAATGATTCTTAACAGCCACTACCAGTCGCTTATTAGCCATATCGGAATGGGCAAGGACTGGGATCTGGCCCGCAAATCGGGCGGCGTCACCTTTTTCCCGCCCTATTATGCAGATGATCGTCGAAGCGTAAATAACGAGCTTGACGGACCGCTGCAAAGAGCGGCCGAGTATCTTGCGGAAATCAAATCCGAATTCGTTATCCTGGCGGACAGCAGCATCGTATATAACATGGATTACCGCAAAGCTTTTGAATCACATAAAAAAAGCGGAGCAGATGTAACTGCTATTTACACAAAGAAAAAAATCTCTCCGGGAGAGCGCGAGAACACAGTGGCTTTCAACATTTCTGAGGAGGGACGGGTAACCAAGGTGGACCTTGCGCCTCCGAATGCCGATAACATAAACGTATCGCTTGGCGCGTACATAATGAACAAGCGCCACTTCATACAACTTACGGCAGGTGAAAAAAACTGCGGGATGCTCCGCTTCTCGCGGGTACTGCTCGCAGATGCGCTGGAGCGTCTGAACGTCGCCTCATATGAGTTTAAAGGTTACTCTGCACATATCTGCTCAGTTGAAACATTTTTCCACTATAATCTGGATGTATTGGATATTAATAACAGGAACTCACTGTTCGATTTCGAAGGAAGGCAGATTTTCACCAACCGCAGGGATTCGCTGCCTGTAAAATATGGAAAAAACGCAGATATAAAAAACTCAATAGTTGCGGATGGCTGTCAGATAGACGGCACGGTGATAAACAGCACTATATGCCGTAATGTCAAAATCGCAGCCGGAGCGGTTATTAAAAACTGTGTATTGCAGGACGATACCATAGTCGACAAAAACGCGACGCTTGACTGCATTATTACCGACAACTCGGTCGTCATATCCGAAAACCGCAGTATGATGGGTTACCGGACCTACCCGGTATATATAGAACGTGGACGAGTTATTTGATTACTAATTTATCACCTAAAAGGAGGTAGATTCAAATGCCCAGAAAGAAAAAGATGAAGATACTAAACGCAGTTTCGGAAGTTGTTCCGTTTCTTGCGACCGGCGGCATGGGGCAGGTTGCAGGCGCGCTCGCAAGCTCTCTTGCAGAAACCGACAAGAATCTTGACGTTCGGGTCGTCGCTCCGCTTTATGCCAAATTCCGCGACAAGTATGAGCCGCAGATGAAGTTCCTCGGAGCGACGGAGGTGCAGCTTGCGTGGCGAACACTCTATTGCGGAGTCTTCGAACTGTCACATGAAGGCGTTACATACTACTTCATCGACAACAGGCGGTACTTTGACAGGGAAAATGCGTACGGATATGTAGATGACGGTGAAAGGTTTGCATTTTTCTGCAAAGCGGTATTCGCCGCGATCGAGATTTCAAAGTTCATACCTGATGTCATCCATGCGCACGACTGGCAATCAGCGCTTGTACCGATTTACCTGAAAACGCATTTCGCAGAGAAGTACGGAAACATCAGAACCGTCTTCACAATACACAACATGGAATACCAGGGTCAGATGCCGGGTCATATATTATATGATGTCTTTGACATATCAGATGATGATGTAAGCATTGTCTGGTACGACGGCTGCATAAACCTTATGAAAGGTGCGATTATCTGCACCGACAGGCTGACGACCGTAAGCCCTTCATACGCCGAAGAAATTCAGGTAAGCGGAGGATACGGACTTGAGCCGATAATCAGGGAAAACTCGTATAAGCTTTGTGGAATAATCAATGGAATCGATACAAACACCTATGACCCCGCCACAGACCCGCTGCTTGGCAAGAATACCTATACAGTTGAAAACCTCAAGGGCAAAGCAGCAAATAAAAAGAAACTGCAAGGCTTCTTCAACCTCCCCAAAGCTCCCCGCAAAATGCTGATATGCATAGTCTCGCGGCTGGTTTCGCATAAAGGCATTGACCTTATCACATATATGCTCGATGACCTTCTTAGGCTGGATGTCCAGTTTCTGTTGCTCGGTACAGGCGAACATGACTATGAACTGTTCTTCGAAGAAAAAGCTGTCAGCAATCCCGAAAAAGTTGCTGTCAGCATTGCCTTTAACCCGGAGATAGCAGGCATGATTTATGCAGGTGCGGATGTCCTGCTCATGCCTTCGCGCAGCGAGCCGTGCGGACTTGCGCAGATGATCGCCTGCCGTTACGGAACAATCCCGATAATCCGCAGAACAGGCGGCCTCGGGGACACCATACGCGACTGCCGTCTGGGGGACGGAAACGGCTTTGTCTTTGACGATTACAGCGCGCAAGCGCTGATGGACACGGTCACAGCCGCGCTGGATTTATACACATATCATCAGGCGGACTGGGCAAATCTTGTGCGTGAAGCTATGCTTGTCGATTTCAGTTGGGATTTATCGGCAAAGGCTTACAGTAACCTCTACCGCGAGCTGGAGAGTACATAACATATGTATATTTTTGATGAAAGCGATATATACTTCAGAGACCCGTGCGGAGCAATTAAAGTACCGGGAAAACTCACGCTTCAAATCAAGCTGCGCAGAGGCGAAGCAATAAACCCCAGGGTGTGTTTGTATCCGGACGGCGGCGAAGCCGTTGAAACCGCTATGGCCTATGACCATGCAACCGGCAATTACGATGTTTACAAGCTTGAACTCCGGTTTAAAGAAACAGGGCTGTACTGGTATCATTTTCTGATAGACACCAATTACCATACAACATTTACAGTACCCGAATATGCAGGCGGAGGCTTCCAAATCACGGTTTACAAGCCAAACGATGCACAACCCGACTGGATTTGGGGAGGTGTAATATACCATATATTCGTAGACAGATTCCGCAACGGCGGCAAAATGAGGCTCAGCCCGGGAGCCGTTCACAGAGCTGACTGGGGCGGTTGCCCGTATTTCCTGCCCGATGAACAGGGATTAGTCCGAAACAACGATTTTTTCGGTGGTGATTTATACGGCATCATCGAAAAACTACCATACCTTGATGAGCTTGGAATTACATGCATTTACCTCAGTCCCGTATTTGAAGCGGATTCAAACCACAAATATGACACAGGCGATTTTATGAAAGTCGATACCGCTTTCGGTGGTGACGAAGCACTTGAAAAATTGTGCAAGGAAGCTGACAAACGCGGCATGAAGGTAATCCTTGACGGAGTTTTTAACCATGTCGGGAGCAACAGCATCTACTTTAACAGATATGGCAAATATGACAGCAACGGAGCTTATCAAAGCAGGAAATCACCTTACCGGGACTGGTTTACATTCCATAATGACGGAACATACGAGGCATGGTGGGGAATCGAACTCCTTCCCGCGCTCAATAAAAACAATAAACAGTATAAGGACTTCCTTTGCGCTCAAAACGGAGTCATTTCAAAGTGGATGAAAAAGGGCATTTCCGGATGGCGGCTTGATGTTGTCGACGAAATCCCCGACCCGCTGCTTGACCCGCTTTGTGCGGCAATGAGAAGGGGAAAGGATAACGTATACATAACCGGCGAGGTCTGGGAGGACGCATCGCACAAGATAGCATACAGTGTCCGCCGGCGTTACTTCCTCGGGGGGCAGCTTGACAGCGTGACAAACTACCCGTTAAAAAATGCGATAATCGCATGTGTAAAAGACGGTGACATAACAAGGTTGGCAGGCACAATGGCAACACTGTGCAAAAACTATCCGAAAAACGTTCTGGACTCATTGATGAATATCCTGGGTACACACGATACAATGCGCATACTCACTGTGCTAAGCGGCGCGGAGCTTCCGGAGGGAAAATTGGCAATGTCTCATTTTAAGCTAACGGAGAGCGAACTTACGCTGGCAAAAAAGAGACTCAGGCTTGCATCGGCATTACAATATACATTACCCGGTGTACCATGCCTGTACTACGGAGACGAGGCGGGAATGGAAGGCGGAGCCGACCCGTTTAACAGAATCTGCTACCCGTGGGAGCATGAGGACAAAGAACTCATCTCGTGGTACATATGGCTTGCAAAGCTCAGAGCGCAGAACAAATGCTTCAAAGACGGGGAGTACAAACTGATAGAAGCGCGGGAAGGACTCTTCGCCTTCACGCGAGGCAAAGGAAAAAAGCGAATTCTTATAGCAGTCAATGTTTCGGATACGGACAGGACTGTTACCGCATCAGGGTTTGATTTCGACCTCTTACGCGACAGGAAAACCGATGCGTTAAATATTAAAGCAGGTGAGGTAGGTATTTTTAGATGTTAGAGAAACTCACGAACAAAGACGGAACCCATCAGATGAATTATAGTGACACGGAAATATTTTCCATGCTCTTCCTCGACAAGCTTGAGGTTGTCAGGGGAATAACAATCGAAGACGCGACAACCGATGATTGTTATATCGCACTTTCATCTCTTATCAGAGACCAGATAATGAAGCAATGGACAAGAAGCGGTGCCCGTACGTACAAACAGGAAAAAAGGAAGCAGATTTATTACTTCTCGCTGGAGTTCCTGCTTGGACCGATGCTGGAGCGTAATATAATGTCACTCGGACTCACGGAGGTATGCGAGGAGGCCCTCAGAAATCTTGGGCTCGACCCGCAGGTAATATATAACGTCGAGCTTGACCCCGGGCTTGGCAACGGCGGTCTCGGCAGACTCGCTGCATGCTTTATGGATTCGCTGGCATTTCTCGGCATACCCGGAAACGGATGTACCATCAGGTATAAATACGGCTTGTTTGAGCAAAAAATAGTTGATGGTTATCAGGTCGAAATGCCCGATAACTGGTTGAAAATCGAATCCGTCTGGGAAATTAAGAAGCCGCATAAATCCGTTCTGGTCAAGTATTTCGGAAACATTCGCGAGGAACACAGCAATGACAGGATATGGTTCCATCACGAAAATTACGAATCTGTTATCGCCATGCCGTACGATGTGCCGATACCCGGTCACGAGAGCGGAACAGTCAACACCTTGAGGTTATGGAGCGCGGAGGCAATACAGCAGTTTGACTACGGTTCATTCTCAAGCGGTGATTATCTCAACGCTGTATCCCGTAAGTATTCGGCGGAAGCAATATCCGAGGTGCTTTATCCGGACGATTCGAACTACCAGAACCGCATGCTCAGATTGAAGCAGCAGTATTTCTTCGTATCAGCCGGTCTGCAGAGCATAGTCACGCACCATAAAAAGCATTACGGCAGCGCAAAATTCTTAAACGGATATGTATCCATACACATTAACGATACACACCCTGCACTTGCAGTACCGGAGCTTATGCGCCTGCTCATGGACATCGAGGGTCTGGGATGGGACGAAGCGTGGGACATCACGGTAAAAACGATATCATATACAAACCATACAATACTGCCGGAAGCACTTGAGCGGTGGCCCGAGGATTCATTCAGGGAACTGCTGCCGCGTATATATATGATTGTGCGGGAAATAAACGAACGCTGGTGCGCACTCCTCAGTGAAAGGTTCAACGGGGATATGGGCAAGGTGGCAAGCATGGCTATAATTAACCATGGCGAAATCTCCATGGCATATCTGGCAATTGTCGGCAGCCACGCTATAAACGGCGTCGCGAGAGTGCATAGTGAGATACTTAAAAACGAACTCTTCCGTGGATTTTATGAAATTTTCCCGGAGCGTTTTACAAACATGACAAACGGTATTGCACACAGAAGATGGGTGCATAAAGCAAATCCAAAGCTCAGTAACCTTATATCCGAAGCCATAGGCGAAGACTGGCTCAAGGAACCCTTGAAGCTGCAACTGCTTGACGAAACCGGCGCGGTGCGCGACAAGGCTTTCCTCGAGCAAATGCGCGAAATAAAACGTTATGATAAGGTACTTCTGGCAAAGCTTATTGCCGAAACCAACGACATCATGGTTAACCCCGATTCGATTTTTGACGTTCAGGTAAAGAGGATACATGCATATAAACGCCAACTGCTGCTGCTGCTTAACATAGTGGATTTATATTACGAGATAATCGACAATCCGAACATCGATATAGTCCCGAGAACATTTATACTTGCAGGAAAAGCAGCACCAAGCTACCATTTCGCCAAGGAAATCATCAAGTTTACATCAGTATTGGGCGAAAGAATCAATAACGACCCGAGAGTCAGAGACCTTATAAAGGTAGTATTCCTGGAAAATTACCGTGTATCACTTGCAGAAAAGATATTCCCTGCGGCTGACTTGAGCGAGCAAATATCAACGGCAAGCATGGAAGCATCAGGGACCGGAAACATGAAGTTCATGATGAACGGAGCGGTAACGATCGGAACCTATGACGGTGCAAACATTGAAATATTTGAAGCAGTCGGAAAAGGCAACTATATCTCATTCGGGCTGACAGTACCTGAAGTATTTGAACTGCGAAGGAATCAAAGTTATAACAGCCGCGAGTTTCTCTCAAACCACTCCCGCTTGAAACGTATAGTTCATGACTTTATCAATTCCGACTGGAAAGATGCCTTGAAGGCTGACTTTCCGTACATATTCGATTCGCTGCTCACACACAATGATGAATTTTTTGTACTTAAAGACTTCGACGCATATGTAAGAGCGCAAATGGATGCGACCTCCATGTACAGGGATGGCGACAGATGGTCTGTGATGTCAGCTATGAACATCGCCCATTCCGGTTGCTTCTCAAGCGACGAAGTAATAAGAAAGTACGCTGCCGAAATCTGGCATGTATAAATACCCCTGCATTTGCAATCATTCTAATTTATAAATGAGGTATTTGTATGTCACTTATTCGTAAATATCCGCGAACTTCCGGCGTACTTCTTCCAATCCCGGCCCTTCACGGCCCGTTTGGAATCGGAGTTATGGGAGCAGAAGCATATGACTTCATAAACCTGTTGAGCAACGCCGGGTTTCACGCGTGGCAAATACTCCCCGTTGAGCAGGCAAGCATGTGGTGCGGCTCACCGTATAACTGCCTGTCAGCATTTGCAGGCGAACCGATGCTGATAGACCCGAGAGGGCTGTTGGAAATGGGGCTTATAACCGAAGCAGAACTGTACGCACGGATGGAAGGCATGAACGACGCCAGCATCGAATACGGCAATGTACGGGAGAAGCAAAGAATTCTGCTGCAAACAGCGTTTTCACGCTTGACTGATGAAACCTATAAAAACTTCAATCCGTTCTGGCTTGAGGAATATGCCCTATTCATCTCATTAAAGCACTACAACAGCCTGGAAGCATGGTATAAATGGTCGGATGAAGGGCTGCGTAGCCATGATAAAAAGACACTGGACGAGTACCGCGAGAAGCTGAGCGAGGAAATCGAATATCATAAATTTGTGCAATGGCTCTTCCATATTCAATGGCAAAAGCTCCGTAGTTATGCCTGTGAACGAAAGATATCAATAATCGGTGATATGCCGATATATTTAGCGGATGACAGCGCGGAGGTCTGGAGCAGGCGCGAGCTCTTTGACGCAGATGCAAACGGCGGCTTTGCCGCAATAGGGGGAGTGCCGCCCGATTACTTCTCCCCTGACGGGCAGCGCTGGGGTAATCCGATTTATAACTGGGAGCGAATGAAAAAGGATAAGTATAAGTGGTGGATAAACCGCTTAAAGGCCTCACTCGAAAGATATGACGTCGTTCGTCTGGACCATTTCCGGGGATTTGAAAGCTACTGGCGAATACCCGGCGACTCAAAAACTGCGAAAAACGGCAAATGGACAAAGGGCCCCGGAATAGAGCTGTTCAAAACTCTTGAAAAAGCGCTCGGCGACCTGTCGCTTTCTGTTATTGCCGAGGACCTGGGAATCATAGGAAAAAAAGTTGAAAAGCTTATAGCTGACACCGGATTCCGGTGTATGCGGGTATTGCAATTCGGCTTCTCCGACGATGACGATAGAATCCATTTACCGCATAACTTCCCCGAAGAATCCGTTGCATATACCGGCACACATGATAATACGACGTTTCTTGCATGGCTTTTTGAGCTTGACCCGGATGAGCGCGGCAATGCGCTCTTCTATACAGGTTTTAACGGCGACTGGACTGTCGGCGGTCCGAATTGCCCCGTCATGAAATCATGGATACACACATTGTTTATGACCCGCTCATCAATCACAATCATACCCATACAGGACATGCTCGGCTATGGAGCGGACACACGGACAAACATACCCGGTACCGACTCCGGCAACTGGCGCTTCAGGATCAGAGCAGGCGTATTAAACGAAATCGACATCGGATTTTATGCAGAGCTTCATAGAATTTATCAGAGAGAAGACACCGTTAAAACCTTCAAACCAAAGCCCAAAAAGAAAAAGCCCACTCCGGAGGAGCTGCTCTACGCTCCCGAACCGGAGGACTACGACGACTATGAAGAAATTTAATACCCGGAGTTATTAGATGAAAGCAAATTTTAATAAATTTCTCGCGGTACTAATTGTTTCTGTGATGGTGTTTACAATTGTACCGATACGCGCGAGAGCGGCAACAACAGAACTTGCGGCTCAAATTAACGCAATTAGCGGATTGTTTGCTGATGCCACCGGAAGCAATGTCACTGTCACCGGAACAAATGAAAGTATTACATCATCTCTTCTGCTTAATATTCCATCGGGTATTTCGGTCAACTGGGAGGCAACATATACCGGAGCTGTAAGCCCGGCAAGCGCAAGTATGATAACCGTCGGCGGGAGCGGAACATTTAATGTCAGAAATTACGGCACGGTCGAAAATATAGGAACAGGAAACACTCTTAATATTACCGGCTCCGGCACGACTGTCAGGGTGTACAATGAAGGAACTGTCCAATCCGCAAGAAGCGGCAGCGCTATATTGATTTCCGCCAACAATGTCGAGGTTGATATAGGCCGGATGGGTTCTGTTATCAGTTTGGACGGAAATGCAAATGCCGCCATTCAAATCGGCGGCGGCGCAGCTACATTGGGAACGGTAGTCAATATTAACAACGGCTCCGTTATTTCAATCGGCACAGGATTTGCTATCAACGATGGAGCCGGGACAGCGCTTCTTGATAACGATACCACAATCTCTGTTACAGGCGGAGTTGTCACAGCCGGAGGAAACTCGGCAATCCATTCAACAGGAATACGATCCGCCGTAACCGTAACCGGCGGTGTTATATCCAATGCGGCAGGGAATAACTTAAACCCTGCAATAGATATGCAAGGTGATATGACCGGTGTCTCGCCGACTCCGGCATATAATATAACGATAGGCGGCTCGGCTATTGTTCAAAGTACATCCTTAAATGGTTATGCCGTACAAACAAAGGGTAGTGTACTTGTGCAGGAAAACGCGCTTGTCGCCGCAATCAACGGGCGCGCCATCAATCTTGTGGGGCTGGATTCTGTAGCCCGCATAGAAGGAGGCGCGGTAGAGACGATTGGTAGCGGGTCTGCAGGAAGCGGCAGTGCGATAAGCACTGCTACCACCAACCTTGAAACGGTGGTCAGAGCTTCTGTTGAAGTAACAGGCGGCAATGTATCATCTGTAAACGGGTCGGCAATTACCGTAACGGGAGCCGGCTCCAAAGTCACTGTCAGCGGAAATGCTGTCGTATCAACAACATCATCGGTCAATCATGCGATTAATGCTACAGGCACAGGAGCGACAATAGAAATAAACGGAGATGCTGTTGTTTCGGCAACGGCAACCGATGCCGTTCACACAACGGCGGCAACAACCAATGCAGTCACAGTAGGCGACAGCGCGATGGTATCATCCGGTAACGGACGTGCTGTCTATTCCGGCGGAGCAGGCTCCGGAGTTATTATTAACGACACCTGCCGGGTATGGGTTTGGAATACAGGCAATGCAATTTACTGCCGCAACGGAACGGTAACAGTCAACAGCGGCTTTGTTTTTGCATATGGAGTTGACACGGGAAATGTAATTAACGCTGCCACGATCAACACTGTTCCCGGTTCAGCTCTTATAGTTGCGTGGAACAAGCGGCAGGATCCGGTAAATTGGAGATATTATTGGGGATCAATGGGCACATACAATGATATTCACGTCTCATATATGCCGGACACAATGCGTGTGATATGGGATAATGAACCGGTTTCCGGAAGTGCGCTATCATACAGTATCGGCGCAAATGAATACTTCTTCCCGATTCCTGAGGTTTCGGTTTACAGGAGATTCGGGCTTATTTTTGATTCGTCAACAGGGTTTATGTATCGTAATATTGACGGCACCGGTGACCTTAGTACGAACACAGTACGCTTTTACACAGATGACTACGTTGCGTGGGAATCAGAACAAATTGCTCCTGCCGGTCCGTATAAGCTTATATTTTTAGAGCATGGTTTCTCGTGGATTACAGACACAACAGACACATATGTTGTTCTTGCGGCACTTACAATTGTTGGTTCCACCGAGATAGAGATAAGGGGGGACAGCAGATTTGAATCCATACACCCTTCAGGCACGGGAATCAAGTTTGACGAAAGCTCTGCTCCTGATATTCAAAACGTAACATTTTCCGGCAGCAGCACTCTGACCGCCGTTGGCAGTAACTCTCCGGGAATCGGACTTGATGTGCGCAATGGAATGCTGACGATGGACGGCAGCACATTCATCGCACAGGGCGGGAGAGCAATCAATTGGGAAGGTTCCCCGACAGGCAGGGTGATTCGCGGTCCGAGCATAAACGATTATGTTTGGCGATACAGTAAAAATCATGACGGAAGCGACAGTGATTTCGGCTACGGGCTTACTAATCCTTTTGAGTATTTTGAAACAGATAAATACGTGATGTTCAGACCGGTGCAGCGTGTTAACCTTAGATCTGCCGTACAATTAGGCGGAATAAGCCATGTAGCGGATTCTGTGGCTATCGTTTTAACATTCAGCTCTCCGGTTAGCGGCTTGACAGCAGACGACATAGAGATAACAGACGGCTCGGGACAAGCTGTAAAAGGTATTCTGAGCGGGTCGGGAAATACATGGATACTGACGCTCAACAGGGTTGATGCGGAGGGAACAATAAATGTCCGGGTAAATCAATTTGTCGATGAGTTTTACATTGAGGAAAACGAACGGGATAATGTGCAGATATACAAGGCTGAAACCGAAGAGTACCATATCATATTAACCAAAACAGTGCAGCCCGGCGGCGATTTTAATCAACTTTTTGAGTTTGAGGTTTTCTCCACCGATGACCCTCGTTCTCTATCAGTGCCGTTGATTGCAAACCCTGATGATACGTATCCGGTTTATGTAACCTTTAAGGACGGTTCTCCATTACCTGCGGAACGAATTACCGGCGCGGGCAACAATATATTATTAATTAAGCATAATGAGGCAGTTATGATACACGAGCTTCCGGTTGGAAATTACTATGTCCGGGAGCACGCAAATCAAGGTTTGATTTCAGCGTTTAATATCAACTCCGAAGGCTGGTTCACAGCACCGGACGGTTCATCAAGGGAATTTATGCTCACATCCGATATAGTGGTGGATTGCTTTAATTCTATCGTCCCCGAAGTACCCGGAGAACCTGAAAGACCGTTTGACCCGGAAAACCCGGAAGTACCGCCCGACATAAGGGAAGAATCTCCACCCACAGGCGTCAGCCGCAATACGGTATTTCCTGCTGTTATGCTTATCTTTGCACTGGTTGCTTTCACAGGAGCAGAAATCTACCGCAGAAGGATGAAAAGGATGTGAGAGAAAAGTTGCTGTCACTAAAGCGCACCTTTAAAAGTCAGGCTTTTTACTTAACTTTGGAGTGTACTTCAGTCGCGGTTGGAACGTCAATATTTTTGTGTAATTAATTATTATGGAAATTCGCACCGGTATGTGGTACACTGTCCCAGTAATTTGCATAATCAGTATTGTTTGGCAGTAATATCGGGGTGTGGCGCAGTTGGTAGCGTGCGTGCTTTGGGAGCATGAGGCCGTGAGTTCGAGTCTCACCACTCCGACCATTTTTCTAAAATACCTGATTATTACAAGGTTTTTTCCGGGTAAAAAAGCAGCGTACACGTTTTATACACGGTTTTTTCAAAAAAATACAGGCTCAATCTTGCAAAAGAAAACAACAGCTTTTACCGGCTGTTGTTTTTCATGTTTGCTCGAAAATTCCGGCATAATATCTCATAAACCCCTTCCTCACTTAAAAATTCAAATGTGCTGTAAAGTCAATGGCGCCGCAGCGTTCATTTCACCACTCCGTTTACAGCACATTTGAATTACAATTTTATCAGGGGTGGGTTGATACTATTCTACTAATCTCAATAC
>Ga0123356_10000162_pt1 | contig 75381 bp, 61 predicted proteins | sample TergutEmb28metaG_2_FD_92546 | JGI IMG/M metagenome (GOLD analysis project Ga0123356, IMG submission 92546) | Embiratermes neotenicus P3 segment gut microbial communities from Petit-Saut dam, French Guiana - Emb289 P3 | ecosystem: Host-associated > Arthropoda: Insects > Digestive system > Gut ...
GCAAAAGAAATGTCGGCTGATTACGCCGCTGATAAGATTCTCGGCGAGATGTTGGATTTAATAAAATAGCACAAACAAACAGAATAGCATATTATGAAACGTAATGCTATTTTGAAAGGTTGTGTTGGCGTGGCGGTTAAAAAAGACGCCCCGAAAATCATAGTTCAAGGCGGAAGCAGACTATCGGGGGAGCTCAGCGTACAAGGAGCAAAGAATAGTATTCTTCCGTTGTTGTCGGCTACGGTGCTTTGTCAGGGAGAATCTGTTTTACATAATTGTCCTAATTTATCAGATGCAGACGCGGCTTGCCGCATACTTAACTGTCTTGGTTGCAAATGCGCGCGGGACGGGAACACTGTTTCGGTGAACTCAAAAGAAGTTTTAAACACAGACGTTCCTAAGGATTTAATGCGGGAAATGCGCTCCTCTATAGTCTTCCTCGGCGCAATCCTCGGCAGAACGCGGCAGTGCAAGCTGACCTTCCCCGGCGGCTGTGAGCTCGGTCCGCGCCCTATAGATTTGCACGTTTCTGCACTGCGTAAGATGGGCGTAAGCATAGACGAAGAGGGCGGCTTTTTAAGCTGTTCCGCGCCTAAAGGTATACAGGGCGCGAATATTTCGCTGACACTGCCGTCTGTCGGCGCGACAGAAAATATAATTTTAGCGGCGGTGACTGCAAGCGGCACAACTGAAATCCAAAACGCCGCGCGTGAGCCTGAAATCATCGACCTTGCGGAGTTTCTTAACAAATGCGGTGCGAAAATCTCGGGCGCAGGCACGGGAACTGTTGTAATTGAGGGAGTAGAACAGCTTGGCGGGGCAGAGCATACGGTTATCGCCGACAGAATAGTCGCGGCAACTTACCTTTGCTGTGCGGCGGTTACGAGAGGCGAGTTAGTGCTTAAAAACGTGAATCACGGTCATCTTAGCGCGATTCTGCCTGTTTTGGAGCAGATGGGCTGCAGTATTTACACTTACAATGAAAATCAATTATACATTAACGCCGCAAAGCTTCTCAGCGCGCCGCATAAAATAATAACCTCGGCGCATCCGGGCTTCCCGACTGACGCACAGCCGATGTTTATGGCATTAGCGTCAACCTTGAAAGGCACTACGGTTTTCGTGGAAACTATTTTTGACAACCGCTTCCGTCATGCTCATGAGCTCGGGCGGCTCGGCGCGAAAATAAGCGTTAATGACCGCGTAGCTGTTGTTGAGGGAGTACCGAGGCTGGTCGGCGCGGAGCTTGAAGCGTCGGATTTAAGAGGCGGAGCGGCTTTAGTGACTGCCGCGCTGTTCGCGGACAAAACAAGCACAATCACAGGAATCTCGCATATAGAGAGAGGTTATGACGATATAACAGGAAGTCTACAAAAAATAGGAGCGACGATACAATTGACAATGAACAATTGACAATGGACAATTATTGTGCCGCTTTGCGGCTGATTATAAACGATGAGGAATGTTAAATGCCTGAATTCACCGAACCCAAGCGGCGCAAGCCGCGGGTTCCGAAACCGGCGAAAGAACCAAAAGCACCGAAAATTCAGAAAAAACCTAAACAAAAAATGCAAAAGGTTCAAAAACCGCCGAACCCGCAAAACCCGCCGAAGCAAAGACAACCCAAGCAACGCCGCAGACAAAACATGGCTATCTATTACGTCATGTTTTTTGTCGTTGCTGTAACTATTTTCTCGATTTTAGCGGCGACAGTGCTTTTTAACTTGGAAGAAGCCGTCATTGAGGGCGAGAGCATATATACGGGCGAGCAAATCATTGCAGTTTCGGGAATCCAGGCAGGCGTAAATCTTATTCGCTTCAACGCCGAGGATAGCAGGCGCAGAATCATCGACAGTCTTGTTTATGTTGACGATGTTGCAATCAGAAAAGCGATTCCGAGCAGAGTTGTAATCACAATCACAGGCGCAATCGAAATGGCGAGCGTTGCACATGAGGGTATTTTTTACACGATTTCGAGAAACGGCAGGATTTTAGAAACAACCCGCACAAGCAGGGAAAACATCGTGATTCACGGCTTTGAAGCGGATATGCCTATAGTCGGCGGGTATATAAGCTCAGTTGAGGAGCGGAAAACTGAGCTGATTTTCACGCTGATTAAAACTGCTGAGGAAGCAGGGCTCGCGGGTATAACAAGCATAGATATTCACGATTTTCTCGACGTGAAGATGAATTACATGGACAGAATCGTGCTTCATATCGGGCCGGTGACAGACCTTGAGCAGAAGCTGCGCGCCGCCGCTCATATACTTGAAAACGATGTCGCGAGCAACGAACAGGGAACACTGCTGCTTTTAAACCCGTTACAAGTCGTTTTTTCGCCCGAATAACATATATATCGGGGGTGCGGAAAATAAAAAACACAAAATAAATGATTTTTTGAAAATTTTTTCAAAAAAACTATTGATATTTTCTTCCAAATCTGCTACAATGAATTATATAGTGTTTAATTAATGCTCTGGGGAGGTAAAAATGGCAATTTTTTATGACGAAGACGGCTTTGCTGAAGAGCTGGGTGACGAACTTGATACCAATTCGGTATATGACGTAAATATAAAGGTATTCGGGATTGGCGGCGGCGGCTGTAACGCTCTTGAGCACATGGCGAAGAACGGTGTTCCGGGCGTGGAGTACATAGCTGTCAATACTGACGTGCCGGCTTTGCGTTCTAAGGACAAAACCCTTATGAAACGCTTGCAAATCGGCAAGAAAACTACAAAAGGGCGGGGCGCGGGCGGTGACCCCGGCATTGCGGCGGAATCCGCACATGAAGACCGCGAAGAAATCGAAAAAGTCTTAAAAGGCGCGTCAATGGTGTTCATTTCTGCGGGCATGGGCGGCGGAACAGGAACAGGCGCGGCTCCCGTAATCGCGGACATTGCGCGTGAGCAGGGAATCTTAACAGTCGGAATCGTGACCAAGCCGTTCGATTTTGAACGTGAGCATAAAATGAACTTAGCTCTCAAAGGCATTGCGGAAATGCGTAAGGTTGTTGACGCTTTAGTAATCATTCCCAACCAAAAGCTACTGAAGCTAAATGAACGTGCGCTGAACTTCCGTCAGGCGTTCGCTATGGTTGACGATGTGCTTTACAATGTTGTGCGCAGTATTTCAGAACTGTTGAACAACACGGCAGTCATGAATATTGACTTCGCCGATTTAAGGTCTACGCTTGAGAACGCAGGCGACGCGCATATCGCGATTGGCGTCGGCACAGGTGACAACAAGGTTGACGAAGCTGTACAGAAAATTGTTAATTCGCCGCTGCTCGAAACCTCAATTGCCAACGCGGGCAAGGTGCTTGTCAACGTGGTTATGTCAGAAGACACGTTACTGTACGAGGTTGACGAGGTCATGAACAAGATTACCGGCGTGGCGCACCCCGACGTAAAAGTTATTTACGGTGCGGATTACAGCCCTGCTTTAAAGGACGAAATGGTGGTTACGATTATCGCGACCTGCTTCGGCGTGAACGAGGGCGCGCAGACAGCGTCTGAGGTTCGTGCGGCTGTTGAAGAAGCAAAGGCGGCAAAAGGAATGGGAAGCAGTGCCGTTTCAAACGCTTTCACAATCGAGCTTGATGACGAAGATGAAATCCAAACCACGAACTTGAAGTCGCTTGACCGGTTCATCACCGAGAATCTTTCCGAGCCTTTTGAAGACGACCCGTTCAAAGATTTAGACGAAATATTTAAAAAACGCTAAGAAAATATTTTTTTCGACATATAAAAACATATTCCGCCTATATATTGTGGACTTGCTTTCAGCATTTTTCAACATATAGGCGGCGATATTTTTTTTCTTCCAAAGTATGAAAAATTTCCTATTTTAGCTTGAAAAAAAAGTGAATATGTTATAAAATAGATTATAGGGACATACGCACTAATCAAAGATTAGTGCAATTGGAGGTAATTAAACATAATGAACGCATTAAATAAAACATTATCATTTTTCAAAAACAAGTGGACGAAAATAGGTTTTTCGGCTCTGTCGCTCGGTTACGGCTTCTTTATGCTGTGGCTTGCATGGCTGACGTTCACCTTTCATCTTGTGCCGACGAACACGGTTTCGCTGTTTTCGCTGTACCTGCTGATTAACGTCTTGTTCGGGACGGTGATGATTTACACCCGCAAGCAGGTCGCGACGCAGATAACTGCTTGCCTGCTTCACCCATGTATTTTAGTGATGTTAATCTTCGCGTTCGGGGACTTGTATCTGCTGATTCCCGTGTTTGCGGTGGCGACAATTGTGTTTTTCGCCGCGGGAACGCCCGAATCGCTGAAGACAATCCTCGGGACAGTGTATTTAATTCTGTTTGTGCTGACGATTTTAGGCTACTTGACCTTGCAGATATTTGCAATAACGAGCAATATTTTCCCGGTGAACTTAGATTTACGCAGTGAAACATACATATATTCATCGGACGATTCGTACCGCTTGGTAATGTATATCGACAAGGAAGACAAGGAGCACAGAACAGTTACATTCCATGCGGAGTTTACAGAGGGCGACACACATCTGCCGTTCTTAGTTGGCGAGAAATATGCCAACAGTACAAGAATATATCAGCAACGCCTGCCCAGAGATTTTGAAATTGATGTAGTAAGCGAAAATATGTTAGTAATCAAGGAATTTGAAATTGACAGCGATACAGGCAGAAGGATTTTAGTCGGCGAAAAAGAAGTTGAATGGCTGACAGCTGACAAAATATCAATCAGCGGAACGGTTTTCACAGCTCCCGACTTCATTTCGCCTGTTCATGAGGGGCGCGAGGAGGAAGAGTGGTTCTCGGGCGAGACCATGCCGTTCGACACAAGCCCGGGCGAAATAACCCGCTGGGCACCGCCTGTTGATGACCCGATACCCGCGGAAGAAGAGTAAAACCTAAAGGATGTGAAAAGCGTTGAATACACGCATTAATTTAACCGGTAAAAATTCAAACGACATATATTCGGTCACATATCCGAATAATCTATTGTATTTCATGAAATATGATTTCAATTTGTTTATGGAAAGATGTGTAGACCTGTGCAAGCTTTACATGAAAACCGGTGAATACAGGCAGGAGGAAGCCGCGGAAATCCGTAATTCTATTGCCGGCTGTCATAAATATTTCGAGCAGAATCTGCGCGGCGTCTTCGAGAAAATCGTCATTGACTGCTGGGTTGAGTACCTCTGCCGCCAAAACGAAATCGGCGTGATTACGCTTTGGAATAATTATATCTCGTGCAAGAATGAATTTGAAAAGGCTGTATTCATGCGGCTTTCCGAATACAGGCACAATCACGCGATTAACCAGTGGGTGAATATTCTCAAGATTCAGGAATACGCGAATGTTAAGGTTGATTTTATTTTTTCGGGCAAGCTGAAAGGCCCTGCGGAAGCCGCCGCTCGTGCGAATTATTTCGATTTGATGTTCAATGTCGTGGCGAATGAGCTCGGCTATGACCTAAACAGCGCGGCAGATAATAAAGTCTTCACGATGGGAAGAACGCCGAATTCTCCTTTCATAATGAGCAACGTTAGCCGCGAAATCGTGCGGAATCTGCTGACTGACCTGCGCTACGGCGACGACAAGGGGCGCAAGGGTATGAAGAACGAAGTCGTTTCCGACCAGTTGGCGATGGACGCGTTTTCTTCTATGAAGCTTTTCCTCCCGCAAAACACCGACAACATCGTTGAAACTATGATAAAGTCGCTGTCCGAGTCGCCTATGAGAGTCTTCATGCCGACAAGCTTAAAAGCGGCGATTGACTTGGAAATCGATGCGATTATCGAAAACGGCGGATATTTACAGCACTGCGACCTTTGCAAGGATTATTACCTGCGCTCGGAGGATTACGACTTCGATTACTGCGACAGGCTTTCCAAGAACGGGAGGAGCTGCCGCGAGGTCATGGTAAAAAAAGGCGCGGGCGAGCGCAAAATTATCCCCGAGAGCGTGGACGCCGCACTGCTTAACGAGCGCTGCGACCGCCTTTACAAGGAAATGTCGGCGAGGATTAACGTGGAATTCACCCAGCGGGATTTCTCCGACTGGTGCAGATATATGAACACGATGCGCGACAATATTCTCGGCGGCACTGCGACCCTGCGCGATTTTGAAAACTTTGCGGAATACTCACGCTCGATGTCGTTTTTGCCGAATACAACAGAAACAGTCAAAAAGAAACGAATCAGCGACAGAGTCCGCGAAAACGAAGAAGCCAAGGACAGCAAGGGCAGAACAGTCAAGCCGTTTGTATTCGAGCGGGTTGACAGAAGAGATATGATTAAATCCGAGAGCAGGCAGGAATATTACGACGATGACGACGACGGTGAGGAAGAGGAAACGCCGACTGTTCCCGTAAGGGAGCGGGTTTCGTCAAAGGTAATCAGAGGCGTTAACCCCGATACGTTCTCCGCGTCGAACGGCGTGGTGATTCCTTACGGCGGTAATTCTGTGACTGCGCCGTTACCGCCATTGCCGGCGCAAACGCCGACGCCGCTGTACGCCGAGCCGCCGATGTCCGCGCCTGCGGCTCCGAGCGGGGAAAGCATAAAAATTTACAACGTCAAAACCAAAGAAAAAGAAAAACCCGCCGAGTATGTAAAGGTGTTTAAGCCTAAGAAACAGCCGATTTTAAGCACGCCTATAAGCGAAAAGCCTGTGATTCCTCCGCCCGTTAAAGCAGAGCCGTATGCGCCCGCGCACCCGCCTGTTTCAGTTGCGAAGAAAATCCCCGCGTTCTCACTGCCGACGCCGCGCGAGACGAGTAACGCGCCGTCATTAAAGGTAAACACAAACACCGCGCCGTCGTTGAGCGTGCCGAAATTACAGGATAAAGAACAGCCTGTACGTGAGGAAAAAGAGAAGGCTCCGCAGCGTCCGCAAAGGGAGTTCTATGCTTCGCAGAAAACAGAATACACGCAGGAGCTCGGCTTTACGGATATATTGAAGGGCTTGGAGCGCAAGGACGGCTTCACGGACGAAAATATCCCGACGGACGCTGACGGCGTGCCTGTTTCGCATAAGACGAAGCGAGTCATGGACGCGATATTTAAGCAGTCGAAGCCGAGCTTGTTTATTAATATGAATAAGGATGAGTAATAAAAAAACCGAGGCTTTTAAAGCCTCGGTTTAAAAGTTTAGTTTACCTCCCCCGCGCCAGCTGCTTATTCACAAACTCAATGTCCGCGCGTGCCCAGCGTGGGTTTCCGGAGTTAATTTCACCCGCCGAAAGCAAAAAGCTTTCGTAATGATTCATCATAGTTCCCGCGTCTAATCTGTCCTGCGTTTCGCCGCTTTCCAAAAGAGCCGCGTATCTGCTTTGGTCAAACGGCAGGAAAAGCGTCGCGTCGGAGTGGTCTTTATTATTGATTACAAGGCGGAAGTACGAAGGGGTGTAATCGCCTGCTTCTGTTGAAAAGACGCCGAAAATTATACATTCTGTGGTGGTTGCATCTTTTTTCACATAAATTTCAACAGCGGCGAAGCTCTGCCCTGCGGGAATGATTCGCGTAGTTACCCATTCGAGCGACTTCAAGCTGATTTCGTTGGTATGATTCATGAAAACGCCGCGCTCTTGAAAATATTTGAGTCCGTAGCCGAGCCCGAAGCCGAGCACTAAAATCAAAACACACGCGATGATTTTTTTCACGAAAGCGGGCAAACGGAAGCCGTGAACCTCAGTTACGCCTTTTTGAATAATTATATCGTCATGGTCGTCGTCGTCGGAATCCGCGCTCTCGTTATCGGAGCTGTCGGAATCATCGGGGATTGAAGAAAACTTAATCTCGGGCAGAGTTCCCGTGTTCGAGCCTTCTCCTAAAATTTCATCAAAATTAATTGTGCTCATTGCAGATAAAGCACCGTCGAGCTCTGAAAGCCCGTCGTCGCCGCCTGCTCCACCAGAAAGTTCAATTTCTTTCCCGGATTCAAAATCCGCTATTTGACTATCGCTCAAGGTATCTCCGCCTCCAAACATTTTAGATATTTCTGCACTGTTATCAACATCGGGCTTTGCGTTTGCGCTCGCTCCGCAGTTTACGCATATAGTTGCGCCGGCAGAAAGCTCTCCGCCGCACTTTGGACAGGAATTCGCCATTTTTACACCTCCGAGTGAGTTTATAACCTGTATTCTATCATTTTACCACGTTTATCTGAAATTGTCAATGATTGACTAAAAATCTGTTTTGTGTTATAATATAAAATATATATGAATTTAGCTGAAAAGAAAGGCGCGTAATGAAAAAAAGCTTTGTTTTTTTATTAATAACGGTGCTCTTGTTTTCCTCCTGCAGTAAGGTTATAAGCACGGAGAATCCTGACGACGCTGTTCATACAGAGGATTTCACGGAAGAGCCGGAGGAAATAATTCCTAAAACCGACATAATTATAGGCACAACCGGCATGACGGGCAGCTTTTCGCCGCTTCACAGCATGAGCGCGGGCGATATTGACGTCATGAGTGTAATTAATACGCCGCTCGTAACGCTTGACAGGCGCGGCGAGGTCGTTCGTAACGCCGCTGTAGGTGAATGGCGGGCTTTCGGGAGCGGTGAATACTATTATGAGGGAATCGCCGACACCGCGATAAGTATCTCGGAAGATAATAATACGATTTTAACTTTTCGGCTTCGCGAGGATGTTTTTTTCAGTGACGGCGTGAATATGACCGCCGATGATATTATTTCCACGCTGTACGCGCTTTGTGATACTAATTACAGAGGGCGGTACGGTGCGGTGGGGCTGCTGCCGATTGATGGGCTTGAAAACTATAAAACAAACGCGGCTTCGGATATATACGAGAAATATGCCGAAATAGTTGCAAGCGGCGAATTTTCTGCCGAGCAGGCTGAGCTGTACTACGAATGTCAGCGGCAGGCGTGGCTCGCGCATATCCGCGCTGTCATGGATTATTGTGTGCAGAATTATGCAGATTCCGCCTATATAATCGCGGACGGCGATATACACAGAGACGAATGGCTACAGGTCGCGTTGGCTATGATGGTTTGGAAAATCGCTGATTTCCCCGAGCTTTCGGCAGGTGAATACGGAAGCTTCACCTCTGTTTCGGGCAGACAGTGGAACTTAACGACGCAGTTCCCGTCGCTGATTGACTTATACAACGAGTTTTACGCGCTGTACGACGGCGATTTGGAAGCTTATATAAACGCCGAGCAAATCGGTCAGCCGTGGCTTGATAATGTGACCCGGCGCGCCGAACTGCTTTTTATCAGAGAAATGGCGGCACTTGAAGAGGAGAACAGCGGCGCGGATAGTATCAGCGGAATCCGCAGATTGAACAACTACACGGTCGAGGTCTCGCTGACAGGGAATAATCCGTCGGCTGTTTACGCCTTTACCTTTCCTGTAGTGCCGCGGCATAGTAACAATACGCCGCTCGGAGCGGGACCTTATAAGCTGATTGCTTACTACAACGGCGTTGCCGCGCTCGAAGCCAACGAGTTCTATTATAAAGGAGCACCGGAGGCTTCCGAGATTTCTTTTGTGGAAATGAATCCCGATGACTTAATTTACAACGCCGCGTTGGGCGAAGCGGATATTATCGCGGTTACGGCGACAGGCGAGACGCTCGGCGAGATTTACGCCTACAGTACTGCGGGGCTTGAAGCGCAGGAGTTTGATTACGGCGCGTTCGGTTATATCGGCTTTAACGCTGAAAGAATCAGCATTGACGAAGAGCCGCTTAGTGAAGAAAGTGTAAATTTACGCAAAGGCATTGCGGTGATTATGGCGGCGTATCGTGATATTTCTGTTTGGAATTATTACGAAGGCTCGGCGAAGGTCAGCGAGTATCCTCTTTCAAGCGTTTCGTGGGCGGCTCCGCGCAGAGGAGATAACGCTTTCAGAACAGCCTTCGGAATAAATGTAAACGGCGAAGAAATATTTGAACCTGACATGAACAAAGCAAGGCGGCTCGAAGCCGCGAAGCGTGCCGCGCTCGGCTACTTTGAAGCGGCGGGCTGTACGCTCAACGCGGCAGGGAACGCGATTATCGAGCTTCCCGAGGGTATGAGCGGGAATTATGAAGTTTATATAGTCGGTTACGGCGCGGGAAGGCATCCGTCGTTTTTACTTCTGACAATGGCGGCGGACGCACTGCGCTCTGTCGGGATTAATATTGATATAATCGACGTTTCGTCGTCTGCGGAGTTGTACGAAGCGGTCTTCGGCGGGACTGCCGATATGTGGTGCGCGGCGTGGCAGGGTGAGGTCTCGCCGAATACGAGCAAGGCTTTTTCAAGCCTCGGCGCAGAGAATTTCTTTGGTCTTTCGGACGAAGCGATTGACCAGCGGATTGACTTAGCGAATACCTCGCTGAACTTAGAGTTTTACAGGAACGCGCTGGAGCTCGTTCTTGAAAGCGCGGTTTGCGTCCCTGTTTATCAAAGGCAGAGGTATTATATTTTCAGCGGCGCGCTTGAACAAAGCACGATTGAAGCGGATTTAACGGCTCATTATAGTTGGGCGGAAATAATATGGAAAATAAAAATAGGAGGGTAATTATGATTGACTATTTTGCGGGGAAATACTTTGTACAGGAAGGCTTGCTGAAAGCCGAGAAGCTCACGGAAATCATGACGCGGCAGAACGTGGTTCATGATAATTACAACACGCTCAAAAAAGACGCAAACAGCTTTCTTGAAGAAAATCAAGTCATGCTGATTAAATTAATGCAGCATACGATTGACGAAAAGCTCGGCGACTTGGCTTTTGAGTATGGCGGTGTTAACGAGGAAAAGTTCAAGTTTACTGTAAAAAAGCAGGAAATGCTGAACACTGCGTTCTTTGACCAGCTTATAGTTGAGGGGATTATTACGCCTGATTTAATTGCGCCGCTGCTTGAAAAAATGCGGAATTATTACGGACTCAACAGCCCGAATATTTCGCATAATCTGAAGCATGATTTTGACGTAATTCTCGGCACACATATCAATACGGGCGAGCGTTATGCAAATGAATACATGAATATCGCGTTGAAATACATTCTACGCTTCGTCGGGACGAACATCAAGCTCGGCAAGGCGAACCCTGTCAGAAGCTATTTTGCGAAGCGTGCGGCGATTCAAAAGGTAGTCACTGACCCGCGCCGTTATTTTATCGGGATTTGCGGAGAAAAGGAAATTCTGCATAATTTCAATGACGGGCTCGGACACAGCTTCTCGAACAGCAATAAAAAAGACGCACGTTACAGCGCGATGTGTGCGTTCGTTGATTGCATTTCCAATGTGTTCCAATGCCTGACTATGACTGAGAAAAACGTGCTTCTTGTTGACGAATCAGCAGTGTATAAATTTGCGACGATTGCTTCTGAAAATAAAATTTACGTTATGCCGCTGACGGTGCGGGATATGGATATTGAAATTATCGCGGGCTACGGCGATAAGCCTAATTTCGCGGTAATGTCGCACAATCTTTAACCACCCGCACCTCACACGGAGGGGAATTAACGGAGGGAATAATGGACTGGTCTTTTATATTTGCTACAGTAATCACAGGGCTTGCGGTTGTGTTCGCAGTGCTGATATTTCTGATTGTTTTACTTAAAATAATGGGCGTTTTATTAACTGCAAAGCCGCGCAAAAAGCCTGCGGTTATAACGCCGAGACCTGCGCCGGTTATCGCAAAACCCGCGCCGCCTGTGAGTGTTAAACCGAAAGCAGACGACTTGCAGGTGATTGCAGTTATAACCGCGGCGATTCACGCTTACGGTGAAGCGAGCGGCAAGAAACTGCGGATTGTTGACGTTAAAAAGCGGGAAAATAACGCCCGCTCGATTTGGGGTAACATGGGTGTAATTGAAAGCATGAGGTAAAAATGCAGGTTTTTATTGATTCGATGAAGGGCTTGTGGGAGAAGTCGGGCTTCGTGAACGGCACGTGGCTTGACCTTGCTATGCTTGCGATTTCGCTCGTGCTGATTTATCTCGCAATCGCGAAAAAATACGAGCCGCTCCTGCTTTTGCCGATTTCTGTCGGTATGCTTCTGACGAATATTCCGGGCGGAAATATGTTTAATCCCGAGCTGTTCGCAGGCGAAAGCGTTAACTTCGCATTAGTTTTAAACCAAGGCGGATTTCTTGATTTGCTGTACCTTGGCGTTAAATTGCAACTTTTTCCGCTTTTGATTTTCTTTGGCGTCGGCTGCATGACGGATTTTGGACCTTTAATTGCGAATCCGTCGAGCTTTCTGCTCGGCGCGGCGGCGCAGGCGGGGATTTTTATTACCTTTATCGGCGCGTTCGCGCTCGGCTTCCCCGGGGGCGAAGCCGCGTCAATTGCGATGATAGGCAGTGCGGACGGGCCGACGACGATTTGGCTTGCGACCCGCCTTGCGCCTGAAATGCTCGGCTCGATTGCGATTGCGGCGTACTCGTACATGGCGCTCATTCCTGTGATTCAGCCGCCGATTATGAAGCTTTTGACCACAAAAAAAGAGCGCGTTGTACGCATGGCGCAATTGCGTTTCGTGTCAAAAAAAGAGCGGATTTTCTTTCCGATAATCGTTACAATTATTGTCGGATTCATGATTCCCGACGCGTTAGGCTTAGTCGGAATGTTGATGCTTGGGAATTTATTTAAGGAGAGCGGAGTGGTTGACCGCCTTGTGAAAACCTCGCAGAACGAGTTGATGAATGTGGTTATAATCATGCTCGGAATGGCAGTCGGCGCGACCGCGAAGGCTGAAAATTTCCTCAATTTAAGGACGCTGATGATTATAGGTTTAGGCTTGGCGGCGTTCATGCTCGGGACGGCGTGCGGCGTGCTTTTCGGGAAGCTGATGTGCTTTTTCGGTAAGAAAAAAACTAACCCGCTGATAGGTTCAGCGGGGGTGAGCGCACTTCCGATGGCGGCGCGGGTTACGCAGAAAATCGGGCAGGAAGCCGACCCGAACAATCATTTGCTTATGCACGCGATGGGACCGACGGTGTCAGCGATTATAGGAAGCGCAGTGGCGGCTGGGATTATGTTTAGCTTGTTCGGATAGCAGTAATCACGGCTTTCTTCCCATATATAATTGAAAAACATAATCTTTTTTATATGAACCGCCGTGCTTGTTTATAACGTCCTTTACGCCTGCGTACAGAGCCGTTCTGTCGCTTTCGGGCAGGCTTCTGTGGTCGGAAAGAGTGTCAAGAAAAGAGATATATTCGTCGGTGCTGTATGTCAGTGCAGCGTCATAAAGCTTTGCCGAAATATCCGTAAACCCGTATGTTTTCAAGTCCTTAAAACCGAAGCCACGTAAAATTTCTGTCGGCTCTAAATATTCCTCACGGGGTATTTGGAGCGGTTTTTTATATGGCTTGTGATAATATTTTTTGTATATTTCTTGGATTTCTTCGTAATTTTCGTTGCCGTCAGCCCGAATAACATTATAACGGAATAACGCGAAGGTTCCGCCGCTTTTAAGTATACGGAAGACTTTTGGGCAGCCGATTTCGGCGTTAACCCAATGAAAAGCGGACGCGGCGTAAACTAAATCATAACTGTCATCTTCAAGCGGGGCAATTTCAAAATCAGAAGTAATTACATTGAAATTTTTATATTCATTAAATCGCGATAATAAAAACTGCACCATATTTTCGCCAAGCTCCACCGCAGTCACGCTGAAGCCCGCAGAGAGAAAAGGCACAGTCGCTTTTCCTGTGCCTGCGCCTATTTCGAGCGCTTTATTAGCGGTTGAATAAGTTAAAATATCCTTAAATAATTCGCTCGGATATTCGGGGCGGATTTTATCATAGGTTTCAACAATTTCATCGAAATGAACCCGCCTTTCGCGCTCCCAGCCTGTGCTGATTTCGGCTTCTTCGTTTTTATTCATTAATAAATCTCCTCATTAGCTCATGTCCAACCTCCACGAAATCCCCGCTCGCTTTCGCGGTTTCTTCTGTGAAAACTTTGGCACCTCGTAGCAAACTGCCGTTTGCTACATTTTGCACTTTCGTAGAGTCATAAATTAAGTACGGCACGGGGTCATTCGTGTGCGTGTGGAGCGACAGCGGTGTTGCGTGGTCGGGACAAATTAAAATTCGCATCGGCTCGTTTTCAAAAGCCGCCAAAAACGGCGCAAGCACCAGCTCGTCAATAAGCTCGATGGCCTTAACTTTCCCCTCAACCTCGCCCCTGTGTCCGCACTCGTCGGGCGCTTCGATGTGCAGATAAACTAAGTCTGCACCTGACTTTAAAGCGTTAATCGCGGCGCTTGCTTTACCCGCAAAATTCGTATCAAGATAACCTGTCGCGCCGGGTACGTTTATCACGTCCATACCTGTAAATTTCCCGATACCTTTGAGCAAATCCACCGCCGAAATCATGGCGGCTTTTTTGTTATATTTGTCGCTGAACAAAGGCAAATCGCGCTTTTTCCCCTCGCCCCAAAGCCAAATCGAATTCGCTTTTTTTCCTTTAAGAAGCTTGTAAGATTTTTGCATAAGCGTGAGCAGTTCGCTGTTGTTTTCATTCGCTTCAAGGCAGTCGCCGACGAGCTTTCCTGTAATATCATGCGGAGGAACTATGTTCAAATTCACTCTGCCGTTTTTCCAAATTAAGCAGTGCCTGTATTGAATTCCTGTGTGGAATTTAAACTGCTCACTGCCTAATTTTTCGTTGACTAATGCGATTAATTTTGCCGCTTCTTGAGTGTGAATATCATCGGCGCAATAGCTCAACATAACTGCATTTTCAAAGTCATTTTCGTCGGATAATTTAACGAGATTGCACCGAATTGCAACGTCGTTCGGCTCCATTTCGATTCCGATACTCGCCGCCTCATACGGCGAACGCCCCGAATAATAAACCTCGGGGTTGTAACCGAGAATCGACAGGTTTGCGACGTCGCTTCCGGGCTTCATATTGTCCTGAACTGTCTTGACCAAACCAAGTTCAGAAACGCTTGCAAGCCTGTCCATTGCAGGCTTTTTCGCGGCTTGCATAGGCGTTAAGCCGCCGAGCTTTTCAAGCGGAAAATCGGACATTCCGTCACATAACAGAACGAGATATTTCATAATATTTCTCCAAAAACCATATGTTTTTCACTTCAAATTCGCGGTCTTTTAAGTACTCCAAAATGCCCGCGTTTGTCTTAAAATCGAAGCGCAATTTATAGCTGTAAAGTGCTTGAAATTTAAACTCCTTTGAAGGCTTTCCATACTTGCCGTCGCCGAGCAGCGGATGCCCGATAAACGCCATGTGCGCGCGGATTTGGTGCGTTCTGCCGGTAAGCAGATTTACCTCTAAAAGCGAATGTTTTTCACCGCCATGAATCACACGATATGCAGTTTTAATTGTCTTAGAATTCTGCGTTTTTTTGTGCGAAATTTTAACCTTGTTTTGCTCGGGAAATTTTTCAAGCTCGGCGGTAATTGTATCTGTTTTTTTATCCTTCGCAAACGCGCCGTGAACGGCGCAAAGGTAGAGCTTTGTAAGCTCGCGGTCTTTCAGTTTTTGCGAGATTATACGCAAGCTTTCAGCATTTTTCGCGGCGATGACAATGCCGCCCGTGTTGCGGTCGATGCGGTTGCAAAGAGACGGACGGAAGCTGAGTTCGTTTTCGGGCGCGAATTCATTCTTGCTTTGTAAGTACAGCAAAACTCGATTTATCAGCGTGTCGGGCGAGTTTTCGTTGTCTTCATGAACAGGTAAGCCAACAGGCTTGTCCAAAATTAAAAGGTTTTCATCCTCATAAATTATATTCAAATCGCGCGGAATTTCGTATGAAAAAGCGTGCTTTTTATCAATGAGAAATTCGTCCATATAAAGCCGCAGAACATCGTTCTTGATAAGACGATAATCTGCGTTTTCGCGCTTGCTGTTAACCTTTATGCGGTTTTTGCGGAGCGAGCTTCGTATGATTCCCTGACTTAAATTCGGGAAGGCTTTGCATAAAAATCTATCAAGCCGTTGCCCCGAATCGTTTTCATTTACGACTAATTCCCGCATTATTTCTGAATCCGCAGAAAGCCGTGGCTCTCGAAATGCGAGCAGACGCGGCTAAAAAAATCGTGCGAATTAGTGCAATCCGCACTGAAATCCGGCAAGGATTTTTTTGCCTTTTCAAACGCTGAATTTTCGTTGTCGCCCATGAACCAAAGTTGGTTTTTCCAAGTCCCGAAACCGATTGAAATTATGAACGATTTCTTCATGTTTTACTTCCTTTCACACCGAGTTTTACATTGGATAAAATGTTCGTTTCAAATGAGAAATTAACTGCCTTATTTTCGCGTTCACGCTTCAGTGCAAGATTGATTATTTTGTCGAGTAATTCAGGATATTTCACGCCCACAGGCTCCCACAAATAGAACGCTAAGCTGCCGGGAACTGTGTTGATTTCGTTGTAAAATAATTCACCGTTTTTGTCGTCATAAAGGAAGTCAATTCGTGCAACTCCCGAGCAGCCGAGTGCGCGGAAGGATTGAACGGCAAGTGTGCGGATTTTCTCGCGCAGTTCTGAGGGAATATCGGCGGGGATTTTTCTCGAAAGCGATGCCATACCCGCGTTTTTTCTGCCTTTAGAATTGCTCTTATATTTATCATCGTAGCTCAAAATTTCGTCTTTAGAAATAGGCTCTTCGCACTCGCTCGCCTCTGCGCCGTCCCTGTCGCCAAGCACAGAAACATTGATTTCGCGCAGGTTTTGAACAGCGCGTTCAGCTATGATTTCGCCCGAAAACATAAACGCGTGCTCAAGTGCTTCTTCGCAGTTATTTGCACTTTCTGCGACTTTAATTCCCACGCTTGAACCGAGGTTTATCGGCTTAATAACAGCAGGAAAACCGATTTTATCTTCGATAGTTTTTATCACTGCTTCAACATCGGCGAAGTACTCGGAAGCGGAAAATTTCACGCAGTCGAGAACAGGAATTCCCTCGTGCTTGAGCAGAATTTTCTGTGTAAATTTATTCATGCCGACCGCCGCGCTATGCACATCACAGCCCACATAAGGCACGCCGAGAAATTCTAATAAACCCTGTAACGCGCCGTCCTCGACGTTGGTTCCGTGACCGAGCGGGAAGGCAATATCTATCTCGGAAATTACTTTTTTTGCGAAGCCTGCGGGGTATTTTACGAGCAGAGCTTTATTACCGTCGCGCACGGGAAACACGCGTATACTCTGCCTTTTCAAGAGCGCGAGGTCGGCGTAAGACTCGATTCTGCCGGTCATAATTCCGGTGTACATACAATTATTTTTGTCGATGTAGACGGGAATTACGTCGTATTTAGAAGTGTCAAGCGCACCGATTGCCTGTAGTGCGGTAATCACGGAAACCTCGTGTTCAACGCTCTTTCCGCCGAAAAAAACAGCTAATTTTATTCTCATGTTTCCTCCTTATTCCCCTCTGCGGAGGGGTGCCGCGAAGCGGCGGGGTGGTTAATAATTGTCCGGTAAGTCATTTTCTAACAGAATTACTTTCTGCTCCGAATCAATTTTATAAACGAATTCAAGCCCCTCATTTAACGTTTTAAAGACGTGAATTTTCTCATCAGGGAAGTTGTTTTCAAGCAGTCCCGCTTTAATCGGAACAGCCTGCTTTTCCCCGATTAAAACTGCATAATCACAGCACTCGCCTGCATGAAAACCGAAGCTTTTATTAAGCTCGAATTCCTTTTCGCCGAGCTCAACCATGCCGGGTGTGACTAAGATTCGCAGTCCGTTAAAAGCCTTCAAAACATCTAAAGCAGAGCTCGCACCGACAGGATTTGAATTGAACGCGTCGTCGATAATTATGTCTGTGCCTTTGTTTATAATTTGCAATCTGTGCGGGACGGGTTCAAGCCTTTTCACCGGCAGAACTAAGTCTTTAAGCTCGATTCCGAGCCTGTTTGCGCAGGCGATTGCGCCTGTTATATTTTGCACATTATGCGCGCCGAGCAGACGCGTTTCAAACCTTACACCGTTCACAGTGAACGCTGTGCCTTTTTCCGAAACGCTGATGTCGGAGGCGCAGTAGTCCTTGTTTCCGGCGGTCAAGCCGTAGCGGACAATATTTTTTTCAACCTTTCGACTTGCGATATGCTCGTTGTCGTAATTCAGAAAAACCATGCCGTCATCGGTGTTTATAGCGTTTACAATCTCGAACTTTTCGTTGATTATATTGTCGAGCGTCTTCATTGTTTCAAGGTGCTGAGGCCCGATTGAGGTTAAAATTGAGTGCCTTGGCTTCACTATTTCGCAAATTTCTTTTATGTCGCCGAGCCACTTTAAGCCCATTTCGCAGATGAAAATTTCGTGCGTTGCTTTGAGGTCATTGCGAATAGTTTTCACGACGCCGAGAGTCGTATTGAAGCTTTCGGGGGTCATGAGAGTGTTGTATTTCACGCTTAATAATTTGTGAAGAAAAAACTTCGTCGAGGTCTTGCCGTAGCTGCCTGTAATGCCGATGGTGATTAAGTTTTTATGGTTGTCTATAATCCTCTTCGCGTCGTTAATGTAGCGCAAATTATTAAGCTTTTCAATAGGCGAGTTGATGATGTTGGCGATGATGGGGAGGAGGAGGGAGAAGGGAATGAAGAGGGGAGCCAAACCAACTAACCATATCACAGAATCATTATATTGTTCAATAAAAAATGCAACCAGAAAATAGAATCCAATAAATAACGCAGCATAGAAAATTCCCGCAGATATGCACATTCTTATAACACGCGGAGTAAAAACTAAACGCTTTTTAACTTTTACTTTTCGTCTGCCTAAGATTAATGTAGAAGCGATTAATAATAACGCAATCCCGCCGAGAGTTTGTGCAGAATATGGCTGGGAATAGTATTCATGAACATTAATCTCTCCCCATGTGAGGGGATTATTTATATCATCACAACCACAAGGAACATAACCTTCTTCTGCTGTTCTGTGAATCATAACAGGTTCGGCATTAAATAATATTATGAGGGCAACTGTTGAAATTAAAGGCGCAATTGAACTTAATAAAATCCATTTTCTATTATGTCCGAACCATTTAAACTGCCCTGCGGCTTTGTAAGAATTAAGTTGAAACATATGCATTGAGCGAATAAAATAAAATGCTGAGCAAAAAAACAATATTATTAAAAGAAATATACTAACAATCATTTCAATCGCTAAATTCATTTTTCTGCCCCCAAATACGAATCCAAAATTCTGCCGAACTGCTCCGGCTGGTCGAAAAAGGCGTAATGCCCTGCGTTTTTGATTACAGCCAAGCCTGCGTTAGGCATTTTCTGCTCCATTAAAAGCCCGTCAGACAGCGGCGTGCTGTCGTCGTTTTCGCCCCAAATAAGCAGAACTTCCCTGTCAACTAAGGGCAACAGAGGCGTCAAGTCCTCGTTGACGATTTTCACCAAGCACTGCCTCATCATGGGCGAAGCCGCGCGGTAGTCCGCCGAGCCGCTTCTGCTCTGCAATTTCGTGTAAAGCTTCGGGAAAGGCCTCAAGAAGACTTTTCCGAGCTTGAAAACGCCTGTTTTTATTCTACGCGGCAGGCTTTTGCGGGGTTTAATCCCCGCCGCGCCCGTAAGAACTACTTTGCCGTTAGCGGCTTCAAAGCCGCTCGCAATCAGCTTTATGATTATACGACAACCGAGACTGTGCCCGAAAAGTGTAATATCGCGCAGGTTTAGCTTAGCGCAGAACGAGCGGATTAGCTCTGCATACTCGCCGACACCCCATGCTTCAAGCGGCTCGGGGCTTTCGCCGAAGCCGGGCAGGTCGGGCGCGATTACGCGGAAGCGGCTTGACAAGCTGTCGATTAACTTACGATAAGTTTCACCTTTACAGCCCCAGCCGTGCAAAAGCAACAGGGCGGGCTTTTCGCCACCTGTATCTAAAAATTTTAACTGTACATTGTCAATTGTCAATTGTACATTGTTCATTGTTCGTCCCTTTCCAATTCTATCCAAATAATTATAGCATTTTTAGTATATGACTGTCAAGTAAATAAAATCGCAAAAACACTTGCTATTATAAGAAATATTTGGTATAATTAAATTTAGTACTATTAAAGGGGTCTTGAAATATGGGAGTTTTATCATCGGGAAAGAGCAGTGTTCTGCTTGTTCACAGCCTTTCGGAGAAGCTTTTACTGCTGAAGGCTACGCTGTCTGACTTTTTGCGCGTCTACGCGGTGAAGTCGGGGAAGGCGGCTACGCGCTCGCTCAAAATGGTGCAGGGGATAAATTTGATTATGCTGGACTTGGAGATGCCCGATATGTCCGGCTACGAATTTTTGGACTTTTTGAAGAATTCGGGCGAATACAAGGATATTCCTGTCGTGGTGCTGACGTCAAGCCCGCAGGCAGAAATCGCGCAAAAGCTAAAAAGCTACGCAAACGTAGCAGGTGTTATAGATTTAACGAGCAACTCGCGTGAAATCCGCGAAATGACTGCGGAATTCATCGGGATTAAAGCTTCGGCTGACGAAAAGGGGGAATAGATAATGTTAAACGAAAGACAAACGAATAACAAAATAACAAGTATAATCTTGTTTATAGCGCTGATTTCGGTCGTAGTTGTCATGGCTTGCTTAACGCTGTCGACTACTCTTTCCGGAATGTCTGTAATTGACAACATCGGCGGGCGCAGAGGCGAGGTCGATTTACGCAGAATCAACAGCTTTGAATATGAAACAGGCTTGTTTTTGCTGACCGGCGAGTGGGAGTATTATCCGAATTCGCTTTTGCTTCCCGAAGACTTCGCGGCGGGGAACATTCCCGAAACGCAATATATGCAGTTCCCGCATTATTTTCGCGATGAACCCGAAAATTTCCCGAACGGCAGGGGCTACGCTACATACCGCATGAAGGTTTTAGTGCCGCCGGGCTCGGACGGCGCGGGGATTTTTAACGAGTTCCAGTACGGAGCATACAGAATCTTTCTTAACGGGCAGGAAATTTCCAAGGGCGGCGTAGTTTCGGACGCTCCGGGTGAATATTTCTTTGCGTATAACGGCGGGAGCGGTTATATATATTCGGCAGATTCGTCAGAAAGCATTTACGAAATTATAGTGCAGGTGCAGTGCGAGGACCACATAAACGGCGGACTCAACAACAGCATCATCATGGGCGCGCCGAGCTCGGTTGAGCATTACAAAGCCTTTTTAGCGGCGTTAGTTGCAATCTCGGGCGGCGCGGTGATGGTTCTTGCGCTTTATTACTTGATTCTTTTCATTCGTAACAGAGACAAGCGCGAATATCTGAACTTTGCGATTCTTTCGCTTTGTGCTTTATATTTTACGACGACGATTATCGGCAGGGGCTACGCGTATTACTTAGCGCCGATGATAAGCAGCAGTATTCTTTACACGCTTGAGCATATGTCGCCGATTTTAGCGGCTTATTTCGCTTCTGTTCATATTTTGAAAAGGCACGTTAAATTTAAACACACGGTTAAGCTTGCCGCAGGGTACACTATTTTTCACTGTTTGCTTTTGGCAATACTGTCGCCGTATCAGATTAGTACGATTCGTGTGTATTTGGCTGTAGCGGCGATGGGAGTTGCGTTTTTCGCGCTTGCGGTCAGTGCGAAATGCACTATTAAAGCTAAATTAGCCAAGAAAGTCGGCTATCCGATTCTTGAGCCTGCGAGCCTTTTTGTGCTTTTGTTGGCGGCGGCGGTAAACAGGCTCGGCGTCGAGGTTATAATCGGCTTTGACTTCTTCCCGATTGGCGTAATCGCGTATTGCTTTATGCATATATTTATTCTTTCGGGCTATTACAGAAAGGTTGATGAAGACCTTTACGAGCTTACAAAAACGCTTGAAAAGCGGGTCGCAGACAGGACAGCCGCGCTTGTTGAATCGAACAGGAAGGTGGAAGCCGCGGACAGCGTGAAGAGCGAGTTCCTCACTCGCATGAGCCGCGAAATCCGCACGCCGATGAATGCAATAGTAAGCATCAGCGAGCTGTTCGATACAGGAAACTTGAACGATACGCAGAGAGAATATTTCCAAAGTATAAAAGAAACCTCAAATACTATTTTGAATTTAATTAACGATATTATGGACTTCGCGCGCATTGAAGCGGGGCGGTTAGAGATTGTGCCGTCGCATTTCAATCTCAGTGCGTTCGCTGAAAATATCAGCTCTGCCGCGAGATATTCGGCGCAGGTTAAGGGCTTAAATTATGAAAGTATAATTGAAAACGGCGTTCCCGAAGCGGTTTACGGCGATGAAGTGCGAATGAAGCAGGTGATTGCCAATGTTCTGAGCAACGCGGTTAAATACACCCGCGAGGGAAGCGTGAAGCTGAATATCCAAGTAACAGATAATAACAAAAATAAAGAAGCCGAGAAAATGCTGATGTTCACCGTGACCGATACAGGCATGGGCATGAGCAAGGAAGAAATGCAACAGCTGTTCGACGCGTTCATGAACCCCGAGCTCGGAAAAAGAAAAGGGCTCAAGGGCACAGGTCTCGGCATGGCAATCTGCAAAAAGCTCATGGATATGCAAAACGGCGCAATCGAGTTCGACAGCACGGAGGGCAGCGGAAGCGAGGTTAAGCTTTATTTCCCGCTGACAGAGGGCGATGAAAAGCTTGTCGAGGACATAAACGTAAAAGAAAAGATTTACGCTAAAAACGCAAAGATTCTGATTGTTGAGGATAACAGCATTAACGTAACTGTCGCGCTTGATATTTTAGCGGCGCATGATATTCGCCCCGATGTTGCCAAGGACGGCTACAAGGCTCTCAGCATGGTTAAGGAAAAGGACTACGACCTCGTGTTCATGGACCAGTTCCTGCCCGGAATGGACGGCATAGAAACTACGCAGAGAATCCGCGAGCTCGGCGGAAAATGCCGCACGCTTCCTGTAGTTGCGATGACCTCAAACGTAGTTCACGGCGCGCGGGATATGCTGATTTTTAAAGGGCTCAGCGATTATATAGCAAAGCCCGTTGACCACAACGCGCTCAATAATATTTTAATCCGCTGGCTCCCGCATGAAAAAATCAGCTCGGCTCTCGGCAAGTTCAATAAAGACGGAAGCGGCGAGCTGCTCAGCGGGCTTCCCGTCGAGCTTGTTGAAATTACTGAAATTAACTGCAACGCCGCGCTCAAAATCATGGACGGAAGCATTGAGATTTTCATGGGCTTACTGCGCAGATTTACAGCGCAGGCGGACGACTATGCGGAAAACCTCAGCGAGTACCTTAAAACAGGCGATTATGTGAACTATATCATAGTTGTAAACGGCGCGAAAAGCCTGCTCTACAACATCGGAGCGAAAGCCTGCGGAGATATGGCGGCAAGGCTTGAAAAAGCGGCAACCGCTAAGGATTACGAGTTCTGCCTTGAACAAAACGAAAGATTTTGTGAGCATTTGAGATGGCTTTCGCAGAGAGTTACGCTCGCGCTTCCGCACCAGGACAGCACTACGCCCGCAGAAAACAGAGAATCGGCGGGCGAAATCGTAAAGCTTGCAGGAATTATGCACGACTTATCCTTCGATTATTCAATAGGCGACTGCGTTTCTATTGACAAGCGCATAGCGATTCTGAAAAGCTCGTCGTTCGGCGATGATTACAACGGAATTATTTCCGAAATCATCAGCGAAACGGAAACAATGGAATACGACAGAGCCGCAAAGCTGTGCAAGAAAATTTTAGACTCTTTAATGAATGAATAATAATTTTTAAGCTTCAGGGAGATTTTTGTGGAGAATAAAGCCCATAAAGCCCGCCTTCGCGCGCATTTGTATCTGCCGTATATTGTCATGATTGGCATTTATTTCGGCTTTATATTAGTTGCGTTCGCGATAGACGAGCCGGCAGACGTAATTGACGGCTTCTTTAAAATTGTTACTTCGCGTTCAATCCTTGTCACGGACTATATAGCGGTCGGTGCGGTTAATGAGGCAAGCGGGATTGGCGCGGCACTGCTTAATGTCGCGCTCGTAGGCTTTATGAGCGTGTTTACGCTTATGTTTTCGGGCGTAAAGCCGAACGGCGCGTCGATTATGGCGCTTTGGGTAACTGCGGGCTTCGCCTTTTTCGGCAAGAACGTCTTGAACATGATTCCGCTGACCTTCGGCGTCTGGCTGTTCGCGAAATATAAGAAAGAGCCTTTTATTAACTACTCGCTGTCCGCGCTTTTAGTTGCGACGCTTACGCCTGTTGTAAGCGAAATAGGTTTCTTCGGGACTTTTCACCGCCCTGTTGAAATAGCAACGGGAATCGCCTTCGGCTTTTTAATCGGTTTTATTTTCCCTGCCGTTTCCGCGCACACAGTTAAGATTCACGCAGGCTATGACTTGTATAACATGGGTTTTGCGGGCGGGCTGATTGCGGTGATTTTCTCGACTGCGTTCCGCGGCTTCGGGCTTGAAATTCTTCCTGTTGACCTTTGGAGCAGCGGAAATAATTTTCCGCTCGCGATTCTGCTTTATTCAGTTTCTGCCGCTATGCTTCTTTTCGGGCTTTTCGCAGGAAGCATTAAAAATAATTTGATTGAGTTTAAGAAAATCTTCGCTCACCCCGGGCGCTTGGTTACCGATTATTATTTTCTGCATCAGAACAGCGTATATATAAATATGGGCGTGCTCGGCATATTTGCGACTTCCGTAACACTCGGAATCGGCGCACAGCTCAACGGTATAAGTATTGCAGGGATTTTCACTATTATCGGCTTCGGCTGTTTCGGCAAGCACTTGAAAAACGTGGTTCCCGTTATGGCAGGGGCAATAATTTCAGCGTATATTTCGGACTATCTTGATGTTTGGGATTTCGTTTCTCCCCCGATTGTAGCGGCGATTTTGTTCTCGACTGCGCTTGCGCCGATTGCGGGGCATTACGGTTGGATTTGGGGCGCGATTGCAGGCTTTCTGCATGTGAACGTCGCAATGTTTGTAGGGGAGATGAACAGCGGGCTGAACCTGTATAACAACGGCTTCGCCGCAGGGTTTGTAGCGATGTTTCTGCTTCCGCTGATTACTACTTTTAAAAAGGAAAAGGAGAAGGAATCGTGAAGTTAGAGTTCGAGAAGAAAATGAAGATGGCGAGCGATTTATTATCCTATTGCCATCTGCACGGCGCGACAGAATATAACCTTGATATAAAACTGAACGACGACTCGGCGACGTTTGTTGTTAAGGCGAGCCCCGCGAAGATTTCCGACGAGGACATAGAGGAGCTCCGAAAGCACCTCGGCGCACCGCGGCAAAGGGAAGTGGAGCAGGACTACTGGGAGTTAATCGGCAATTCTGAGGAGGAGTGCGAAATGACGCTGATTGGCATGATGTGCGATGAAGCGGAGGTTGTGCTTGAGGAAGACGAGCTGACGATTACTGTTGTGCGCAATGATTAGTTTTCGACAAGTGCTTTGACAAAATAATTATTGAAGTTTTCAAGCTCGTCGTAAATAATCCCGTGAGCGGAATTTTTAAGCGAGAACAAGGTTGAATTTCTAATTGCACTATGCTGATAATCGGTCACGGAAACAGGCACAACTGTGTCCTTCTCGCCGCGAATAATAAAAACAGGCACATTCATGCAATTAATACAATTTATGTCGTCGTGTCCGTCCTCGTCGCGCAGAGACACGGCGGCTTTTATTGTGCCGATTCCCGAGGCGGACTGCGCTATACCCGTGAACCAGCTCTTAACCGAGCGGCTATGCGGCATCGCGAACAGCTTCTCGTCTACGAAGCCTCTGCACAGCTCGGGGCGGTCGCTGTTGGCTTTTTCAATCATCGCGTCAACGTCGCGGCTGTCAATGCCGTAAGGGAAATCAGCAGACTTGGTGAAGCGCGGCGCGGCGGCGGCAAGAAGAATTAGCTTCTTAACTTGGAAACCCTTGAAAAGCCGCATATAACGCAGAGCGACAGCTCCCCCCATGCTGAAGCCGGCGAGCGTGACTTTTGATAACCCAAGGCATTTTATGACTGCGTGAACATCGCGCGCCATCTGGTTATAATCGTAGCCGAAGGCGGGCGCATCGCTCGCGCCGAAGCCTCGGAAGTCCACGCCGACAACGTGATAGCCGAGCTCTACCAGCAGGTTTACCTGATACTCGAAAATAAGGTGCGAAAGCGGCCAACCGTGCAGAAGCATGACCGTACTGCCTGTACCGCACTCACGGCTGCACTCGCGGTTGTATTCAAAAACAGCGATTTTCACGCCGTTTGAATTAATATGTACCATAAAAATTACCTCATATTTTTCGTTTTTGATACTTTATTTTATGACGCTTTGTAAATTATGGTTTAGCGAATAAAACGCGGAATTGTACGAAAAATAAAAGAAAAAGGAGTTTTTTATGAGAAGTACAAGAAATGTGTCTTATTTGAGCATAATTCTTTTTATTATAACAGCATGGTTCACAGTATTCTTTTTCTGGAACTTCATTGAATTCAACAACCATGTTAGCGGAATTTTGAGAGCAGGGAACTTGTCTTTCCGCGGAAACGCGCACGAAATCATCACTTATTATATGAACGGCTGCGCGCCTTATTTATTTTACGCGCTTGTAATGGGGACGCTCGGCTGGCTTTTAATTAAGCTGAGACCTAAGTTCGTGGTCGAAACTACCGCGATTCCCGTGATTCCTGTTTGTAATTGTGAAGAAGAGGATATGGTTGAATGAAAAAAACGGGAAGCTAAAAGCTTCCCGTTTTTTGGTTTATATTTAATCTATGCGGATAAATAAAAATGTACCGTCCGCACTTGCGTCAATTGTTTTTTCGTCAATATATCTGAGAAGATGTCCGCCACCGATAGTGTCTTCCAAGGTTTTGGCATCAAGCATAATGCTTACAGTTGTGTGCTCCTTATTCCAAAAATTCTCCGTCACAACATAATTACGTCTCGTGCTCCGCCACTCTGCATCTAATTTAACTCCGTATTGGTCAGATTCATTTAGGCTGTCCATATCTTTTAATGTTAACCCGTTAAATAACAGAACAAATTCTGCAGGGTCGCCGCCGCCGAGCTGAATCGTTTGGTCTTCAAAAACTTCGTAATAAAAATTATCTTTTTCGCCGTGTAAGTAGTATCTGCCTGTTTGTAAGGCTCCGTCGCCGTAAAGTTCTTTTCTGAAGCCTACTTCATCAGCTGTCGTATTTAAGAAAAACGCGCATGAAATAGCGGCAATAATAAGTAATCCGATTATTGGCGCGGTTATGTTTATGATTCTTTTGGTTTTTTGTGACATGATTATAGTACCTCCTGTTTAGTTAAGAAAAAACAATTTGTGTTATTTATATTATATTATATTTACTTTAATATGTCAAGTTCGCGCTTTCTTTTGCGCTCTCACAAGCAGAATACCCCCGTTCCAAAAGCATATCAAAATTAGCCGCCGTCGGTGCGAGCAATGTCGTCGGATAATCGCAATCGCCAATCGGCAAGTACCAGCCGCCGCCCTTGCTCACCACTGAAGCGAAAAAATCCCGCCTGCGCAGTGCGCCGACTTGATACATTGCAATGTCGAGCAGACGCTTCATGTTCGTGAACGACATACTGCCTCTGCGCTTTTGATAGTTCAGCGGCGGCGACGCGTCGGAAACTATCAGAAAATCAATCTCGCTGTCCATGCCTTTGCCGATTTTGTAGAGAGCTTCAAGTCCGAGATTATCATAAACGCCCCCGTCCCATAAGGTTATTTTAGGAGCAAGGCAGAGCTCTTCGCCGCAACCGTGCTTATCGGCTGTCCAGCGCATATTTCCTGTTTTGAGCGTGTAAGGTCCAATCAGCACAGGAAACCCCGCAGAAGCCGCCATCATGCGGGAAATCGGCAGATTGGGCTTTTGCGTGTAGCCGAGCGTGTGGTCGCCCATATAGTCGCGCCGAATCCGAAAGCTCCTGCCTGTCTCGTATGTTGTGCAGTTTATTTCCCAGTACGGGAAGCGCGGCAAATCCTGCAAGGTACCGCAGATTCCCCACTTTTTCTCAAGCATTTCCGCGATGATTTCCACGCGGTTCCGCCAGTAAATCGGCGAAACAGGCAGACGGCGCAGAGCGGATTTTTCAATATCATTGTGCAGAATTATTTCGCGGACACGCGGCAAAACTCTGCACAAAAATTCATCGCCTGTGCACCATTTGTTACCGTTCGCGGCGAAGATTGCACCTATGCACAGGCTTGCACCCGACACCGACGAAATGCTGACAATGCGCTCGAAAAGCCGCGCCTGCGCTAAGTATTTAAGCACGCCGAGATGAAAAACGGTTGCGCGGATTCCGCCGCCCGAGAGTGCGAGTCCGATAAGCTTGTTTTTTAATTGCATAGTTTTTCCTTTCGATTTTTGTAAAAATTCGTCTGTTTAAATCTATTGACAAATCGTAAAAAATATGTTATAGTGAAAATGTATTTGGGGCCGCAATGGTCTCGACGGGGGTTATGAACCTCGCTAAGCACGCGGAGTGCGCTGCAAACTCCTTAATCGAGCGGCATTAAATTTTAAACGCTAACAATAGAAATTTAGCAGTAGCTGCCTAAGGCAGCTTCCGTCCTCCCGAGGAGCACCGCGGCTTCGGCTTGGGCGTCAATTAGCGGTCAACTTTCTGGGTAAGAGCCTTGTAGCTTAGAAAGTATCAAAGGGCTACCGAGCGACGGTTTTGTTATTTGCACCGTCGTAAGGAAAATTTAAGCGAATGACTAAGCGTGTAGAAATGAGTGGGAATTAGTTTTCGGACGCGAGTTCGATTCTCGCCGGCTCCATAAATAAAAAGGTTGTATTATTAAATACAGCCTTTTTTATTTGTAAAGAATCGAACCTATTGACAAAACAGAGCTGTTGTGATACAATAATAGCGTAACTATATTCTAAAAAGGAGTTGTTATTATGCAAATCGCTTTATCTGAACTTAAAATAAACGTCGGGAAATATGTTGACCTTGCTGAAAAAGAAGATATCTATATCACTCGTAACGGTAAGCAGGTAGCAAAAATCATCGGTACAAACCGCGACAGGGTGTTAGATATGAAATCCCTTTTCGGCATTGCCAAAATCACCGAAATAGCACCCGAATATACTGACCCGAATTATGACCCGAATTATGACAAACTGCGCGAGGAGAGGGTCGGAACATGAAAATCGTCATTGACAATAATGTAGTGCTTGACGCTTTGCTTGCTCGGCAACCATTTAATGAAGCTGCTGAAAGCATATTAATTTTCTGTGCTGATACACACATAGGCTTTCTCACGACAAACAGCTTGACAGACATTTTCTTTATTCTTCAGAAAACAATGAATGCACCAACGGCTAAAGCCGCTATAAAAAAGCTGATTGAGCTTTTTGTTGTTATCGCTGTTGACGAGGAAGACTGTGTGAACGCTCTGTCACTTCCGATGGACGACTTTGAAGATGCTTTGATTGCTTCATGTGCAAAAAAAGTAGGAGCGGATTACATTGTTACAAGAGACGAAGTGTTTATAAAAGCAGATTCCCCTGTCAAAGCGGTATTGCCTTCTACCTTTTTACAAATGAAAAACACTGATAAAAAAGCATGACCCGTATTAAACAGGTCATGCTTTTTTTATATTTCTATGATTTATTTCTTTTTGCCTTTTATAATGAGCGCAACTACTACGATTACAACAAGTACACCGCCGACAATAACAATCACTATAGGAAATGCGCCGTCTGCACTGTCGCTGTCGTTGTTAGTCGTAGCTCCTGTCGGTGCTGCGTCGGGAGCGTCGGGAGTAGCTTCGTCAGCTTCTTCGCCTGTTGCCGCTTCGTCAGCGTCGGGAGCAGGTGCAGCTTCTTCAGTTGCCGAAGCTTCTTCTGCGCCGTCATCTTCATCAACAGGAGGTGCCCACGGGATTGGTTCGGGGAGCACAGGAAGATTTTCCACGCTGTCCGCGAAGAACGCCGCTGAGCCTAACTGACGCTGAATATCTTCAAACGCGTAAACACTGCCTGTTTCTTCTAAGTCAAGAATAGTCACCTTCATGGTGGTTACGTCTTCTTCGGGGTAGAATATGCCGAGTTCGATAACGTCAATGCTTTCAACGTAGTCCTTACGCAGGTCTTCGTTCTGCGATTCCTGCCAGTCCATCGCCGCGCGGAAGGAAACTATCATCTGATAAACGCCGTCGCCGTCGATAAAGTAGAAGTATTCCTCGCCGAAGATTTCTTCCCAGCTCGTGGTGTCAGTACGCTCGTTTCCGAGAGCCCAAACTGACGGGGTGAAGCTGTTGATTGCAAGACCGGGCATTACGCGGTAGCCTTCGTCGCCGCCGTCGTAACCGCTGATTTCAAAAGTAACAATCATGCTCTGAACAAATCCGTCGCCGGGCTCAATCATGATATAAGCCGAGTCGCCCCAAGGGTTCATGATATTCACCCATGCGCCGCCGCTGTCTTTGAAGTTGAAGTTGTGGCTTCCGTCGTCCTTAACAGCTGTAAAGCTGTTGATTCCGTTAAGGTCGGGCAAGGTGAATAAGGCGGTTGAATTAATCGCGAATAAAGCGACTAACGCGAATAAGAGCGTTACTGTGGTTGCAAAAGAAATTAATTTTTTCATAGTTCTTTCCTCCGAATAGTTTTAGTTTTTAGTTTTATTGTGTTCTTATTGTGTGTTCCAGGTACGGTCAATCATTGCCTGTGCAGAGTTTTTATACGCTTCGACTGCTTGCGCGGCGGTCATATTCGTATCGTTGCGGATACGGCTGACAATTGTGTCCATTCCCGTGAAGCCGTAAACAGAGTTCCAGGTGGAATGACGGTCCATTTCAACAGCTAATTCATATTCTTCCAACGAGCCGTAAATAAGAATCCGTTCAGCTTCCTGCTTTGCTTCATAATCAGCTTCAGCGGCTTCGTCCTCATGCAGACGCTTGAACAGCATATAAAGTGCCGCGAGCTCGGGTTCTTTTGACGCGCCCGCAATGCCCTCTCTGTGACCCGAGGCTATGTCAGCCATCGGAATATCAGCAGCAAGGTCAGGACCGCGCGGGAAGGGTGCGAAGCCTAATTTATCGCCGAGCTCATAGCGCAGACCTTCGTCTACTCCGTTGCCTATTAACCATGCGCCCCAGTACATCATCGCGATTTTCCCTGCGACTAACATTCCCGGAGGGTCAAGGTCTGGGTCCCACGGTGCCATGACTTCATACTGCTCGTCTAACGCCCGCTCCCATTCGAGAGCGCGGATAGCCTTCGGGTCGTCGAGACCCTGCACAGGATTGCCGTCTATCCACTGCACATGATTCGCACCGTTAGAATATAAAATCTGCTCCGTCTGCCATGAGTAATAGCCCCAAATGTCATATTCGCCGTCGCCGTCATAGTCTTCCTTAACGTCCTGCGCTAATCTGACGAAAGCGTCCCATGTCCATTCGCCGTCTAACCACATTTCATAAGGGTTCTTGAGTCCCGCATTCGCGAAGATGTCGCGGCGGAAATAAAGCTTACTTGAGCCCTCGTGGAAATCCGGAACAGTGTAAAGCTTGCCGTTAAAAGTAAAGAATTCTTTTGTTCCTGTGCCGAGCGGAATCGTAACCTCGCCGAAGTCAATATAATCGCTGACAGGAATTAAAAAGCCCTTCATAACCCACGACGGAATAACTTCACTCATGAAGTAGCAAATGTCGGGGCCTTCACCGGAAGCAATCGCCTTGATTAAGTCCGGCTCGTACATCTCCCACGAGAAGCGGTTGACAAAATCAACCTTCGCGCCTGTCGCCGCTTCAAAAGCCGCGATATACTCGGCTTCATCATCGCTCAAATCCCAGAATGTCCAGATTGTGAGCGTTTTCCCCGCGAACTGGTCGGGAGAGAGCCCAAGCTCGTTGCGGTAGCGGGCGGCACTGTTTATGCCGGAGAGGGTAGGTCTTGCGATTTCGCCGCCTTGTATGTTGCCGTCGGGATTAACGTTGGCGTGACCTGTGTTTGCGTCGGGTAGCTCCGGCGGCACGGTGTTAACGTTACAGCCTGCGAACAGCGCAGTAATCATCGCGAGCACCAGTGCAACTGAAAGCAATTTTCTTGTTTTAACCTTCATCATTTTCCTCCTATTAAAATTTATTATAATTAATCGGTTTACCCAATTTAACCTACTATTCCGCTTCTCTCCACGCTCTGCACGAAGAACCGCTGCCCTATTAAATAAAGAACAATCAGCGGCAGAATAACCAAAGCCACCCCTGCGTATTTCGCGGGCGTAACATAAGATAAATCAGTCACCTGCGAGTTTCTTGTAATCAGACCGACAACGCCGATTAAACGCATCGAAAGCGTCGGGCTTTCGTTCATGTACTGCGCCTGGTTAAATACCTCGCTCCAGTGCCAAACGAAGGACAGCAAGCCTACCGTGATAAACGCAGGAACTGCGTTCGGTGCCATAATTCTAAAATAAGTACGGATAATTCCCGAGCCGTCAATATAACCTGCTTCCTCTAATTCAACAGGCATACCTCGGTAAAACTGGCGGAAGATGTAAATAAACAGTCCTGTTTTCAGCCCCTGCCCGAAGACGGCAGGCAGTATAAACGGCGCGATTGAATTATTGAAGTTCAGCGAGCCGCCGAGCGTGGCATTAAATATGCCGAGAATATCGAAATTCAAGAAGAAAAGATATTGCGGTAAGCTAATCAGCTGCGGCGGTATAATCATCGTAAAAATAACCAACGCGAAGAGAATTCCGCGCTCACGGAACTTAAAGCGTGCAAAGCCGTACCCGACAGCCGAGCAGACGAAAAGATTGAGCGCAGTGACGATTCCCGCAATTGAAAGGGTATTTATTAAAGAAGAAGGGTAGTCGATAAAGCCCCAAACGTCCTTGTAATTCGCAAAGGTAGGGTTTTTCGCGACCCAAATTGTAGTCGTGTCTAACATATCGCCGGGCGATTTTATAGACGTTGTAAATATAAAAATCAGCGGATAAATGAGAATATAGCCGATTCCGCAGAAGAGCATAGCGAAGAACAGCCAATAAATAAATTTACGGCTTTTCTTCGCAAGCGTCGCTTTTTTATGGTCAGACGGCTTTAATGAATTTGCAATATTTTGCAGTTTTTTCATAAGCTCCCCCTAATCGTTCAAGTAGAAAATCTTGCGCGATAATAACCCGACAGACAATAACAGGAAAATGCTGATGATTGCGAAGAAAATCCAGGCAAGAGCAGCAGAATATCCGAAGTCTAACATCGAGCCGAACGCCGTGCTTTGAATATAACGCAGAAGCTCATTATTGTAGTCGGTGAACGAGTCAATAATCGTGTAAACCAAGTTAATAACGATAATCGGCGAAATCATCGGCAGTGTAATCTTCCAAAAGGACTCCCAGCCCGTCGAGCCTTCCACCTCCGCGCTTTCGTACAGAGCGGGCGAAATCGCTTGCAATCCTGCAATAAAGAGCAGAATCTGCACGCCCGACTTCCAAATAATCTGATAAACACGGTCGATTGCATCAGTCAGCACTAAAACTGCGCGGTTGTTATTCGTCAGCGTAAGCAGCATTTCCTTGAAGTCCACCGTCTGAAGCATAGGCATCCCCTGCTGTCCCGCTTCCCCTGCGAACTGCGCGGAAACATCGGATTGCATAACATAAACCAACGCTCCCGAGGTGATAATTACAGGCAGAAAGAACACCGCTCGCAGTAACGCGCGCCCTTTGAATTTTCTGTTCAGCATAACCGCGATGAACAGCGAAAAAAACGTAATCAGTACGATGTCAACGATTATCACCGTAATTGAGTCGATTAAAAGCGGCACGAATTCCGCATCAAGCGTGAAAGCCTTGACAAAATTATCCAAGCCGAGCGGAATCAGATTCACGTTCCCGAGGGAAATCTGCACGTTTGAAAAGGCGTAACGAAGCGACTGAAATAACGGCGTCGCGATAAAAATCAGGAAGCCCAACACCCAAAAATACGTGATTATACGCCCTGCGTTCGCTTTTCGGCGCAGTAATTCGCCCGCTCTCGGGGTTTTCTTCGGCATTTTCGGTGCTTTTCCGGCTCGTGTTTTGCGCTCGGAATTATTAGTTTCCATTACCTCGTCACCTCCGTAGCGAACGAACGCGTGTTGTAGTTAACTGTAACAACCACGCCGTTTTCGTAAGTAGTTTTGAATACGCCCTCGGCAAGCTGTTCATGTCCGCTCATTTTTTGCCCGCGTATAAGCGTATATAAATCGCCGATTTGCGTTGCTTGGTCAGCGGCAATATCAAGCCAGTCTGTATAATTTGCCGCGAATATTCCTTCGAGTATAGAACGGTTCAGCTCTGCCGACTGCGCGTAAATCCCGAAATAATGCGGGAGCGCGCCGTATTCAACCGTGCGGAGCAGTGATAATTGCTTATCCGGCGATAAATTCATCGCGCTTCCCGAATATTCGAGATAGCCGTGAATCACAAGCTGATAAAAAGGCACTTCGTCGCTTTGCAGGAAGAAGCCCGACGCGTTGAGCGGAACATCATAAAGCACGGGCGCAAGCTCCCAAACGTATGCGTTGCCGTAGGACAAGGCTAAATTATTATCGCCGTTATTATTAAGCGCCGCGACTAATGCGGGGCCTGTTCTGTCGCGGAAAACAGGCTCATATTGGTTATAATCGGAATAAACTAACCTGCCCGCGTCAGCTACAGAGACGTAATTGCGCGCTCTTACCTGCGCGAACGAATCCTGCCACAGCGCGGGAGAAAGCAGATACCAGCGACGTGCGTAGGTGTTGCGCGTGCCGTCCTGTATAAAATAGTCGTATTGGAAGTTCAAGCCGTTTCCTGTCGTACGGGCGGCATCGCGGGAGGCTGAAAAGCCTCTGCCCGTCTTATAAATCTGCATTATTTCGCCTATTAAAAATGCTTCATCGCCCGTCTGCAAGGACGCCACAAACCGATTCCAGCCTTTTTCGCCGCCGAGCGAGCTGTTGAAGCTGAAGCTCCGCGTCCACTGCGAGTTGAAGCCGCCTGCCTGCGCGCCTGCAAAGAAAACAGAAAGCGAGCCTACGCCTGCGTTATCAAGCGCGGCGCGGATTTCCTCCGCTTGCTTGAAGGTAGTCAGCGTGATTTCCCTGTCCATCGGAATTCCGAGGAAGGAGGACGGCTTTTCTACTGCGCCCATCAGCGTTAAATGCGCGCTTTTGGCGTTATTTGACAACATTTCCGTAAACACGCCCGTGCGCTCTAAATAATCGCGGTAAGCGAACGCCATATCGGTGTAACGGACATCATCGCCCTCTAAAAGTAAATACCTTACTGTCATAGGCACAACCGCCGTGACAGGCGCGGGAATAGTATAGCTTGTAGACACCGACGTTTGGCTGTCGCGCAGGAAAACCCTGCCGACATCGCGGTAGGTGAAAATCGCAGCGTTCTTGAAGTAGCGGTTATTACGGCGCATAACGCCTGTATGTACCGACGAAATAAACGAGCTGTCACCCTCAATTACAGCAAGATACGAAGCGTCATTAGTCTTCGCGCCGAACACAGGCATACGATAGCCCTCGGTAACGGAAACAGATTCAACAGTTCCGATTCCGCGGTCAAAGCCGTAAACAGGATGCGTCATATCTGCAGGGTTGTTATAATCCTTCTTGTAATCAGCAATTACGCCCGAGCCGTCGGGATAGAACAAAAAGCCGTTGTCGTCAGAAGTTCCGCTGTTGAAATAGGGCAGAAGCATAATCTGATTGACTGTGAATGTGCTTGTTTCCGTAATATCGCCGGGTGCAACCTGTGCCGTAAAGCCGTCGTCAGTCAGCGTAATATCCACAGGCACTGTAATCCCTTGCCGCTCGTAGCTGAAAATAAAACGTATGCCGTCGGGAATCGCTTCATAGCGCACGGTATTATTTCTTACGCAATGCTCGTAGGAATGAAGCTCTTGCCTTGAAAGCGAAGAATCAAGCGCAGTTACAGTTAAAATCGAAGCAAGATTCGGAATCAGCATATCGTGAACCCAGGCAGAATCCTCGAAGTTTTCGGGCAGACTGCGCCAGATTATCGGATTAACGCCGCTCGCACTGCGGACTTCAAAAGACGCATACTGCGGGTCAACCCAAAGCGAGTACGAGCCGTTTTGTGCAACCTGCGTCAATTCGGTAATAGTAAGAGGAGTCCCCGCGGCGGCGCGATACGGCGGCACATCGGGAAACTTCCCCTCAGACGCGGAACACGCAGTCATGAGAAGAGCTAAAACTATTAATAATAAAAGCAGTCGCCGTCGCATAAATTCACCCGCCTTATGGCATAAATCTGATTTCCGTAATCACTGTAGTAATGAAGCTGATTAATTGCTGAAAGGTTGAAAAAAGTATAATTCCTATGAAAATCGAAGCGGCGATTCCCGCAATCGTGAATAACGCCATCAGAATCGTCTTGCGCATTGTATAGTCCTGAATTGTCATGTTCCCGACTAAGAACAAAAACACGCTCCAAATAACCGCAATGCTTGAAATTAAGTAGTAAAACGTTGCTTCCTCATGCGTCATGATGTACGAGCAAATCATTAAAACAGGCATTGACAAAAGCACAGGAACTAACGAATATATGCTCTGCACCCATATTTGCTTCATGGTGGCTTTGCCGTCAAGCAGAGTCGAAAGCGCCCAGTTGAGAATCGTCCACGCCGCAAGAGGCACAACAAAGCTCGAAACATTGAAAATAATATTGTTGCTGTCGCGGTCTAAAATTCCGTAATGGAAAGACGTAAACTGAATCGAAAGCACGTTCATGAAGCAAAGCAGTGCAAGAATCAGATTCGCCGCGCCGAGCGTCTTAGGCATATGGTTTTTCAGCTCCCAAAAGCCGTCGTTCGGATGAAAGAGGATATAAAAGGCGTATTTTACTGTCTTTATTGTTTGAATCATGCCTGCGCCCTCCTCTTCTTCGCTTTTTTAACAAGCCGCACAGCAACGTTAATCCCGGCAATAAGCAGAAGCGTTCCTATAACAAGCGGCGAGAAATAACGCTTGAACCACTCGTTTCGCAGCTGCCCGAACGCTTGTGAATAGCCCTCTCTGTCCATGCCGAGCTTGAAATATTCCATTGCCGCCGCGTAGTCCTTGCGCCCGTAGTAAGCCTGCCCAAGCGCACTCCACGCAAGAGTGTTCCCCGAATCCATTTTCAGAACCTCGCGCCACGGAGCAATGCTTTCCTCGTACTCGCCCATTGTATATAAATGATTCGCAAGCAGAATTTTACTGCCGTAATCAGTTAATTCAAAAATTGTAAGATTCCCGCGCCCCGCGCAGAGTACATATGCTCTTCCGTCGCGTACGTCAATCGCCTGTGCGTCCGAAAAGAGCCCGATTTGATTCCCTCTGCCGCCGAACATGAACAGCATTTGCCCTGTGTTGTCGTAAACGAAAACGCGCCCTGTCGAATTGTCAAGTGCGTAAATATTCTCGTCAGAATCAGTACTGACCGACTGGAACTGCGCCATTGTGCCGACTCTTGCAGTTGTTGAGGTTATATCGCCGTAAACCTCTTCTCCGATTCCGTCGTGCCGCAGAACATCGCCGCCGATGGCGTTGAGCCTTCGGACTTGCAAAGTCCGAGTATTGCGCGTCGTCACATAAAGGAAGCCCATATCGTCAACGTGAGCGTTTGAAAACTCAGTCGGGACAAACTGCTCGCGAGCCTGCCGCTGTGCGCGCGTCAAGAACATACGGTATATAACCTCAATCGGGTTCGGTCTGACCCTGTTGCTCCCGAAAAAGCGCACAAACTCGCCCTCTCTCGTGAGCTGAATCAGCCCCTCGGTCGAGCCCGCACCCACGACATAAACGTGACCGGCTGTGTCCGCGACGACCTTCTGCGGTCTGAAGGTCAGCATTGAGCCTGTAAGCTCCACGCTGTCCATTAAGGTAACAAGATTACCTTCCGCGTCAAGCACGACCACCCGCCTGTTCTGCGTATCGGCAATGAAAATCGTTCCGTCTTCCTCGGCGAAAACGCCCTCGGGTCTGTTAAACGTATGCTGCTGACCGCCGTATACAAAGCCGCTTATGATTTTGAGTAGGTTTAGCTCGCTGTCTAAAACCAAAATACGGTCGTTGTTAGTATCTGCAATATATGCAAAGCCGTCCAAGCCGAAGCGGAAATCATTCGGCTTATCCAAGTCACCTGCGCCCAAATCAACGCCCGTGATTACCTTTACGGGAACCATGCAGTCTAACATCGCGTGCGCCGTCTCGTCAACAGGGCTGAAATTATAAGTAGAATACGGAGCCATTCCGAGCAAAAGCGGAACAGCAAGAATCAGCGCGGTAAGCCGTTTTTTCATGGAATATCTCCTTTCAGTAATTAATCTGTAGGGAACTGCATTTCGGCGTTTTCTTTGGAAACCGCCATGCGTTCCGGTGCGTATTTTGCGGAACGGATTAATCCGTTCCCTACGTTAATCTTTTAAACCGGAAGATTTCATCGTTTCGATTACGTTGCTCTGCGTGACAATGAAAATCGCAATCGGCGGAATCATCAGCAGTAAGCCTATGACGGCGGTCGCGCCGAGCCGCGGTAAGCCGCCCTGCATAACGTATGTAAGCGCGAGCGGAAGCGTCTTCTTGCTTTCGGTGGTAATATAGAGCATAACAGCATTTGAGTCGTTCCAAATCGCTTGGAACGCGAATAGAATCAAGGTCAGATACGCCGGCTTCACGGACGGCATAACGATGAACCACCATGTCGCCCATTCGTTCGCGCCGTCTATCCGCGCCGCTTCGAGCGTTGCGTCGTTAATCTGCTCCATGAACTGCTTCATAAGGTACAACCCTAAAGTCGTCACCATTGCAGGAAGCATAACAGCAAGGTATGAATCTAACCAGCCGAAGCCCGCGATTTGCAAATAGCGCGGAACGTTCAGGATAATCGGCGAGAACATCAGCGCGAATATAATCATAGTGAAGATGAACTTTTGACCCGGAAATTTATGCTTTGCAAGCGGATAAGCGGCGAGCGACGCTAACAAAACGTGCCCCGCTGTCCCGAATACGCTGATAAAAAAGCTGTTAAATAAGTACCGCGAAAAAGGCACTGCCGAGCTTGAAACAGCGTTGGATAAGTCTGCAAAGTTACGCAAGGTAGGATTCTGCACAAAGAAGGTCGGCGGGAAGCGCAAAAGCTCACCCATCGGCTTGAACGCTAAGTTAATCGTATAAATCATCGGTGCCGCCATGAACAAAGCCAAAAGCCCGAGGAAGAACACAACGAAGAAGTCGCCGAGGCGCGAACGAGTCGCTCTTTTTCCGACTTTACCGCCGAAAAACTTACGCATTTTTATTCCCCCTTTGCAAAATCGCTCTGACCAACTGGTTGATTCCGAACGTCACGGAGAATAAAACCACGGCAATAGCACAGGCGTAGCCAAGCTCAAAGCGCGGAGCTAAGGCGTAATCTTCCATGTGCATGATTAGCGTGTGCGCTGAGTACAGCGGAGAGGGCTTGCCGATAAGCTCCTGGCTGATTGTGCCGACTGCAAACGCGTTGGTAATCTGAATCACCGCGCCGAATAAAAGCTGTTCCTTCATTGACGGAAGTGTAATATGATAGAGCTCCTGCCAGCGGTTTTTAATTCCGTCGATTGAGCCCGCTTCGTACAAGCTTTTGTCAACACCCTGCAAGCCCGCGATAAATGCGAGAAACGCCGTACCGAGCGAAAGCCATAACTGCACGATTATAACTACCATTAATGTATACTGCGTATCGTGCCGCCATAAAATCGGCTCGGTAATGAAGCCGAAGTTCATAAGAAAAGTATTCAAAAGCCCGTTCGCGTCGGAAGAGAAAATATACTGCCAAATGAAATATACGTTCGCTGACAGGCTCGGCGCGTAGAACAGTAAAGTCGCCCAGGCACGAAGCTTCGGACCTAAGTCGTTGATAAACCACGCGATTAACAGGCAGGCAACGTAGCTGATTGGTCCTGTAATAAACGCAAAAACAAAGGTATTACGCAGTGAAATCAGAAATACCTCGTCCTCTAAGAAAAGGCGCAGATAGTTGTCAAACAGGTTCTGAATCCCGAAAAGCCGCGGTGCCTGCATGACGTTATAACTTGTTAAGCTGTAGAATACTGCAATAAAAACAGGAATAACAGTGAGAATAAAAAACAGGATAATAAACGGCGCAAGCATCATATAAGACGTGCGATGCCTTTTAAGTTTTTCAAGCATTTTAAGCATAACCTGTTCCTCCTGTCCTAATCTTCCAAGCCGAGCTCAATGCGCTTACGCAGAATCTCGGAATTTATTACTTCTGCGTATTTCCGCATAGCGGCACGCGGCGTAACGCCGCCAAGCACGATTTCGTTAAATGCGTTGGCAGTGTGCCGTCCGATGAAGTACGAGCCGGGAACGCCCGGAAATTCATTTATATTCGAGAGCGATTCCATAATCGTGTCATAAGAGTGCTTATCCCACGGAATCGAGCGCAGTGCCTCGACATTGGCGGTGCTGTAGCGCGCCGCAGGTCCGAACATCGCTTCAAGCTCAAGCGCGAAAATTACTTGTATTTCCTCTGACATAAACCACTGAATAAATTCCCACGAATCATCAACCCGCGCAGGGCGCGACTTCGTGATGAATCCGCTCGTAGACGCGACTGTAGGCCACGCGCCGGCAGAGGTAATTATAGAGCGGTCAATTGTGCCGTCTTCTTGCCTTACGCCCGGCACGGGGTACATCGCCCAGTTGCCTTTAATTTCTAATGCGGCGTAGTCAAGCATATTAAACAAGCTGTAGTCGTTAATTCCGATGGGCATTTCGCCTGTGCGGAAGCGGTTGAAGAAGTCGATTTGCACAGGTGCGCCGTGCAGAGTAAACAAATTCGTCCATTCGGTTAAAGCGGCGATTCCGATTGCATCATCAAGGACTGTCGCGCTTAAACCTTCATTAAAGAAACAACCGCCGTTTTGCCGCACGAAAAGCGGTAATAAATCCCCCGCGGCAGACACCTGCAAATTATGCACGCCGAGCGCGCCGATAACAGAATAAAAATCGTCCCACGTTTCGGGAATCGTTAGCCCCAAGTCACTGAAAATATCATTACGCACAAACATAACAGGTAACTGTTGAATTACAGGGAAGCCGTAAACCGCGCCGTCCCACGAGTTCGGAAGCATTGACGTGGGGGCGAAGCGTTTCTCGAATTCATCGTAATTCGGTAACTGCGACAAGTCAACTGCAGAATCACGCAAGCCGAAGTCAAGCGGATAGCCCTTCGCTATGCTCAAACAAACATCAGGTCCTGTTTTCGCAGCGATATTAAAGAACATCAGGTTCTCGTTGAAAATAATATTGTAGTTGACCTTGATTCCTGTTTCGGGGGTAAACCGCTCGTCAATCAGGCGTTTCAACAGCTCGGAAGCATCCTTACCGTACATTCCCCAAACCTCAATCAGCCTGTCTTCATCTTCATTATAGCTGTTGCCTGCGTTTTCCGCGCGCGAAGTGAATGAAGCGAAAAACCGCTGAAGCGCGAAGATGATTCTGCGGAAGAAGCCGGGGCGCACGGGCGGGAAATCTGTTTCGGGCGCGGAAATGCTCACAGAATACATAGAAAGCGGCATTTCCGAAGCGATTAATATCCAAATCGCAAGGTTTGTGATGTTGTCCTTGAAGCGCGGCAGGCGGCCCGGTATACTGTCGGGGCGTTTTACAAAGTCATGAAGCTGTGACGCCATGATTGAAATTGAAAGCGCGTCGTTGCGTCCTCCGCCGAGCGCAGTTATATCCGCGCTGACCTCGTCAAGCTGTTTCGCGAGCTCGGCAAACTGCGGCATGATATGCGGCAAACGCTCGTCAATACGGTAGTCGCGCATATTATCGGGATAAGGCCCTGTAACCATGATAATCTGTGTGTATATCGCTGACAGCTCGCTCGAAATTTCAGAGACTCGGCGGCAAATATCGGCTGTTTGACCGAGGGTAACAGTAAGGCTGATTTCATGCCTGCCTGCTGTGAGGTAAACCAACGCTTCCTCGTCGTCTACGTTCAGCGTTAGTCTCTGCCAGTTTGAGTTATACGGGAAAACGACTTCCATTGCTTCGGCGAAAGGAACTTCGCCGTTAATCGCGAGAATCCGCGTAACGGGCAAGCCGACAACTGCGTCCTGTTTATAAACAAAGCTCAATGAATAAAGCCCGTCAGCAGGGACTTCCATTTCCCACGCAATCATCTGTCCGGGCATACACCACATATCGCCGCCCATGACATTATAGGAAATAGTGCTCAAGCTGAAAGGCTCTAAAAGAGGATTTGTTAAGTCAACAATAGGTAAAAGCGAGGGAGAATTACGCAGTGAGGAATCCACCGCAAGCACCGTAACAGGCTCTGCGCTTGCAATATCCGCGGGATTATACGAAGCTGAAAGCTCCGCATAGGTAAGCAGGCGCGGCGGAGGCGTAAGCTTGATTTCGCTGATTACAACAGGCTCTCTGACCGAACGCAGGGTGATTTCGCGCGTTCCTGCTTCCAAAAAGAAAGCGAAGGGCTCGGTAAAATAACCTTCTTTATCTGAAATATACTGCTCGCGCCACATTAATTCCTCTTCGCTGAAAGGACGGAGCATATTCCCCATGTTGTCAAAATCGCGCTCTTCATTGGCGTAACGCCAAGAACGCGTAAACTGAATAACCTGCGCTTCGCGGAACGGCACGACGCCGTCGATTTCCACCGAAAACTCAATATTAGCGCGGCTTCCCGTTACTGCGGCATAAAGCACAGAAATGCAGTAACGTCCGTCGCGCGGAATATCAACTTCGTAAGTAACAAAGCCGTCTTCCATTGAAATAACAGCTTCGGTTATATCTAAGTAGCCGCGCGGCATTTCGGTTATGCCCGCCGCGTCTGAATATGTATTAGCAGGGAGAATTATTTCACTGTCGGGAGTCAAAGCGTCTTCAACTGCGCCGAGCGCGACATATGATTGCTCGTGCGAAGCCAAAGGCAAATCGTACTTTTGCGATAGGTGCGACTGATTAACAGCTTCCGCAGGCGATTCTGTTACTGCCGAAGCCGTAATTTGCAAAAGCATAAACGCACACAGCATTAACGCTGTCAGCCGTTTGATTCGTGTCAAGAAAACACCCCCGATAGACAATTTACAATTAACAATGTACAATGAACAATGAATTTACAATTAGAACTATCTTCGTTCCATTTGGGCGATTTCTTTTAGCCCTGCTTCTAATTCGGGGTCTACTACTTCGATTGCGTAGCGGTCGAAGTAAAACAGCATTTCGCCTCTGCCTGCATTTCTTTGCACACACCACAGCACCGGCGCGAAGCCGCGCGTGAACATAGCTTCCGTCACTGCGAGGGTATAATTACGTATTTCTTCCTCCGAAGCTTCCTTCGCCATACCATATTCGCCGATTACAACAGGTATGCCTTTATCGTGGAAGCTCGTGACCATTTTATCCATTTCGCGGTTTAACTGGCGGTAATCCTCTTCAGTCCCCCAGTCGAAGCGCGCTTTTGCCCAGCTTTCATCTTTTTCCAAGTGCGTGAAGCCGAAGGGCTCATAATAATGCACTTTAATCGCTAATCTGCCCGCAGGGTCAGTCGGCATAATAAACATCGCGTCGCAAGTCCAGTCGATGTTTGTGTGATAGCCTGCGATGAGCAAGTGCCGCGCGGCGTTGTTCCCGCCGGAAGCGCGGACTGTATCTACAAAAGTTTGATTAATACGGTTAACTATTTCATAAGACACGGCTTTTTCTTCGGCTGAGCCGCCCCACGGATTCCAAATGCTGTGCCAGCCGAGTTCCTCGTTCGCCGACTCAAACAACAGCTTGTCGCCGTAGTCCTTGAAGTTTTCTGAAATCTGCTGCCAGAACCGCGTGAATCTCAGCATAGCTTCCGCGGATTCGTCAGCTTCGTCAGCTGCGAAGCCGTCCCACCAGCCGCCGTCCCAGTGAATGTTCACGATTGCGTACATACCATTGCTGAGAACCCAGTCGACGACCTCTGTTACGCGCTCCATTAATTCATCGGAAATAGTATAATCGTCAGCCATAAGATTCGACCATGCCACGGGAATCCGCATAGTGCCGAAGCCCGCGTCTGCGTAGCCTGCGATGATTTCTTCAGTGATAATCGGGCTTCCCCACGCTATCTCGAACTGCATAACCATAGTTCCGCGAATCCAGCTGCCTGTCGCTTCTAAGGTATTGCCTAAGTTTATGCCGAGCCCCATGTCGCGAACGAGCTCCATTGTAGTTATATCGCGCATTTCTCTCGAAACGCTTACTTCTGCGTCGGGAATTACGTCCCCGTCAAGCTCTTGCCCGTCTGTGTCAGCCGGCGGAGCTTCAACGTCAGTATCCGAAGCGCAAGCCGCAAAAACACTTATCATCAGCGCAAAAGCTAAAATATATGCAAGAATACGCAGTTTTTTCATTGTAAGTAATTCCTTTATTTCGTTTTAATTTATATTATAACACAAAAAAAATAAAATGCAATAGGGAAAACATATTTTTCCTTGACAGAGGTGATTTTGTGTGATATAATCTTATTTAAGAGTATTTTGGAGTATTATTTTGGAAGGTGAAATATGCATACTGATATTTTATTGGAAAGCGGCACTAACGAGCTTGAAATAATGGTGTTTACTATCGCGAACATTCCTTTCGGAATAAACGTGGCGAAAATCACTGAAATAATGCAGTACAAGCCGGTCAGACCCATACCGAATTCGCACCCCAGCATTGAGGGTGTGTTTAAGCCGCGCGATTCAATCATCACGGTGTTTAACCTGCCGAGATACCTTGAGTTCCCCGAGGGCGAGGATAATTACCGCGATATGCTTATGATTACAGGATTTAATAATATAAACGTTGCCTTTCACGTTCATACGGTTGAGGGTATTCACCGTATCAAATGGAGCGATATTGAAAAGCCCGACAGAATGAGACACGGCGGCGACAACAGCGTTTCAACGGGAATCGCGAAGATTGAAGGTCGCTTAATAACTATTATCGACTTTGAAAAAATTATTTCCGATATTGCCCCCGAAACAGGGATTCAATTATCGGAAATCGACGCACTCGGTCCCCGCGAGCGCAGCATGAAGCCTGTTTTAACCGCTGACGACTCGGTGCTTCTGCGGAAAATGATTTACCAAGCATTGAACTCGGCGGGCTACGTAAATATAAAATCCTTCTCCGACGGGCAAGAGCTGTGGGATTATTTATCGGCTATCCGCAAGAGAGTGACAGAGGAGGGGATTCCGCTTGAATCGGAGGTTGCCGCTGTTATTTCTGACATTGAAATGCCGATGATGGACGGGCATCACTTGACTAAATTAATTAAGGAAGACAAGGTTTTAAGAAAGCTTCCTGTTATTCTTTTCTCCAGTCTGATTGACGAAGCTATGCAAATTAAAGGCAAGAGCCTCGGCGCAGACGCACAACTGTCAAAGCCGGAAATCGGAAACTTAGTAACCATGTTAGACACGCATATATTATAAACAATAAGCAAGGATAAAAAAATATAAGGAAAATAAAGGTAAAAGCTCATGAAATTTAAAAAATTATCATGGAAAATCGCCGTAATAGTCGTTACAACCGTTGCGATTATTTCGCTGTCTCTCGTTACCTATTATCAAATCCGCGTGGTTGCTCTGCTGAACCGCTACTCGGAGGAAAACCTCAACAACGAGCTTTCTACGAAAATCGGCGATTATAACCTGCCTTTTACCGACTCGATGTACATAGTGAAAAGTCTGCGTAATTATGCAGAGGCGAGCTTTGAGCCCGCGCTGTTCAGAAGCGGCGCAGAGGATTATTTCGAGAACGAGTTCAGACCGCTCATGGAGCCGTTTGTAATAAACACTGTTCTGCGTTCATACTTTATTGACGGTGCGTATTTTTCTGTTGACTATAGAATGTCGGGCAGTGATTACATAGGCGAAGTATTTATCGTATGTGACGGCGAGGGCGGCTACGAGATAGAAGAGCCGTATGATATTGAGGATTACGCCCCCGACAGCGGCACAGACATGGACTGGTTTTTCGGTGCTTTTAATTCGGGCAGACCGAACTGGACGCCGCCTTATATGGAAACCGACGGCGAGTACTACGTTTCCTTCGCCGAGCCTGTCGTTATAGGCGGGCAGACAATAGGTGTCGTGGGTATTGATATTTCAATCGCGATGATTAAAGAGTTAGTAAGTCAGTACAAGGTTTTCGACTCGGGCTTCGCAATTATAAAATGCCAAACAGAATTCTTTGACACTAACGATTTTATAACGAGGCTTTCTCCTTCCGAGCGGCAAAAGCTTATTAACGCCGCAAATACCGTTAAAAACGGCGAGACTTTCACAGTAACGCTGAACAGCACTGCATACGTTGCAATGAGCGGTACTTTAATAAATGATTATGAAGTATTTATTTTAGTGCCGAAGAGCGAATACGACAGAGAAGCGTTCCTGTCCACGCTCAGAATGGTTATACTTTTTCCGATTGTTTTTGCATTAGCTTTCGTTATTTGCTTCTTCATCGGTAAGAGAATCAGCAAGCCTATTGTGATAGTTTCCGAGCATCTTGAAACAATCGCGAGCGGCGATTATACCGCGGAGCTTCCGCAGGACGTCTTAAATATCCGCGACGAAACAGGGAATCTTGCGCGCGTCTCGCATAATCTGCGTCTGCGGCTTGCGTATCTCACCGACCGCGTGAAGACTATTTCGGAGTGCAATCTTACCGAAACCGTCGAGCTTTCATTCAACGGCGACATCGCGGGAATCGCGCTGAACGACACGATTGACACGCTGAACGATATGTTCACTAAGCTTAATATCATGGCGCAGGAGTTTAGGTCTGAATCCGCGAACTTAGCCGACGGCAGTAATATGCTTTCGGACGGCTGTACCGAGCAGGCGAAGGCAGTAGACGAGTTAATGGAAATCATGGGCAACATCGTCGCCAGCAACAAGGACAACGTGGCTATGCTTGAGGAAGCGCTCAGAATCGAAAGCACTGTTAAGAATGACGCCCGCGCAGGAGACAGCAATATGCAGCAGCTTTCGGAAACTGTCCGCGAAATCAACGAAGCGAGCAGGGGTATTCACAAAATCTTAAAAGCAATTGAAGATATTGCATTCCAGACGAATATTCTCGCGCTCAACGCCGCTGTTGAAGCGGCGCGCGCAGGTGCGCACGGTAAGGGCTTCGCGGTGGTCGCGGAGGAAGTGCGTAACTTAGCGGCAAAAAGCGCGGAAGCCGCAAAGGAAACCGCTCATCTTGTCGGCGTTTCCACGCAGAAGGCGGAAGCAGGCGAGGAGCTCGCAATCGTTACGGCGCAGTCGCTGTCTAAGATTATCGACGGGATTAACAAAACCGAGGAAATTATTAAGAAAATCGAAATTAATTCGCACAAGAACGATGAAGATATTACGCTGATGAACAAAGACTTAAACATCGTTTCCGACATTACGCAGAGAACAGCCTCGACAGCGGAACAAACCGCCGCAATGTCAGAAGAAATGAACGGACAGGCGGCTTCGCTTAAAGAAATTGTAAACGTATTCAGAATCAAATAAAACATAAACAAATACAAAGAGCCCGCAAGCCTTGTTTAATGCAGGTTTGCGGGCTTTTCAAGAGGACATTTTTATGCAGCCTATTATTTCAGTTAAAAACTTCACAAAAAAATACGGAGGCTTCACAGCAGTTGATAACATCAGCTTCGACGTTGAAGAGGGCAGTATTTTCGCTTTCTTGGGACCGAACGGCGCAGGGAAGTCCACGACAATCAACACGCTCGTAACTATTTTTGACAAGACAGAGGGCGAGCTGACGATTGACGGCAAGGACGTTTCTGTGCAGAAAGCGGCAGTACGCAAGGCTATCGGCGTGGTTTTTCAGGACTCTACGCTTGACAAGAAGATGACAATCGAAGAAAACTTAAAAATGCACTGCGTTTTTTATAAAGTCCCGAAGTCTGAGGTTGAAGAGCGGATTAAATTCGTGCTGACCTTAGTTGACTTGCTTGATGTCCGCAAGAAAACCGTCGCGGCGCTGTCCGGCGGCATGAAGCGCAGAGTTGAAATCGCGCGCGGCTTGATTCACTACCCGAAGGTTTTATTTTTAGACGAGCCTACCACAGGCTTAGACCCGCAGACCCGCGCTCACGTGTGGGAGTATGTTCTGCGCTTGCAAAAAGAAAAAAACATCACGATTTTTCTCACCACGCACTACATGGACGAAGCCGAAATATGCAATAAAGTGGCGGTCATTGACCACGGAAAAATCATCGCGCACGACACGCCGTTTAATTTAAAAAAGCAGTTTACAAAAGACCGCGCTTATGTCACGACAACGAATCCCGAAAAGTTAGAAAAACTGCTTGTCGACAAGAGTATTAATTTTATTGCGAAAGAAAAATATCACCGGATTGACGTCGGCGATAACGCGGCTTTACTTAATATTTTGAACGAGTGCGGAAGCGATATTACCGATATTGAAATCCGCAAGGGCACGCTGAATGACGTGTTCTTGGAAATCACGGGGCGCGAAATAAGACAGGGAGGTGGCGACGCATGAGAGTAGTTTATGCACTTTGGCTGCGCAATTTGAAAGCGTTTGTCCGTAATAAGCCCGCGCTGATTTTCAATTTGATTTTCCCTTTTTTCTTTATATTTGTTTTCGGGGAAATCTTCCGCAATGATTTTATCGAAAACCCGATGAGCTATATGTTAGCGGGGATTATTGCCGCCACTGTTTTTGATTCGTCCTTCCGCGTTTCGAGCTCAACGATTGACGACATGACCTCGGGCTTCATGAAGGAGGTTTTAGTCTCGCCTGTTTCGCGGCTTACTGTCGCGGCGGGGCAGTTTATTTCCTCGGCGACGATTGCAACGGTTCAGGGCGTGATTATCTTTGGCGTCGGCTTCTTTATCGGCTTCAGAATTACGTCGCCTTTTACAATTATATTAGCACTTCTCGCAATGGTTTTTATTGGCTTGGTGCTTGCGGGGTTCGGCTTACTTATTGCAACCATGACGAAAAACACGCAGACTTTCCAAGCGGTCAGCATAGCGATTACCATGCCTATGACGTTTATGTCGGGCGCGTATATTCCTTTGTCAATGCTTCCGAACGCGCTTCGATGGGTGGGATATTTTAATCCGCTGACGTATGTTGTCTCGTTGTTCCGCACGATTACGCTTGAAAAATTAGATGTGCCTGTAGCAGAGCTTATCGCCGAGGACTTAGCCTTTGAAATCGGACGAATTACAATAGGACCCGCACAAGCTCTGATGATTCTGACAATCGTTGGAATCGCGTTTATCAGCTTGTCTGCATTAGCCTTCGCAAGGGTGGACTTCTCAAGAATGAACCGCAGTAAAGACGATTATTTAGAGATATAAAAAGGAGTTTATCATGGCAAAAAATAAAAGCAACAGAGCTCAAAAAATACAGCAAAGAGAAAGAGCTAAGAAAAAAGCCAAGCAGAAAAAAGTTCTGCTCATATGCGGCTGTGTCGTAATAACAGCGGCTTTAGCGGTGCTTGCGGTGTTCATGGCAAGCCGCGAAAGAAGCGAAAGCCCGCCTGTGAATCCTCTTACTCACATTCACGGTGACAGCTGCCGCCATTAAAACTATAATAAAAAAGATTCTTGCAGCTGCAAGAATCTTTTTTTGTGAAAAATTAATGCTCGTCGGCTTCCGCTATTGCTTTTGTTTGGTGAACCGTTCCGTGCGCGTGATTCGGCGGCGCGTAAATTGAGTATAGTTTAAGCGGCTTGTTGCCTGTGTTTATGAGGTTATGCCAGCTTCCTGCCGGTATGAAAATCGCGCAGTCTTCAAAGACGGGCTGTTGGAAATTCAAGTAGTCCTTACTGTCGCCCATCTGCGTTAAGCCCTGCCCCGATTCAATCCGCAGAAACTGGTCAACCTGCGGGTGAACCTCCAAGCCGATGTCTTCGCCGACGGGAATACACATTAAGGTAAGCTGTAAATGCGTTCCCGTCCATAAAACTGTACGGAAAGTATCGTTATGTAATGTCGCCTTGTTTATATCCGTGATGAAGGGCGCAGGCCCGAAGTCCTGCTTTGCAGACGAGCAGCGGGGCTGCTTCCCGCAATTGTTGTTGTAAAAATTATTCATCATGTTCCTCCCTTATATTTTTTTTGGCAGCAGCAGCCGCAAGGCTTAGGCTTCAGAAAATCCTTTGCGAGCTGCATTTTCATTTTGAGCAGAAACTGCAGGTCAGTGATTTTTTCAATCAGCGAAGCGACGCTGTCGTTCACTGTGATTACTTCGCAGATACTGCTGCATTTATTTGCAAGAACGTATTGAATTTTCTCGCCCTCGGCGTTTATGATGTGGCTGAGCGCGGTTTCCTCCATAGCGATTGACGTGAGAATTGCGTTCACCGCTTCGTCACGCGTCAGCACTGTTTCCTTGTCCGGGAATTTCGGCATTGACATATATTTTCGCTCCTTTTATTAATTTACTTTTTATTTTATTCCGCAAGCTTTTTTTATGTGCAGAGCTTGCAGGAACACTTTGTCGAGTTTCGCCGTATAATGTAAAAAAATATGGAGGTTAATTACTATGTCAATGCCAAAATTCCCGAATGTCCCGGATTTAGACCTTGAAGATGCAATCAGTCAGATTATTTCTTCTATCGCAATGGAGGAGCTCGCGCTCAGCCACATCATAAACGCTGAGGGCGAGAAGCTTCAGTATGTTCTCGGAACGCTTGAAACGCAGAGAGGCGCGGTTCCGATTACCATCACGCTCAAGGATTTATTAAAAATAAACGAAAGCATCAGAGATACGCTCGGAGCTGTTTCGATGAACCAGATGTTCCTGCTCGGCAAGCTGTCCGCAGCGGTTAACGCCCTGCCAAAACCGAAAAAAGATTAAAACCAAAGAATATTATTAACGGAGGATAATTATTATGTCAATGCCTAAATTTCCGGAGCACCCGGATTTTACCCTTGAAGATTCGATAATTCAGATTATTTCTTCCATAGCTATGGAAGAGCTCGCGCTCAGCCATGTTTTAAACGCTGAGGGTGAGAAGCTACAGTATGTTCTCGGAACGCTTCAAACGCAAAAGCCCCCGCTCCCGCCTGCTTCAATCGACGATTTACTTGAAGTGAACGAGAGCATAAGGGAGACGCTTTCTGCGGTTTCCATGAACCAAATGTATCTGCTCGGCAAAATGTCAACAGCTGTTAACGCGCTTTCCGCAAGCGATAAAGACGATGATAAAGGCGGCGGCGGTGACGACGGCGGTGACGACGGCAAGCCTAAGCTGTCGCTGATACACGGCGAGGGTCCCTACGACACACGTATCGATGAGGGTGACTGGGAGAACAAAAACTTTTCAATGCTGATTAAATACAGACTCGAGCAGGACATAGCCGACCCCGAAATCGTTATATATGAAGAAGGCGCGGTAAAATTAGAGGATATTCTTAAAACAAATGACTTCAGGGGAATCAGCGTAAGAGCCGAGAATCCCGCGCTGAATCAGTACTTCCGTATTGATATGGACAAAACTGATGACCTCTCAATCATTTATAATTATATTCCCGACTTAGATGTTTGGGAAGACGCTCAGCCGGGACTCCCTGTGATTATGGAAACGCTGATTTTAAGCAAAGCAGGATACGAAGACGCAAGGATTAAAGTAATTCTGCGTTATAACGGGTCTCTGTTTACAAACGGATAAAAAACAGGAGGAAAATATTATGGCGAAAGCTGATATTAATAAAATCTTGACACAACCGAATAATTACCGCGTTGTAGTTAAGGATAGAATCGCTGAAATCACAGGCGGAAACCTCTTCGACTGTGAAAGCAGTAATCCTGCAATAGCTTCCGTTAGCATTACAGGCGGGAGCGCGAGAGTTACGGGTAAAAAGGCGGGAACTGCCGCTATAGCTCTCGGGAGCAACCGCGGAATCGTCACGGTATATAATTATCAGGTCAGCGACCCTGACCTGATAAAAGAATATACTTTAAAGCAAGGCGGCGAGGTTCTTTTCGGCGACGTCGGGGAAACTAAAGCGAGTCCTGTAAGCGTCCTTCCCGCTTCGGCGTATAATACAATCGCGTGGGAATCGCTCGACACAGACATCGTAACAGCCGCGCAAAACGGAAATATAACCGCAACAGGAAAAGGCTCTGCGATAGTTTTAGGGAGGTTCACAGATACCTGGGGTGTTGAAAGAGATGTTCATATTTTAGCGACTGCGGGCGAATGTAAATACGACTGTCCCGATTGTGACGGCGGCGGAGATGAAGACAAGCCGATTTCTGATAAGCCCGACGCGTCGGACGGCGATAAGCTTGACACCGCGCACACAGGCGACTCCGAGGACTGGTTTGAAATTGCGAGAAACGGCGATTATTCCTTAATCATGCGCTCAAAGTTTATCAGCACCTATGACGGGCATTACGACGACCCTGCGTGGCAGAACACCGACTACGGCACTACGAATGTCTACAGGGATTCAAGAGTTCGCAGAGCTATAAACGCATGGTGGAACGGAACCGCTCCGGGCGTAGCCGATAAGCTTCCCGCCGGCGCAAGAGTGCGTCAATTTACAATGCAAAACGATGCAGTAAATGTTCTCGGCACAGGTGACAGGGATTCGGGAGGACTCGAAAACGGCTTCAGCAAGCCGAGCCGCACAAGTATTCCGTCAGGCTCGGAGGACGTCGCGTTTGCACTCAGCTTCACCGAAGCGGCGAATTTCATTTCAAAAAGCTATTCCACAAACGGAACAGGCGCGACACAAAACAGCAATACGATTGCTGTCAGAAACTTTGAAAAGTTGATTATGCCTGCAGATAAGCCCTACGGCTTTTGGCTTCGCACACCGAGCGAAACCGTTTCGGCGGGGGGAGCGGTTGACTTAACAGGCAGAGCGTTCCAGTTCCATATATCCTCGGCAAACGAACAAGGGCTTGTATACCCCGCATTATGGGTGAAGACAGCGATTTTCAACTTTTAATTTTCAGTTCAACTAACCCTTCAAGCCGAAGGGTTAGTTGACGTTTTGAGGGAAATATGCTATAATGTAAATATGGATAGTAATATTATTTTAGTTTTCGCGCTGATTTTATTCGCTACTAAATTCTGCGGAATCTTAACACGGCGGCTTCATCTGCCGCAGGTGGTCGGTGCGCTGTTAGCGGGAATAATCTTAGGACCGTCGGTTCTCGGACTCGCACAGCCGAGCGAAACGCTGACCGTAATCGCGGAGCTCGGCGTGATTGTGCTTTTATTTTCGGCGGGAATGGAGATGGATTTCAAGCAGTTCAAAGCCCTGCTTCGTCCGTCATTATTAATCGCGGTTCTCGGGATTTCGCTCGCTGTCGGCGGCGGATTCCTTGCCGCTTATGTAACAGGACTGCCGCCTTTTGAGAGCTTTTTCATCGGCGTTGTAATTGCTTCTACGTCTACGAGCATTACTGTTGAAGCCTTGCAGGAAATGGGCAAGCTTAAAACAAAGTCGGGTTCTGCGCTTTTAAGCACAGCAGTAATCGACGATATTCTCGGAATCATTCTGCTTTCGGTTGTGCTGGGAATCGGCGGCGGTGCCGAAAATAGTGAATTCAGCATTTTTTCCGCGGGAATAATTCTGCTCAAAATCATCGCGTTCTTCGGCTTTGCATTTATTTGCGGTTTTATTATGAATAAGCTGCTCAGTATAATCCGCAACCGCTCGGGCGAGAGCAGGCGGCTGTCGATTTTCGCGCTTGCGTTCTGCTTTCTTATGGCGTATCTCGCGGAACAATTCGGCTTGGCGGACATTGCGGGGGCATTTATCGCGGGTGTGGCGTTTTGCAATACGCGCTACGTTGAATATCTTGAAAAGAACACACACGTGCTTTCCTATATGTTTTTGTCACCTGTTTTCTTTGCGAGCATCGGCATAAACATGGTGCTTGACGGGTTTGATTCGAGTATGCTCCTGTTCGCGGGGCTGCTGCTTTCGGCGGCTGTGCTTTCTAAGCTTATCGGGTGCGGCTTGGGTGCAAAGCTGTGCAGATTTAAAAACAGCGAGTGCTTTCAAATCGGCGCGGGAATGGTAACTCGCGGCGAGGTTTCGATTATCGTCGCAAGCAAAGGAATCGCCGCCGGAATCATGGAAGCAGAGCTGTTCTCGGGAATAATAATAGCGGTGATTGTCACGGTTTTGATTGCGCCGGTACTTTTGAAGTTAGTTTTCACCGATAAATTTATAAAGCTTGCAGATAAAACAAAAACGGATTTGACTTGAATCAAATCCGTTTTTGATTTTGTTTATTTTAGTTTAAACTGTGCTACCAAGTCTTCTAACATCGCCGACTGCCCGCTCATTTCTTCGCTTGCCGCCGCGCTTTCCTCCGCTGTCGCGCTGTTCTGTTGAATTACCTGTGTGACCTGATTGAGCCCTATGTTAATCTGCTCAACCGCCGACGACTGCTCCTCTGAAGACGTCGCGATTTCTGCGACGATTCGCGAGCTTTCGTTAATCCCTTCAACGATTTCCGTAAGGCTCGCGGCGGTTTCCTGTGCGATTCTTGCGCCGAGCTCGGCTTTTTCCATCGAGTTCGCAATCAAGCCGCCTGTGTCCTTCGCGGCTTCCGCGGACTTCGCTGCAAGATTACGCACCTCCTCCGCGACAACAGCGAAGCCCTTGCCGTGCTGACCTGCTCTCGCGGCTTCAACTGCGGCGTTGAGCGCTAAGATATTCGTCTGGAACGCTATGTCGTCGATAACCTTGATTACCTTGTTAATACTCTGGCTCGCTTGATTAATTTCATTTACAGCCGACATCATTTCGTCCATTTGGCGGCTTCCTGTCTCGGCTTTATTTTTAATTGAATTGGCGAGCTCAGCGGCTTTCCCTGCTTTTTCGGCGTTGTTCTTGGTTTTCTCCGAAATATCGGAGACAGAAGCAGAAAGCTCTTCAACCGCCGCCGCCTGCTGTGTTGAGCCGGAGGCTAACGCCTGCGAGCTGTCTGCGATTTGCTTCGCGCCTGTTGAAACCTGCCCTGTTGAGCTGTTTATTTCGCCGAACATATTACAAAGGCTGTCTACTGTTTTCTTTAGTGAAACACCCATAGTATCTCTGTCTGAGAGGATTTTTACGTTAACAGTCAGGTCGCCGCTTGCAACGGTTTCAAGCTCTTTTGAGCTTTCTGCTACGTGGTTAATAAAAGTCGAGCAAGCCCCGATACACTGCCCGAGCTCGTCTTTGCTCTGCGCGTATTCATTAATAGCTTGAACCTCCTCCGGTTCAAGCGTGATGTCGCCTGTTGAGCCCGCTTTTTTCATGAACGCGGTCAGCACCAACAGCGGCTTGCTGATTAAGCCCGAAATATAAAACGCGATGAACACCGCGAAACCGAGCGCAAGCGCAAGCACAGTGATAATTGCAACAAGCAGGCGGTCAGCTAATTTGCTTGCATTATGCGACGCGTCCGCCGCTACGTCGATTTTCATTTGCAAGCAGATATCGAAGTTTTCGACTATTTTATTTGTGGCTTCGGTGTATTGGCGCATTAGTGCGTATAAATCCGACGGGTCTTCGCCGCTTTTCGCGCCGTTGTAAATTAAATCAATGCACTCTCTGAAGTCGTTGCTGTACAAATTGCGCGCTTCGTCGAAAAGCCGAATCGCTTCGGGTGCTCTGATAGTGGCGTAATACGCTTCCATGCTCGCGTACATGACGGGGCGGTACGTTTCGACCCGATTGTAAGCGTCCTCGATTAAATCCATGTCGCCTACAGCCGCACCGATAATAAACTCACGCATACACGCACGCATACGCTGAAGCATTTCTACGGTTTTCCCAAGCTCGGGCATAGGCACGGTCTGCATTGTGTACATATCGTCGAACGACGAGTCAATCGTGCGCATACCGACGATACCGACGAGTCCTACTATTGCAGTGAACGCCGCAACGATTAAAAAGCTTGTGATTAGCTTCTTAGCTACCTTCATGTTTTTCATATTGCATATCTCCTGTAATTATTTTAAATACTATACTATATTATATTGCAATGAGCCGTTTTATGTTATTCGACATATTTTTTATTTGTATCACTTGCAATAATAGCGAAAATATGTTATACTTTTCAAAACCGCAAAAGGAGACTTTCATGAAATATATTGCATTAGTTGTTATAATCGCGGTGGCTCTGCTGCTCGCTTCCTGCAGTGAACAGCCTGCGCTTAGCGAACCTGAGCCTGCTCCCGAAGCTGTTCTTGCTGAAGCTGAAACCGATTCGCTTTATTTTGCTCTGCCGTATGAATTTTCTGCTGTTGATATTTACGGGAACGCGTTAACTGCGGAGGCTCTCGGCGAAAAGCGAGCGTTCTTCCTGCATTTATGGGCGACGTGGTGCGGGCCCTGCGTGCGGGGAATGCCCGACATGGCGGAAATCTCGCGGGATTACGGCGATGACGTGGGTTTTATCGGACTGCTTCTTGATTATGATTCAAACGCGGACGGCGCGGTTAACATTATCGAATCTGCGGGCGTCCCCGATTGGTTCATCATGATTGACGCGAACGAGCCGAGCGCGGCACCTCTGCTTGAAATAGTCAGAACAGGCTTTGTGCCTTCTTCTGCAATAATTACAAAAGACAATCATTTCCCCGAGCCGCTCAGCGGCAGAAATTACGCAGAAATTCTTGATGAAATTCTCGGTTATTAGAGGTGGTTACTTTGAATAAGATTATGATTTTACGGGCTTTGCTTTTAACCTTCGGCGTGATTTTAATCGCGCTCGGAATCTTACGCGGCGAGCTTGACACTATATTGCAAAAAGGTGCAGTAATCTGCCTCGAATGTATAGGAATAGGATAATGAAAAAAATACTCGGCGTCCCGAAACGCCTGTTGATTCAGCTTTGTTTTTTTCTGCTTCAGAATCCGTTGCTCGGAAATTTTTTCAAAGGCAGGATTTATCAAGGCGAGTTCAAAAAAGTCTGCACGCCCGGCTTGAACTGCTATTCTTGTCCTGCGGCGGTGACCTCCTGCCCTGTGGGTGCGTTTCAGCTTTTTCTCGGCGGCGCGAAGCATAATTTTAATAATATAAGCTTCTTTGTTGCGGGGTTTTTATTAGCAACCGGAGCTGTTTTCGGGCGGTTTATTTGCGGATATGTCTGCCCGTTCGGGCTGTTTCAGGACTTGCTGTACAAAATAAAAACGCCTAAGCTTAAACCGCGCTTCAAATACGCGCGCTACATAAAATACGTAGTTCTCGCGCTGTTTGTGATTATTCTGCCGTATATAATCCGCTGTGAATTATCGGGGCTCGGCTCGCCGTGGTTCTGCGAATATATCTGCCCTGCGGGAACTATTTTCGGCGCGACTCCGCTGCTTGCGGCTAATGAGCTTCTGCGTTCTCTGCTCGGCTGGCGTTTTATTTTAAAAGCGGCGATTGCGCTCGCGGTTATTGTTTCTTCTGTTTTTGTTTTTCGTATTTTCTGCCGCGTGCTTTGTCCGCTTGGCGCGATTTACTCGCTGTTCAACAGGTTCGCGGTTTTCAAAATTAACTGCGATAAAAATAAATGCACCTCCTGCGGAGACTGCCGCGAAGCCTGCAAGGTACTGCTTGAACCTGCGGAAAAGCCGAATTCCCCCGAATGTATCCGTTGCAGGGAATGTGTAAGCTCGTGCAAATCTAAAGCGTTGAAATAAAAACACCCTTGAAAGCTTCAAGGGTGTTTTGCTTATTTTAGTACCAACCTTGCTTTTCGCTGAGTAACTGCCAGTAATCCTCCTGGTCGTACCATTCTAATTCCTCGATTGCATCGGCGTTGCTTGCCCAGTAGTCGGCAATCGGAATTCTTCCTTGTAATATACGTTTGGTTTCGTGCCACGGGCCCCACATTTCTTCGTGAACCTCAATTTCGCGTTCAACCTCGATGTAATAATATCCGTCCTCTTCGTACTGAATATACATGATTTCGTAATTTGCATCATCTATGTTCGTTCTTGTTCTGAGCGTAAGCTCCCCGAACGTCCCCGAAGCAGTATCAAAGAAGAGCATACTCAAATCAACTTCATTGCTTGTCATCCAGTCGTCGTTGTTATAACGCATCATGGTCACTCTGCCGTCGCGCTCTTCGTTAATGAATAAGAATCCGTGTACATTCTCGGCGAGCACAGTGACCTCGCCTGTTCTGAGGTTAAGGCTTTTGAGTGCTTCTTCTCTGCGCGAGTGGAAAAAGATTTCGCCGTTTTCGGGAATGTTCCAGGTGTTGCCGGTGAAGCCGTCGCCCGTGTCGCTGAATATTTCGGTTCTCTGACCGGTTATGGGATTAAACGAGTACATTGAATTCTTTTGGTTGTTGTAGTAATCCATTTGGTCGTCGTCAGAGTGCCCCCACTGTGGGTAAGTCACTTCATTCACAAAGATTTGCCCGTCCCATAAGCCCATGACGTTAATGTAAGTGCTGTCTTTATCTTCTTCCCAAGGCTCACCCGCCCAAATTTCAGTCACGGTTTTGTTTTTGTAATCTACTTCGACCATCGCCTGCACACTGCTGTAGCCCCAGTCGTCTGTCTGAATCATTATATTCACGAGCATATACAGTCTTCCGTTCATGAGCCAGTTCTGACTCCACGAAATGTCGTACTTCTCGGGAAGGCTCATATATTCGGTTCTGCCGCTTCCGTCAAGCCCCAAACGATAGAAGGTGTTGCCGCTGTTGAGCGCATAGATATAGCCGTCGTCCACGAACAAGCACGAGCCGCCGCCCCAGCCGCCTCTGCGTGCTGAGAATCCCCACTGATTAAAGTCATCGGGGTCGGAGGGGTCGTCGGGCAGGAACGCGCCGCAGTCCTCCGAGTCATGCGGGCAGGTGACGCGGTTGCATAAAACCATGTCCTTGCCTGTCGCGCTGTCGATTATATGCACGAGGGTAATCGGCGCGGAATATTCCATATCCATGCCCATACCGCCATACTCCATAGAAGTAACCGCGCGTCCGCCGCCGGAAACAACGCGACTGACGCCGCCTCCGCCATACGCCCCGTCCATTCCGGGCTGTACTGTGTTAACATAATACGCGCCGTGCTCCGTGACCCACATATCGGGGACGAGCAGCGATTCACCCGTAGCCGCGTCGGGTATAGCTGTTAGCTTCGTGAAGTCTGCCGTGCGGGGCGGCGGCGTCCACCAGTTGTTTTCGATTTCTTCCGCTTCTCTTTCCCGCGCGCTGATTACTTCCCGCGCTTCCTCACCTACATCGTCGCCTGTGCCTGTTACTGCCGCGCCTTCTCCGCCGCAGCCCGTGAGCCCGAGAGCAAGCCCCGCAAGCAATAAAACAACCAATAATTTTTTCATAATAACCTCCATAAATTCTATGTTTTTCCGAATCTTCGGATTACGTACCAGCCGCTGACCGCCGAAGCAATCAGGAATACCAAAACCTGTACAGCTTTAAAGGCTGACGGTGCGATAAAAAGTCCGTTTGCCGTGATGAGTTCAAGCGCGCTTACAGGCGCGAACAGCTCAAGCCCGAAACGATACATCAGCAGCGGGAACAAGAGAATCCCTGCACTGATGAGCATTGCGTATACATTATGACGGACTTTGAGCGAGATTGCAAGTATCATCATCATGATTCCCGCGAAGAAGAACAGCCGCAGAATCAGCATTAACGCTAAATAAATCAATATCGGCATACCGCTCATAGCGGCAGGGAACGCAATCTCTCCCATTATCGGCGGCAGACTTGCAAGCGGCGCGGCGATTCCGCCGAAGCCGAAGTACCGCCCTGTGTAAATTAAATCCGGCAGTGAAGCGATGATGAAAGCAACAAATACAGTTCCACCGGAAAGTAATAGCTTTAACCTTACTGTGTCCGCGTGCCCGCGTGGTGAGGCGTTGAGAATCTTATACATTCCTGTTTTGTATTCCATAGGGAATACGCCGCTCAAAGTCAGAATCATAATCGCAATCAGCCACATTCCCGCGGTTAGTCCCGCGCTCGGATTATTCAGTCCGAACAGTCTGTAGTAGCCGTCTTCATAGACGAACTGCGCGTGCTTAGTGTCGCGCACATATAAGAACCGCTCAAAAATCTCTTCAAAGCCCCACATACTGTTTATGGTGTCATAATGAGGGCGCAGTAAGTCCCAGCTTTCAAACCATTCTATTTCGCCGCGCGCTTCCATTTGATTTATGCGGCTGATTTCGGCGTTTGCCGCGTCAAGCTTTTGACGCTCGGCTATTAAGCCGTCATGCTTTTCCTGTGTCAGCGGGCCTTGCAAGGACAGCATATATTCCTTGTGGTAGCTGTGCCCCCAGCCGAGGTAGGGCTCGCGGGTATTCATTACGTCATAGCCTTGAATAATCGTGAAGATTAAAAGTATTAACAGTGCCTTATTCGTGAACGCGAGCTTCTTGAATTCGTAGAATTTATAGCCTGTGTGAACCTTTGCAGGCAGGCGCAGTTTTTTGAACTTGAATAAATCAAGGTTGCTTTCGAGCGCGTGCTTTTTAAGGTAAGAAATGCAAACGGCAACAGCGAGTGCAATGAAAGCCGCAATTCCGAAAACTACGAAAACAGGCGCGACGCGAACAGGGCTTCCGAGTACATTTAAGTTGAAATAATCGCCGAAAATAATTTGAGGTCTGATTAAAGAATACAGGTTCAAAAAGCGCAGAATATTAAGTCCGGAAATAAGCGGAATCGCAGAGAGCGCGATATTTACGGCGGCGAGCAGAATCGTCACGAGCATTAAAATAATAGAATGCTTTGCGTGAATCGCAATAAGCATGATTGCAATTCCTATGCAAACAAGCGCAATCGTTTTAGCCGTAAGATAAACACCCATGAAGCCTGCGACGCTAACGCTCAGCGTACTGCCGAAGAACAGCGGCACAGATTGAATCGAGCGCGAAACGTCACCCAAGCCGAAGGTATATTCGGCGAATGCCGCTCCCGAAATAAACACAAGAACGCTTACAAAAGTAATTGAAACAGCTAAAGCCGCGAGCTTCGCCAAAATCGTATGAATATGCCCTTTCGGGGTTGATTTTACGATGAGAAAGAGCCGCTTGTCCTTTTCGTCGGTGATTAAAATAATGCAAAGCACTACGAGCAATAACAAAATAATTAAATCCGAGGACGGCGAGTTAAACAATACAGTGACTCCGCGGTTTACGTCGTAGCGGATTTCCGTACCGCGCATACCCTCAAAATCTTCCTGCGTTTTGCTTATGTTGCGGGAAGAGAAGGAATCGGGGTCGCTTCCGAAAATAGCAGAGCCGAGAAGCCTTGCCGCTTCCTCGTCTATTCTGTCAAGATACGCGGAATATGTATTGACGGTTAAGTCGTTCATAATCGCTGTGTATAAGCTTTTGCGCGCACTGATTACCCACCACGAAAGGTCTTCATCTAACCTTTCGCCGAAGCGTTCGCGCGCTTCCTCGTACTGTATTTCAAGCTCCTCTACGTAGTCGCGGAGCCAATTATTATACCAGTCGTCGCCGTAATATTCATCAGCTTCTTCTTCTTCTTCTTCTTCTTCTTCATATTCTTCTTCGTCAGAAGCGTCGCTTAGTGACAGCGAAACGGCATTGAAAACTACTACTCCTCCGCCTCCGCTTCCGCCGCCTCTGACTACCCTGCTTGCACCGCCACCTCCGCCGCCTCTGCGAGCCGACATATTTTCAGCGTACATAGCTCTGTAGTTGTAATAATTTTCTTTAATCTGAAAAGCGTCAGCCAAGTCTATTTCGTTTTGAAGCCAGGAGAGCTTTTGCCCGAGCGGGAGGACGCGCAAGGTATCAAACACTTCTTTGACTTCAGTGTGCGGAAGCTGTGTATGCGACGGGCGGTTCAAAAACCATAGGGCTAACACGTTCACCGCGAGCGCGGCGGCGAGCATACCCCAAAAAAGCTTTTTGGTGACTACTTTATATAATTCGTACTTAAATAATCTCATTCTTCAAACACCTTCATATAAACAGATTCCAAGCCGCCCTGCGTAATCTCGAACCTTTCGCATAAGTCGGACGGGCTTCCTCTTTCGATTACCACGCCTTTTCTGAGCAGGATAACATCGTCGGCAATGGTTTCAATATCCGAAACGACGTGCGTCGCGAATAAAATAATTTTTTCGCCTGCCATGCTTTTGACGATTTCGCGGATACGGATTCTTTCCTTCGGGTCAAGCCCTGCGGTGGGCTCGTCAAGCACGATGATTTGCGGGTCGCCGATAATCGCCGACGCGAATAAAATCCTCTGCTTCATGCCGCCGGAGTAGCCGGAAATTCTGTCGCGCAGTCTGTCAGACAGATTCACAAGTGTTGCTACTCTTTCGACTTCTTCTTTTGTGCGCTTAGGCGGAATGTCCTTCAAGCCTGCTATGTAGCTTAAAAAATCCACGCCGCGGAAGCCGTCGTACATTCCTTGTTGTTGCGGCATATAACCTAAAACCGCGCGGTAGTCTTTACCTGCTTCCTCGATTCTGCTGACTGCATCAGTCTGCGATGCGCCTTTCCACAGTACCTTCCCCTCGTCGGCGCGCAGGCTCAGCGTGAGAATATTCATGAGCGTGGATTTACCCGCACCGTTGGGACCTAAAAGCGCGTAAACGCCGTTAACAAGGTCGAGGCTGATATTATTCAAAGCCTTGTTCTTTCCGTAAGATTTGCTTAAATCTTTAATTACAATCATTTGTTTTGCTCCTTTTCGACGCGTTCTACATATAAGACGAATAAAAATCGGGAAATGTTTCCTTTGGATTTGACAACTTATTCAGCTTATGTTAAAATAAGTATAAAATAATAATAACATAAAACAAGGAGAATTGCAATGACAAATGTAAAAGGAAAATGGGCTTTAATCACCGGCGCGAGCCGCGGAATCGGCGAACAAGTCGCGCTTTTCATGGCAGGTCACGGCTGTAATTTAATTTTGCACAGCAGAGAATTGAAAAACACCGAAAAAGTACTTGCGGAAGTAAAAGCTTTAGGCGTCGAGGCGTATTCAGTCGCCGCCGAACTGTCGGATTTAAAAGCTGTTGAAGCGATGTTAAACGAAATTGAAGCCAAAACGCACGTCGATATTCTTTTCAACAATGCGGCTGTGCAGGTTGCTTACAGAGGTGCTTATTTCCGCACTCCTGCGGAGGATTTCACCACGAGCTTCATAATTAACACGACAGTTCCTGCAATGATATGCTATCGTTTAATACCAAAGATGATTGAGCGGGGCTTCGGCAGAGTGATTAATACAACAAGCGGCATTAAAAACGAGCCTCAGCAGGCGGGATATTCCGCGAGCAAGGCGGCTCTTGATAAGTTCACGACTGACCTCGCGACTGTTATTGACGGCACTGACGTGATTTTAAGCTTAGTTGACCCCGGCTGGTGCAGAACTGACCTCGGCGGTCCGAACGCTTTTCACTCGGTTGAAAGCGCGATTCCCGGAGCGGTAATAGGTGCATTTGTGAATGATAAGAAAAGCGGACGGCTGTTCAGCGCGCAGAGCTTCGCGGAGATGAACTTAGAAGACGCGGTTAAAAAAGCGGAAGCTATGTAAACATAAAATGTAGGGAACGCATTTATGCGTTCCGACAAAAACGTGCATTTTAAGCGGAACGGATAAATCCGTTCCCTACAAAAAAATGAGCTATCGTACAATTGTGCGGTAGCTCATTTTTGTTATTTTTAATTTCTTATGAACGCTTTTCTTCTGCGCTTTTTGAACAGCAGAACCGGCAGAAGCGCCGTAACAGCTAATGCTATATTTATTCCCGCGCTTGTTCTCGGGTTTATGTCTTCGCCCGGCGCAAGCGGTATTAAATTCGCCATGATGTCATATTCCTCCAGCGTCATATCTAACGGGAGAATAATATATCCCTGTCTAAGTCCTGCGCTGTTGTAAACATAAAGCACGCCGTCCTCGCCCATGACGATAGTGTAGCCTTCGGGCAGCTGTGATGAATAGAAAACCGTGCCTGCGGGAGCGTTATGCTCGTTTATCCCTTGCGGCTGTGAATTGCTTCCTGTTCCCGAATTATTCGGTTGCTCGGGTTCAGGCTCAGGTTCGGGTTCAGGAAGCGGGTCGGGAGGACGATTGTTTTGGTTTTGCCCTTGGTTGTTATTATCTTCGCCTTGGTCATTATTATTTCCGCTTCCGCCACCGGGTCTGCGGGTGTTATTCGGTGCGGGGATTAATGCGAACTCAACGATTATATCATAATCAGCCGCAATGCTTTCAAACACAAACTCGCCGTGTTCTATAATTGCTTCGAGAATGTCGCTGATTATATCCTCGTCAAGCTCGTCGCCGCCTGCCGAAACTGCAATCGACTCGATTTTAGAGCCGCTGTCCGGTGCGACCTCGAGCGTGAAGTCTGCGCCATGCTCGGCACTTGCAGGTGCGGTAACAGTTCCTGTGCCGTCGCCGATTGTGTCAGTTGTAATTACATAGCTGATTTTTCTGAAAACAGCTTCGACGAGGGTGTTGTCGGTGATTATAGCTTCAAGCTCGAAGCCGCTGACCTCTGCGGTTTTGTCAACGCCGTTAACGGCTATCGAAACAAATTCATAGAACTGCGCCGCGTTCGGCTCGATTGTAATTTTTATGACCTCGTTGTAATTCGCTGTCGCCGCGCTTGCGGTTGTTGTTCCGCCGTCGTCGGTTTCGGTGCTTCCGATGAATGATTTAACAGCGATATTATAATCAATCAAGTCAAAAGTAAATTCAACTGTTTGGTCTTCCGTGATGTTTGTAAGTGTGAGCTCGCTTGCGGCTTCGACCGTTGTTCCGTTAACGGAAACCGCGCTTACGTAATAGCCCGTGTCAGCAGTTGCACTAATTACGGAAGAACCGCCGTTAAGAACGATTGCGGGTTCTGCCGAGGCGGTGCCGCCTGTGTCGTCTGTTACGATTACGCTGATATTATGCTTTCTCGTGAAGGTAACTATTACGTCCGTGTCGGCTGTGATTGAATTGAGAGTGTATGAATTTGCACTCCGCAGTGCAATAAGTGCGAACGAGTTCGCAGTTCCGTTAATTGTGACTGCGGTTATTTCGTAGTCGGCTTCGGTGGTTGTTGTGATTGTCGCGTTGTTGCCGTGCGTTACGGCTTGAGCTTCGGGGAGTGCCGTGCCGCCGTCGTCTGTAATGCCGCTTGTGCCGTTGATTGTTACTGCTTCCGCTGTTACTGTGTAGGTTCTGAGCTTAAAGGTCACGTGAATAATCGTGTCTTCTATCACGATATAATCGCCCGCAAGAAGAATTGCAAGCTCGTCGGAATCCGCGTCATCGCCGTTAATTGTGACCTCGTTTATTTCATAGCCGTCGCTCGTATTCGGGGTTATGATTACCGCAGGAGCGTTCGCGCCGTGGAAGACGGAAGCGGGGCTTGTTGCGCTGTTTGCAAACGCAATCGTGCCGTTTGCACCCGAGGTAATGGTAACGTCATAGCTGATTAAACGGAAGAAAACTTTAATATGCGTGTCGTCGGTGATTGTGACGTCAAGCTCTACGCCGTTAACCTCGGCGGTTTTGTCAACGCCGTCTACGGTAATGGAAGCGAGTTCATAAAAGCCTGCTGTATTCGGCTGGATTGTAACCTTTACAACATCGCCGATATTCGCGTTCACCGCGCTTAGTGTTGCTGTTCCGCCGTCGGTGGTTTTATCGTCGCCGATAAAGGCTTCGACGAAAACTTCGTAATTGATGAAGCCGAAGGTAATTTCAATCGTTTGGTCTTCTGTAATATTTTCAAGTGAAAACCCGTCCGCGCTCTGCGCCGCGGCTCTGAACTGAGTGAACGTCACGGGAGTATCATAGTTCAGTTGTACGCCGTTTATTGAAGCCGCGCTGATATGATTTCCCGCGTTCGGGACTGCTTTAATGACAGAAGCTCCGCCGTAGATTGTGCTTACGGGCGTTGCCGTTGCCGTGCCGCCTGTGCCGGCTGCGCCGTCTTTTATGATTACTTCTACATTGTAAGCTATATTCTCGAACTCAACCATAATCGTGCGGTCAGAAACTATTGCTTCCGGAATTGTCCAGGTATCATTCGTAGTTAGAACGCTTGAAGCTTCGGTGAATTCCTTAACCTTCATGCCTGCATCGGGAGTTGCGGTGATTATTCCCGCTTGTGCGCCGTGCCAAACGGTTTGGGTTTCGGGGCTGACTATGCCGCCTGTGCCGTTTACTTCGGCTGTGACTGTATACTGCTTTCTCGTGAAGGTGACATGAACAGCTGTGTCTTTGGTGATTGAATTTAACTGATACGGATTTCCGCCTTGCAATACCATGAGCGCGGTCGGGCTCGGAAGTCCGTCAACTGTGACCTCGGTTATTATGAAAGCCGTGTCTGCGGTCGCTGTAATCGTTGCACTGCCGCCGTGCAGCACACTTTGAGGTGCGGACGTTACCGAGCCGCCGTCACCCGTAAAACCGCCGCCGTTAACCGTATTGAAGGTAGCCGAAATCGCGTACACTCTTGTGAATGTGACAATGATATTCACATTGCTTGTGATTGCAATGACTGTGTACGAAGTGTTGCTTTTGAGTGCTGTGAGTGCGGCTTCGCTCGCCGCTGTGTCTATTGCAGTTCCTCTTGTTATCACGACAGCGGTGACTTCATGATTGGCAGCTGCGTTTGCTGTCAGCGTGTAGCTTGCATTATCCTGCACGATTCGATTAGCAGAAACTGTGCCGCCTGTGCCGCTTGGAATAGTAACCGCAGAAACAGTGACTGTGTGAATAATTCTGAAGTTAGCAACGACAGCTGTGTCCGCTGTTATGTTCGTGAGCGTGAAGCTGTGTCCCGCTCTGTTCTCGTCTGTAATCGCGCGCTGTACGTTGTTAACTGTAATTGAAGCGATTTCGTAGCCGCTGTTCGGTGTTACAATGATTTGCGGAGCGTTCGCGCCGTGAATAACCTCTGCGGAGCTCGTTGCGCTTCCCGCGAAAGCAATCGCGCCGTTTGCGCCTGCGTCAATCGTGACGTCGTAACGTTTGCGCACATTATGGAAAGTATGCTCGGTGATTAAATCATCATCTTCATTTCTTATGCCGTCCTCGCTGATAAAAATATCAATCGCTTGCGTCGGCGTCAGTTCATAAGAGTCAGAAACTGCTGTCCTCGTAATCGTATATTCGCCGAGCGGAAGCGTCACATTAAAGCTGCCGCTCGCAAAAGTGCTGTACGAAACGGGCTCAAAAGTCGTGCCTTTATCGGTTCTCCCCACGATGGTGATTGTCATTTCGTTGCTTGTCGCGTTTACAGTAATTCCCGCCGCGTTTTCGCAGGTTCCTTTGATAGTAAAGGGATTCGCGAAGTATTCTAAGGGAACAGAGACTGTCGTTGTAGGAGCTTGCACCCTAAACGCTACTGTTGTACCTTTGTAAAACGCGGGTACATCATCGTCCTCGGCTACAATCGTATAATTACCGTACAGCAGCCCGCTTCCGTTAAAATAATTAATTCCGTAGGTCGGGTGAATCGCCGGCGAAATAATCGTGCTTACGCCTGTTGTGCCGTTATACGTAACTATACCTATTTCATTGCCGTCAGCAAGAAGCTTAAATGTCGCGGTAAGCTTTTGTGCCGTTATTGTTCTGTCGAAAACGTCGAAAGTAACAGCACCTCTGTACTCAATATGATTAACCCAGTTTGAGGGGAGCGTGCCTGCTCCGCCTGTTGCGTTTCTGCGGTTTGTCTCTCCCTGTCCTGTTACCGAAACATTGTATTGCTGAAACTGCCCCGCAGTAGCCGCGGTGATATATCCCGTCGGTCTCCCTGATTCTTCGATTAGATAATCGCCGTACATAACATTTTCAAACGTCATGACGCCGTTCTCATTTGTTCTTGTTGGTTGATTAAATAAATTAAATCCGTTAGCGTATTTGAGCGTGAAATTTGCGCCGGTCACTGCGTTTTGCGTCGCGCCGCTGAATCCCGAAACACCGAAGAACTGATTCCGCTTTGTAAAGCTTATATTCGCCGTCATTACGGTGCTGATATAATCAGCTCCTGAGCTTGCAACTCTGTAGGTTCCCTCTGCATTAACTGTATGGATTGGATTATAATTGAAGCTGACAGTTCTGCTTGCGGCGGCTGTTGCATTGTATGCCGTGTTTATGTTATAACCCGTCGGCGCGCTCTTCTGCGTAATAACCGTTCCATGCGTAGCTAACGTTCCCGCAGGAAACGCGCCGCTCGCAGTTGTCGTTACGTCGTAAGCTGCTGCGTTATTTTCGGCAGCCGTAGCATAGTTCGCGGGAGTGAACGTGAAGGTTACACCCTCGAGTCGATTTATCATAGGCAGAATATTGAACGCAGCTGTGCTGTATATGTTGACTAAATTAACGTAATCATGAACAATCGAATGAATCGTAACGTCACCTTCCATGATTATGTATTTCGCGTCAAGGTTTAAAACGCGTGTCGATGGCGAGTTTGTCATTTGGAAGAAGGGTGTGCTGAGAGGTGTATTGCCGCCGGCGTGGGTCAGAGTTGAATTCGTCAGCCAGTAGCCTTCCGGCGCACCTGCCAATACTATCTCGTAGTTTGTATCGTATTTGATTCTGTTGAAGGTCACCTGACCGTTTGTGCCGCTTGTCGCTGTTTGCAGAATATTGCCGAAGCGGTCAAGCAGATGAAAATCTGCTTTCGATAAGACTTTATCTGTATCTGCGTCCCGCGCGGTGATAACCACTCTGCCGAGCGAGCCGCCTGCGGCGTTCGCGTTGAAGCCCACTGTAGGCACGCTCCCGGGTGAGCTCGGCGTATTGCTGATGCCCGAAAATGAAACCGTGTTGCTTATAGTGGTGTTTCCCGAGCGGTTAACAAATGTACCGAAAACAAGGTAATAGGTATCGTTTACAGTCCAGCCCGATGTATTATTAATCGCGTTGGCAAGGCTGAACGTGAATTCGTTTTTTACTCTGTCGTAGGTTATATAGCCGGTTGGGGTTTCGTGAAGCCCTGTTCCGCGGAATAAATTGCCGTCGTTAATATTAAGCCTGTCGCTCGGATTAGTGGGTTCAAGGGCGTTTCTGTGAAGTTTAATATTATCAATATCAAGCACTAAGGTTGGCGAAAGCTGGTCAACAATGGTTCCCATGGTGCTTAGGTTGAGTGCAGTTTTATGCAGGTTAATCGGGACAGTCCAGGTTATATATTCGCGCCCCTCGAGGTCGTTTGCAGAGGATTGCACTGCCGACTTGGTCAGCAGCTCTGACGTGACCTCAACAAAAGCGTCCTCTTTAAAAGTGGCGATATTATCCCCGCTTAATGTGGCGGTGTTTTTGATTTCGATAGTTTTATCGAGAGAAGTATCGGCAGAATTATAAGCGAAAAACGCCTGAGGAACTGAGATTTTAGTTACTACGGTGATTGTTTGCGGAGTGGTGAGGACTCTTAATTCAGGCGAGGGATTAACAATTGTTCCCAAATCAAAGGTAACGGTACCCGTGCCCAAGGTTCCGGTAAGCGGAACGCCGTCAATATCTGCTCTCTCAAAATGCGTTCCGGGGAAAAGCGTGTCGGTGACCTGCGCGTTTTCGATTCTCGCGCCGATTTCGTTAACTGATATTTTCCATGTTAATTCGTAGTTGCTCGGATTATAAGCGTATGTAATCGGATTTTGCGGGTTTGTATTATCAACATAAGGCACAAAGTCTTTAGTAAGTAAATGCGGAGCTATGCGAATGACGCCGCGCGAGCTTACGGGTTCAATCCCTAAAGGCGCAGTTCCCGTTCTTCTGTCCGCGTTAAGCGTCACGCGGTTATAATAACTGAAAAGCTCACCCTCAGTACTCCATTCGCTATAATCGTAATTGGTGACTTTTGTAACGATTCGGAAGTTGATTTCACCATCAATACTGCCGAAGTCAATTTCTACTCTGTCGCCATTATTAGTATAAGAGGGAATTGGCGTAATCCCCTCGATTCTGACGAATTCCTGTTCAAACTCAATAAAATCGGTGACGATAACGTTATCTAATGCGGCTTTGTTTTGGTTGAGCGTGACATTCCACGTCAGCTCGCCGTTCGCGGGGTTAAAGCTGTGACCCTGCTTTGTGATTACGCTGAAGCCCATACCAAAGCCAACGCCGTGCTTTGAACGGGTGTAACCGGGTCCGATACCTCCTGTATAATCGTAGTAAAAATCAACATCGTTTAACGCTTCGCCTATGTTTCTGTAAGACGCATTTGACACATCGACAATAGAATCATATGTAACAACAACTTGCTGGTTGACGTTACCTATTTCGATTTTCATTGTTACGGGATTGCCTTCGCTGTCGTATGTAAATACGGGTGTATGTTCATCTGTGACATCTATTCCGCCGATTGTGATTTCTACGCTTCCGACGTCGTAATAATGCTCTGCTCCGTCACCCATGGGGCGAAGTGAGTCGTTGATTATAGCATATATCGCGCGGTTATTATTGTTAGCTGTAACTGTCCAGCTGATTATCCGTTCATTGCCAAGTTGATTTTCTTCAAAAAGTGCTTTTTTGTCAAGCCAGTGCGGCTCAACAGTCACGTCGGCTTCATCAAAGCTCATAGGAATGGCGGAGGTGCTGCTCTTGCTGTGAAGCTCGGCTCTGTTAAAGAGCGATTCCTCCTCTATATCCTTGTTGCTTGTTATATTGAAAACCTCGTCGTTCGGCTCGGATTTATATGTAATTACCGCTGTTTCCCAGCCTGTATCCCATGCGCCGTCGAAGTCGTATGTAAAGCCGTTAGCTGTTTGTGCAGCTGTTGCGCCGGGTATTTCTGTACCGTCAACGCGTACCTCAAAGCCACCCGCGAATGTATGCGCGCCTTTTGAAGCGGACATAATATCGACGACTCTGAGAGCTTCGAGCGGGGAGGGGGAGAATTCGTTGTTTGTGATGGTTATTGTCCAGGTTGCAATGTTTTTATCGCTGTCATATACGCCGCCTTTACGTAATCGCGGCAGGGTTTTTGAATTGAAGAGAAGATTTACGTTTTTGAAATCAATCGTAAAGCCGCCGAAATCAAGTCCGTCAAGCTTTTCGCCGCCCTTAAAAACACTGCTCAAAAGCGTCGCCGTGAAGTAATAGTTCATATAAATACTGCCTGCGAGTATGTATTCTGAAGCAGCCCAGGGTGTGAACACAAACTTAATCGCATATCTTCCGCTTCCGCTGTTCTCGGGATATTCAACGACGCTAATATCGGCATAGTCGTCGATTGTCACTCCATAATCATTCAAAGAGTCATGAGGCGCGAGACCTTGGGGCAGGGGTAGATAATAGGGCGTTTCTCCCACCAAGTCTTCCGGGTGATTCGGAGCTCCCGGAATCATATCAAATTGAAAATGAATAATAAAGGCTTCGTCGAGCTCAAGGGGAATACTCGCCGAGTCTGAATTAAATTCTTTTCCGTCGATTTCAAACCATATGCCATCAGAATCAACGGTGTCGATTATATCAGGTTTTAATTCATTGATACCTGCCGAAGCGGGCGAAATCGCTTCGGGATATACAAACGCAGTTAAAATGCTGATGCATAAAAACGAAGCTAAAAGCCTTTTAAACATAGTTTTTTTCATGGCAGACTCCTTATAGCATATAATTATAATTTCAAAGTATAAAGCGTAAACTATATTGTAGCACAGAGAGCGTGCCATATGTGTGCCACTTGATTCGCTCTGCAAACACAAAAAAAGCGCAGTCATTTAAGACTGCGCCTTATTTTCCGTAGCTTATTCTTCCATCTGCTTGCTAAAATACATTGCAGCCGCGTTGACGAGTGCGGTTTGCTCGGGTGTCGCATACTCGTGACCGTCACCCGAGAGCATCATTACTGCGCCGCTGACATCACCCTGCGTGACAATGGGCGTGCAGGCGATTGCATATCTGTCCATGCCCTCAATCGGATTAAGCCGCTTGTCATCGTAGGATTTGTAAACGTGCGTTCTGCGCTGTTCGATTAAATCCTCGAGCGAGTTGGAAACGCGGCGTTCAAGGATTTCCTTTTTCTGGATTCCCGAAGCGGCAATAACGTGGTCGCGGTCGCAGATTACTGCGGGGCAGCCGCCGATTTTCGCTAAAACCTCAGCGTATTGAGTCGCGATGTCGGATATTTCGCCGACGGGAGAGTATTTTTTGAAAATGACCTCGCCGTCTACGTTTGTGTATATTTCGAGGGGGTCGCCCTCCCGAATCCTCATAGTCCGCCGAATCTCCTTAGGAATCACCACACGCCCCAAATCATCGATTCTTCTGACAATACCAGTTGCTTTCATATATAAACCTCCAATAATTGTAAATCATAACGGAAATTTCCGTATCGCTGATAGTATTTGTAAAATTAGAGGCTATATTCAAGAATTTTGAAATGTTTCATAAATTTGTATTTAATTTTTATCTATTCTGTTTTTCATAAATGAAATCGTATTCACAACCCCGCCACACTCCACAAAATCCTAACCGCGTCTGCCGTCGTCGCTTCTCCGTTTATCCCGAATCGCGCGCTTTCCGCGTCAGTCAGCGCGGTCAGCCCTGCGACAGCGCGCAAAACCTCCAGCGCGTCAGCGGTAGTTAGCGGCTCGGGCTTTATAACCCACGGCGACTCTACAAAAGACGTAACAATCAAATCCTCATATCTTTCTTGCGGATTAAACGTTGTTATATGTTCATTGTCTCCACGGTTATATCCCGTTAAAATCAAAAACCCATCTATCTCCATTGCAAAAGGGATAAAACCATGTTCATTTAATCTAAAATTTTGTGAACCCGAAATAGGGTGTATATTTATGTATTTGTTTTGATTCACATGAATTCTTGCTATAGGTGTTCCTCTTACGTCTATATCTTCAATAAAATAATTATAGCGTAAAGTATAATTTTCACCGATTTCAGTTGAGAATACTATATAAGTACTGTTGCTTCCCACCGTATACACAATTTGACTGAATTGTGTTCCTTGAATATATGGTAATGGTAATGAATCAAGAAGTTCTAAAAATGATACTAACTCTTCACGATTTCTTATTCCGTTCCCTCTAAACTCTCACATACGTTTGCTTAGAACTTTTAGGCTTATCCGGCAAACTCATCTTTAATAATCCTCGCTCAATTAAAGGTTGAACTATATTATTCATAGTATAAAACCGCGAAAAGCCGGTAAATTCAATAATTTCAGTTCTTGTTTTCGGAATAGTACAAAATTCTAAGACATCATTTTGTACAGCTTGCCCATTCTTTTTAATCTCACCGTTATAAATGTTATTCTTAAAGGTTACTGTAAACTCACCGCGTCGTACCTCAAAAATCGGTGCGGGGAGCCCTGCTTCACGGCACTCAGCAAGAATGGTCGGAATACCCGAATAGCGGTTCTCGGTTACATCAAGCAGTTCAAGGATATTAGCGAGAGCGGCATTTCGGGTGTCGGGGTGTACTTTTCCGAGCGAATCAATTGAAATTTTACCATAAAGTCCGCCGGGACTTATAACTTCAAGCCTGTCACGGTACATTTCAATGCGAACAGGAACATTTTGCGTGTGTACACTGTAATCTCGATGCACCAAACCATTCAAAATAGCTTCCCTGATAGCTTTCATAGGGTATTCTGTTTTATCTCGCCGTTTGCCATCATCGTCAATAATTGTTTTATTGCGGCTGTTTTTTCTGACGAAATCGACTGCTAAATCAATCATATCGGGAATAGCGCCGGTGATTCGTTGATTATCAATAAACCGCTCACCGTCATCGCCTGTTTCGCCCATTTCCGTACCCGGAATTGATACAGCTGTAATGCAAAATTGCGGGAAATATCCCTGCGGATATTTTGAGAAAGACATAACGCCCGCAACTGTGGGAATTCCGTCAACAGCTACCCCCATCAGTTCGATGATTTCATCATCGGTTACATTTTGAGCCAAATTTTTTCGCTCTGCTTTCACCGCAGCGAAATACTTGTCTAATTGTTCTGTGTTAAATAATGATAATTTTGCTTTTTCTACTTTGCGTAAATCGTCTTGTATGCGCTTTCGGAAGGCATCGTAGCTGTAAACCTCATACTCGCTCATGGTTTCATCCGAGTCGCCGACTCTCACATAAGAACCTTTAACCCTGCCGACACCTTTATAGAAAACCGGTCGTTCTAAAATATCAACAGCCGGAATCTCGGCGGAAACAACTATTTCTTCGCCGATTTCGGTAAAAGTAAAAAGAGGACGAACCATCGGCTCCATTTGCTTACATTGTTCAACGACTTTCTTTTGTAAATCTTGTGGGTCATAAACGCCAACAATTTTGAAACTCTGCTTTTCATCCAATCCGAACAATATAATTCCGCCGTCATCTTGATTGGAAAAACCGGAAAGAGTAGGGAAAAGTTTTGTCGGGCAACCCGCATGAGCCGCCTTTACTTCTAAGGTTTGTGATTCATATTTTAATTTTTGCACACGTTTCACTAATGATAATAATTCATCTGATTGCATAGTATACCTCCTGTTACTTATTAAGTATAGCACAAAAAGAGGGTTTGTCAAGTAGTTTGACAACAAAAATTTGAGTTTGACAACAGAAATCGAAAGTTTGACAACTGTTGCTATTCTTGTTGCCATTCTTAAATTATCAAACAGCAAGCATAAATCCCCACCGCTCATGCGATGGGGATTTCCCATTATATGTTACTGATTCGCTCCCCGAACGCCCCCATCCCCGCACAAAACCTATCCGTCAATGTTGCCAGCAGAGGGTCGCCCTCTCGAATCCTCATAGTCCGCCGAATCTCCTTAGGAATCACCACACGCCCCAAATCATCGATTCTTCTGACAATACCAGTTGCTTTCATATATAAACTTCCAATAATTGTAAATCATAACGGAAATTTCCGTATCGCTGATAGTATTTGTAAAATCGGGGAGTATATACCAAGAATTTTTGAAGCACTCGTTCAAAAAGATTTACATTTTTTGGGAACAGCTTTGTAGATTAATAGGCATGATTTACCCCCATTATTTCAAAGAACCAAGCCGTCTTCGTTTAAATCATACCTCTACCGGAATCTCAGCGTCAAGCTCTTCATCTGTACCATCTCCGTTCCCCGGATTATCGACTTCTGCCTTTGGCGATAAATCTCTGATAATCCTGCGCGCTAAACACATCTGCCCGATTACTTCAAGCAGGCATTTTATTTCCTGCTCCTCCAGCTCGCAAACACCTTCAGTGACTTTACTGACCAAATCGGGAAAACGGCTCTCCTCCCGAAAAAACTCGAGCGGAGTAATGCCGAAATATTCAATAATCGCAAGTAATTCCTTGAGGGGCGGCAAAGCCTTGCCGGAAGAAATATTATATATGTAGCCGCGGCTACGTCCTAATGCATAGCTTAGTTGATATTCCGAGATACCTTTACGTTCCCGTAATTCTGCAATACGCCTGCGGATAAAATCTTCATACATCATAAAAACCTCTTCATAAAAATATGTTCTTACTATATATCATTTTAAAATTACAAAATACAACAAATCGTTTGAAATTGGTACGCGACGTATGAAA